>ENA-OPVH01000327-OPVH01000327.1-human-gut-metagenome-genome-assembly--contig:-NODE-327-length-35306-cov-1.982696_pt1 | contig 35306 bp, 29 predicted proteins | sample MGYA00241494_ERZ501980 | MGnify/ENA primary metagenome ERZ501980 (study PRJEB25962, sample SAMEA1964914) | human gut metagenome | biome: human gut; feature: human-associated habitat; material: faeces... | reverse complement strand
TTTCGGGTAGAATCTCATTCATTGAGATTCCGAGAAGTTATAATAGTATCGTGTTACTTCTTTTTTGTTTACCCTTATATTAACATTTTGCATAATTAAACGCAACTTTGATTTTAAAAATCCATAGAATTTTACTCAAAAAATATCCTGACACCTCTTATCCATCCCTGGCGTATATGCAGAAAAAGCTGCGGACGCCCTTTCTTGCATACTTAGGCATACAGAAAACCTGCCACTGGCAGCTTTTCTTGCATACTTAGGCATAAAAATGGGGTGTTTTACAAACACCCCATTTAGTTTTTATTTACTTTTTATTCAATTTTTAAGGATTTTTCTTTTGTATTTAACCGGAGGTTCGTCTTTTGTACTGTTTCCTGCTATTTATATTAAAATGCATTCTAATATCCAATTTTTAATATTGAAACGCAAATGAGTCATCCAAAGCTTCGATTTTATTTTTCTTCTGAAATATCATCTTCTATATTTCTATCTGCATAATTTCTCTCGATCATGAAAACCTGTTCATCATTTTCGATGGTTATACAGATAATCCATATTTTTCAAATTTATCAGATCCTGTTTCTTTACACAAAATCTTAAAATTCAAAAACCTTTGTCTGCTTGTGGTATTCCTTCAATATGGCGGCTTCTTCTTTCCTCATATCTTCCAGCGTTTCTTACATCTCCGATTATCTATTCTATATTCGATCTTTACTGGATTCTATATGATGGAAAGGTCACTCACGCAGGAAACATCTGCCGTACCACGTCCATATTGAACTGTTGTCATATCAGCAATTTCCATGGGACCTGTCCTCCTTCTTTTTTATCAATTCTATCTTTTCAACAGATACTTTCCTTAAAACTTTTATGTACTTAACCAAAAGATTTCTCGTCTCTTTCGATTTATTGTTTTAAGTACTTGTTTGTTGTTGTCACTATAATAACACCGCCCCCTGTATTTGTCAATACTATTTTAAATTATTTTTAGATTTTCTCTTTATTTTGTGTTTTCTGTTTTTCTCTTTCAGATTTCATTTCTCAAATAATCTGAACTTTTAATAAAATTGTTCCTTTTTCTCCGCACAAACAGTCATTTTCTTTTACGCCCCCAAAAGCTCCAGCAGTTCCTCCCTGCTCATGCTTCCAAGGCTTGCCGCCTCGCCGCCGATGATCTGCTCGGCAAGATCTTTTTTCGTCTCCTGAAGCTTCTGTATCTTCTCTTCGATCGTATTTTTTGCGATCAACTTATAGACCGTCACCTTCTTCGTCTGACCGATGCGGTGCGCCCGGTCTGTGGCCTGGTTCTGTACCGCCAGATTCCACCAGGGATCATAGTGAATGACCATATCCGCCCCCGTCAGATTCAGGCCCACGCCCCCGGCCTTCAGGGAGATCAGAAATACGGGAACGCTTCCTTCGTTGAATTCCTTCACAAGCTGCAGGCGCTTTTCCTTCGAGGTACTTCCTGTGATCGTAAAGCAGGCGATCCCCGCCTCGTCCAGATTTTTCTGCAGGATCTCCAGCATGGAGGTAAACTGGGAAAATACCAGCATCCTGTGTCCGCCGTCCATGGCGCTCTGGATGAGCTGAAGGCAGGCTTCCAGCTTCGCAGCCTCTCCCCTGTAGTTTTCAAAGCAGAGGGATGGATCGCAGCAGATCTGGCGCAGCCTCATCAATTCCGCCAGGATCCGCATCTTATTCTTGCTGAATTCTTCATTGTCCTGCTGCGCCAGGCTCTCCTTCATGTGGACGACCTGACCGTCATACAGCTTCTGCTGGGTGCTTCCGAATCTTACATAACGGCACTCCTCCAGCTTCTCCGGCAGGTCTTTTAAGACATCCTCCTTCAGCCTTCTCAGGATGAAGGGCCCCACCATCTTCTGTAAACGTTTCATCACCGCCTCGTCCTTATTTTTTACGATCGGAGTTTCCATTTCCTTTTTGAATACATCGTAACCGTACAGGAAGCCCGGCATCAGATAATCAAAAATGCTCCAGAGCTCGCTTAAACGGTTCTCGATGGGTGTACCCGTCAGCGCAAAGCGGGTCTGGCTTTTTATGACCTTCACGGCCTTCGCCGCTGCCGTCGTATGGTTCTTTATGTACTGTGCCTCGTCGATGACCTCGTATAAAAACTTCTTGTCCTCATAGAAAAGGATATCTCTCTTCAGAAGATCGTAGGAGGTCACCAGCACGTCCGCCTCCTGATAATCTGCAAGCTTCCTCTGCCTCTCCGCCTGCGTTCCCGTGATCAGGGAAACCTTCAGCTCCGGTGCAAACCGCTCCAGCTCCTCTCCCCAGTTGAACACCAGGGCGGCAGGCGCCACCACGAGGGAAGTCCCGGCTTTCCCCTCCTGCTTTGCCGCCAGGAGCACGGCGATCGTCTGAAGCGTCTTTCCCAGTCCCATATCGTCTGCCAGGATGCCGCCGAACTTCCATGCCTCCAGCGTGCGCATCCACTTGTATCCGTTTTTCTGGTATTTCCGCATGATCCGGGACAGGCTTTCCGGTTCCTCAAAATCTGCGTCCCGGACCGTCTTAAAGCCCTTTACCACCTCCCGGAAATGACTGTCCCTGTGGCTGTAAACCCCCTCATTTTCCTCCAGCATCTTGTCCAGATACAGGGTTCGGTACATGGGAAGGTGCATTTTCCCTGCCACGAATTCCTTCGGCTTTAAATGCATGGCATCCATCATTTCCGCCAGCATTTCAAGAGAGGAATCATCCAGGTTCACAAAGGAACCGTCCTTCAGCCGGTAATATTTCCTCTTCGCCCGGTAGCTGTTCAGGATGTCCAGCAGTTCGCTCTGCGGCACGTCCTCCGTCGTAATGTCCAGATCCAGCAGACCGGAGGACACAGATACGCCCACCGATACTTTCACCTTTTTTACCGCCTGATATCCGAGGAAGCGCTTCGTACACCGCACTTCTCCCAGCTCCATCAGCTTCTCTGTGCCGCTTTCCATGACCTGGTAGATCAGCTCTTCCTCCCCGCCGCAGTGAAGCTCCTTCCTCTCCCAGTCGATCTCCGGAAACCACTGCGTCGTCTGAAACAGCACATCCTCCTCGCCCGGCATGTCGCGAAAAGCCTCCACGCCCTCATGATTCCCGTTGGCCAGAACATCCAGTGCGGAAAATTCTTTCTCTCCATACCTGGCCGTCACCCGGCAGAAAGCATTCTTTTCCTCGGCGTCCAGATAAAAAGTATAGCGCGCCTCCGGCAGCAGATACTTCCGAAACGTTTCCGGCTCCGTCTCCGTGATCTCGGCGACCTCCTCAAGCTGCGGCAGGATCTTGTGATAGAATTCTGACATGTGGTTCCTGCCCACCCGGAAAGAAAACTGGTCTCCCGACACCAGCTCTGTCAGAGGCTCCAGCTTTTCCTTCCTGGCGTCATCCATCCGGTTCAGGCATCCGTCTGCGATAAAATACGCCGCATCCGTCCCATAATACATGGCCGGCATATTTCCCTTCACCACGATTCCGTGAAACTCACCTTTCGTGCCCAGCCGTTCCGCGGAAATATTGATCGATGCCTTCAGCTTTTTCTCTCCTCTGGTCAGCGTCTGCTTCTTTTTCTCCCAGTCATCCTTGTCGTCAAACTCTGCCGCATCCCCCTCCAGCAGCTTATAAAACTCATCCAGCCTCCAGCCGGACAGATTCAGGGAGGAACCCACAGAATTCTTCCGATAGCCATAATAATAACGGTTATCCATAAGTCTGTTCAGAAAGTCTGTTTCCTCCTTCGTGATGCGGGCAATAAACCGGAGCCATTTTCTTCCCTGCTCTGTAAAATTTTCCGGGTTGTGGTTGATCTGCGTTTTCGAACCATAAGTGCCTGTCGCGGAATTCTCCACATTTTCACAGAACTCATCCAGCTTTTTTATGACAAACATCCTGCCTTCGCCAATTTTAAAGGATACGGTCAGCTCCCCTTCCAGCCTTGTGACCCTCGGTATAAGCTTCAGGCTCTCCTTTTTCAGCGAAGCCTCCGCCACCGTCTGCCGGACACGCTTCGCCTGATAGGACAGCAAAATTCTCTGTCCGTTCTGGTCTGTGGCATCCCCCAGATTGTTCTTGTTCAGATAGTCCTCAAGAAGCACCAGCGCACCTGCCACATATGCACATTTCGTTTTCTGCGAATACCAGGAATAGTAATCCCGGCGGCATTGGGGGCAACGGCATTCAAAATGTTCCACTTTCATGCGGGAAAATATAATATGGATCGGAAAGGTTTCTCTCCCGGAGGTTCCCTCAGCCTCGGCCTGCCCCCGGATCTCGCCCTGTGACCTGTCAAATCCATGAAACACCTTCTTGAGTGCAAGCTTTCCCTGGCTGCACAGCTTTTCGCCTTCCTCAAAGGATTTTTTCGGTATCGACGGGGACCTTTTGATCAGGCTTCCCTGAAAATAGCTGTAATTTTCAAGCTTTTCTATGCTGTCATTTCCGCCTTCCACTTCCGGCTCCTCTGCCCAGGAGCTGCCGAGGAGGGCGTATTCCTGGCAGGTATGATCCTGCGCAGCAGGCATATTCCGGTTTTCTTTCCGGTTTGTTTCCTGGTTTTTCTTATTTATCATACTCTGTCTTCCTCTTTGTAGAATCCTATAACTTTCGTTTCTCTCAGGAACCCTGCCCTTCCCGTATCTCTAAAGTTAAAAACCGCGCGGCAATTGTTTTTCTTATTTACTGGATCAAGATTCAAATGAAAGTGACCGAAAACCATCTCCCGGTTTCCGGCCACTCAGATTCTCAAAACATGTGATTCTTAAATTCCTGCCTGCTTCAGAAGCTCCGGTACCTTGGACTCCCAGCCCAGCGCCATGATATGTACGCCCTGGCAGTACGGCTTACACTCTTTAATGATGCGTGCGGCGATCTCTACGCCAGTGATGCCTGCCTTGGTCTTTTCTTTATCTTTTTTCAGCTCCTCGATCATATCGTCAGGAACATGGACACCGGCAACATTGTTATTCATGAATTTCGCCATTCCCGCTGATTTCGGAATGATGATTCCCACCTGAACCGGTTTGCCGAACTGTTTTGCCTTTTCCATAAACTTAATGAATTTCTCCGGCTCAAAAACTGCCTGTGTCTGAAAATAGTCCGCACCCGCACGAACCTTGCGCTCCATCTTTGCAAGCTGTGCATCTACAGAATCGCTGCAGGGAGACACAACTGCGCCCTTGGCAAATTTAGGCGGCTCGCCGATCAGGGCATTTCCGCCCAGGTCTACGCCTTCCTCCAACTGCTTCACCGTATGGATCAGAGAAACAGAATCCAGGTCAAAGACCGGTTTCGCCTGCGGATGGTCACCCATCTTTGTATGGTCTCCTGTCAAAAGCAGAAGATTTTCGATTCCCAGCATCGCCGCGCTTAAAATATCTGACTGCAAAGCAATACGGTTCCTGTCACGGCAGGTAAGCTGATAGATCGGTGTCAGCCCCTCATCCTTCAGGGCTTTACTCATGGCCAGTGAGCCGAGACGCATAACGGAGGACTGATTATCTGTCACATTCACCGCCGTAATGCCGCTCAGATAAGTCTTCGCTTCTTCTAATAAATGTTCTACGTGAATACCCTTTGGCGGACCTACTTCCGCTGAAACTACAAATTCACCACGTTCAAATAACTCCGTAATCTTCATTTTACATTGCTCCTAATCCTTATGTATTTTTAAAGTTTCCTTATTATTTACCCACTTCTTCATCCGTCGCAAAGTTGCGGATCTGTGTGGGGCATTTTAATACGTCCAGACGCCCTAACTGTGCAAGCCGTCTGTAGATGCGCTCCCATCCGCACTCCATTTCGCTGTCTACCTCGCATTTTCCGTTCTTCGAACCGCCGCACTGTCCGTTGACCAGGCTCTTGGAGCATGCCGTGATCGGGCAGATGCCTCCGGTCAGGTTCAGATAGCACTCGCCGCACTGGTCACAGTCGTACTCCAGCGGCGTCACGCCCTGAAATCCCGGCATCGGATAGGTATCACAGCCTGCACACACTCTCTTGTCTTCCAGATACTCGGCAACTGTCTGTACGCCGACACCGCAGGAGAATACGAGTATCATATCAGCCGCCTCGATCTCGCTTTTCCGTTTCTCAAGACGCAGCTTCATATTTTCCGGATTACAGATATAATCCGTTGTAAGAATTCCCGTCACATTCCCGGAAGCCTGCATTTCCTTCTGAAGCTCTGCAGCCTCTTTCTCCGGAAAATGAACCTCCTTGCATCCCTGACAGTTAATGATAAAAACTTTTTTTCCTTCCGCCAGTGACGCGATCGTTTCCTTTGCTTTTAACTGGGTAATCAACATATCACTTCATCCCCCTTACTGCATTTTTTCCGGCTTTGATCTTGCTCACTAACGGAATCTTGGAGGAACAGATGTATTCACAGCATCTGCACTCAAGACAATCCATGACATTCATATCCTTCATGCCCTGCCAGTTCTGCTCGTCTGCATATTTTGCATAATACAACGGCGAAAGCTCCATCGGACAGACATCCACGCAGCGCCCGCATTTGATACACGGCTGTTCTGCGGTATGATCCGTATCTACAACAATGATTCCGTTTGACCCCTTCATGATCGGTACGTTTGTATCGGAAAGCACAAATCCCATCATCGGGCCGCCAGCCTTAATGGTCACATCATCCCCTGTGATTCCTCCGCAATAATCGATCAGGTCTTTGGTGTTTGTACCAATCTTCACGATGTAATTGCCCGGCTTCTTCAGTCTTTCTCCGGTCACAGTCACCACACGCTCTATTAATGGCATGCCCGTCTTAATAACATCAGCGATCGCTTCGTCGTGCTGATATTGCTCACTACGCAGCCCACATCTGCCGGCAGTCCGCCTCTCGGCACCTGTCTTCCCATCACGCGCTTGATCAGCATCTTCTCAGCGCCCTGAGGATACTTCGTCTTCGCCACGACCACATCGATATCGCTGATATCCGCCGTCTTTGCCTGCAGCAGTTCAATGGCATCCGGTTTATTATCCTCGATCACGATGATACCCTTTTCGGCGCCTACAGTCTTAATGATCGCTTTCAGTCCGAAGATCACATCATCTGCGTACTCCAGAAGCACCCTGTGGTCTGCTGTCAGAAGCGGCTCACACTCGCAGCCGTTCAGCAGGATCGTATCGATCGGTTTCGGAGGCTTCAATTTTACGGATGTCGGGAAACCGGCGCCTCCCATACCTACGATTCCGGCCTCGCGGACGATATCCACGATCTCATCCGGCGTCAGGCTGTCAAGGTCTTTATGGGGCTGTACGGACTCATGCAGCGTATTTTTCCCGTCTGACTGAATGACAACGGACAGACACTCGCCTCTCGTGGCGTGCAGTCTCGTCTCGATCGCTGTCACTGTTCCGCTGACGCTGGAGTGAACCGGACTGCTGATGAAGCCTGCCGCCTCGCCGATCTTCTGGCCGACCTTTACCGTATCTCCCACCTCTACAACAGGATTTGCCGGAGCTCCCGCATGCATGGACAGCGGGATCACCACAACCTCCGGATCCGGGAATCTCACCAGTGGAAGATGCTCCGTGTATTCTTTGCGTTCCGATGGATGAACGCCTCCATAATATCCCTCAAGCCTGTTCTCACGAATGGATTTCACATACTCATGAACCGCTTTGAAATTAACCTTTGAATAATCCCGCACCTGTACGGGCTGATTTAAAAATTCCTCCAGGCGTCCCTGTTTTTCCAGTCTTCTGTAAATCTTTTCCCATGCACAGTCCTTGTTGCCATCTACCTCACATTTTCCGTTCTTTGCACCTCCGCACTGTCCGTTGACCAGACTCTTGGAACAGTCAACGATGGGACAGATGCCGCCTGTGATGTTCAGATAACACTGTGCACATGCATCACAGCTTTTCTTCGTCAGCGCCATGCCGTGATGTCCTGTATAGTTCAATGAATTGCTGGCCGCATATACGGGCTTTCCCGCCAGATCCGCTACTGTCTGAATGCCCAGACCACAGGAGATAACAAAAATATTTTCCGTACCTTCCGGAATCATATCCGGCAGTTTTTTCTCCGTATGGTTCTTATTGCACAGGAAATCGACCCGTGCACTGCCCGTAACCGTCTTTCCCTGTTCTGCAACGATTTTTTCAAACTCACCACAATCTGGTTCGTCAATGGTTTCAAATTCCTTGAAGCATTTGTTGCAGGCAATGATAAACAAATTGTCTTTACCGGCCAATAAAGACACCAGCTCATCCTTCCCTTTCAACTTATACTTGGTATAGTTTTCCAATTGCTCACCTTCCTTATCAAATAGTTTCTCTTGCTCTTTGCCCCTCTTCCCGCCATTTTCCGCTCCTGCGCTCTGAAGGGAAAACAGACGCAGGCAAAGTGCTTCATCCTGCGATCAAAGACCCTGCGACATTCGCCAAATGTGCAAGCAAGCTTTCCCACCTGGCTCATTGCTCGCAGGAATTAATACATCTTCAAATATAGCACATATTAGCTAAATTATCCACCCCAGGGGCATATTTTTAGTAAAAATATACATCCGGTGTTTCAACTACCGGTAAACAAAAAATCCATTTTTTGATTTCCAGAAATAATCTCTGACTGTTTAATGCCCGGGTGCAGATACTGTACCTCCATCGGATGTCTATTGGGTGAAAGAGCTTTTTGAGGGCAGGAATGCATGCAGGCATAACAGCCCTCACACTTATGCAAAAAACTTGGATAAGGAGTTAATCGAATATTTCCGGAGGGACAAATCTTTTGACATAAACCGCACTTTATACACTTGTTTTTCTGTATGGTAAAATGTTTATCTGCATTGTCGTAACACAAGCCCGAACAAGTATTCATCAGCTTTGTATAGCACTGAACCATCCTGTTGCTGTGTAATAACGAGCGTTTCTGTCTTTGAATATCAGCCGCAATTCTTTCAATTTTTTCATCCTCCCTTTCTTGCATGTGTTTTTTCAACTTTTTGTCCATGCTCCTGATCCCATAGTTATCAATCATGACCATCTTGTTCGTATAGTCAAGCTTCAAACCGTGAGCCGCTGCCATTTTTTCAAACTTCATCAGGCTGGATCCCAACGAACCGCCACAGGTCATGACTGCAAAAGAATACTTTGCCTGAAATTGATTTTGATTGACGAAATTTTGAACAATACGGGGAATTCCCACGGCATAGGTCGGAAACACAAAGCCGATCACATCATCCTTATAAAGCTGTCTTTCTTTCCTGACCGCCTGCGCAATGGAAACCAAATTGCCGCCGATTTTTTTTGCAACATAGAGACTGTTGCCGGTGCCGGTAAAATAAAAAATCATATCTGCTCCTTTTTAAATATTGTCTTTTAAAATAACGTCATGTGCGCCGCCTTCTACAATACTGGTAGACGACACCAAAGTTATTTTTGCATTTTTTTGAAGTTCAGGAATGGAAAGACATCCGCAGTTACACATGGTAGAACGAACCTTGTTCAAGGTTAGAGATACATTGTCCTTCAGGCTTCCTGCATAGGGAACAAAGGAATCCACACCTTCTTCAAAGGAAAGCTTTGTATCCCCTCCAAGATCATATCGCTGCCAGTTTCTTGCGCGTGAGCTGCCTTCGCCCCAGTATTCTTTCATATACCTGCCGTTAATACTTACTTTTTTGGTGGGGCTTTCATCAAAACGTGCAAAATAGCGGCCCAGCATTAAAAAATCTGCGCCCATAGCCAGTGCCAGTGTCATGTGATAGTCATGTACGATCCCCCCGTCTGAACAAATTGGAACATATACACCTGTCTCACGAAAATATTCATCCCGGGCTTGTGCTACTTCTATCACAGCAGTAGCCTGCCCACGGCCGATTCCTTTCTGTTCTCTGGTAATGCAGATTGCTCCGCCTCCAATACCAACTTTTACAAAATCAGCACCGGCATCTGCAAGGAAACGAAAACCTTCCGCATCAACTACGTTTCCCGCACCTACCTTTACCTGTTCTCCGAAATTTTGCTTTATGTATTGTAAAGTTATCTTTTGCCATTCCGAAAACCCTTCAGAACTGTCGATACACAAAACGTCAACACCAGCTTTAAGCAAAGCTGGTACACGCTGAGCGTAATCTCTTGTGTTAATGCCCGCACCTACCATATATCTCTTATGTGCATCAATCAATTCGTTTTCATCCTCTTTATGAGAGTTATAATCTTTGCGAAATACCATCGAAACAAGCTGCTGTTTATCATTGATGACAGGAAGACAATTTAATTTATGTCCCCAGATTAAATCGTTCGCTTCTTTCAGTGTTGTATGTTCCGGGGCACAGACTAATTGCTCAAATTTAGTCATAAAGTCTGCTACGCAGGCATCCGGTGCCATCCGGCTGACACGATAATCCCGGCTGGTCACTAAACCCAGTAATTTCCCATAAGGAGTGCCGTCTTCTGTAACAGCAATCGTAGAATGGCCGGTTTTATCTTTGAGTCTCAAGACATCTTCCAGCGTTGCTTCCGGAGAAAGATTTGAATCACTTATAACAAATCCGGCACGGTAATTTTTCACTTTAGAAACCATTTTCGCCTGCTCATCTATGGATTGCGAACCGTAAACAAATGCAAGGCCACCTTCTTTTGCAAGAGAAATCGCCATAGTATCATCGGACACGGACTGCATGATTGCCGATGTCATAGGTATATTCAGCGAAATTGCAGGAGATTCTCCTCTTTGATATCGTACCAACGGAGTTTTAAGACAGACATTGTCTGGAATACACTTCGTTGATGAATAGCCGGGAAGCAATAGATATTCACCAAAAGTGTGAGATGGTTCTGTTATATAAGTTGCCATATTATTTTCCTCCCTCTTCTTTGGTCAAACGTTTCATTTGCATCGCAATGAAAATAAATGTAACAATAAAAGCCAAAATGTCGGCTACTGGTGCCGCCCATAATAACCCCATAATCCCCCAAAGCGATGACATAATGATCATTGCCGGGAATTGGAATAACAGGTCGCGGCTGACAGATACGATTACGGACTGAACCGGTTTGCCTATTGCCTGTAAAAATACACCCGAACTTTTCTGAAAACATGTAAACAAAATCAGACACAAATAAACCCGGAAACACAATATCGCAAAAGTTACATAGTTCTCTCCCTCGTTACCAAAAATACGAATCAGAGCATGAGGGAAAAATTCAAAAATAATCGTCGCAATGATCGCAACCGCAACGGTCAGTATTGTCGTCAGCTTAAATGTATCACGCACCCGTTTATAGTTTCCTGCAGAGTAGTTAAACCCAATAATGGGCTGTGCGCCGACTGCAAGACCGATTGCAATGGAGATTACAATAGCAAAAACTTTCATAACAATTCCCATAACTGCTATGGGAATATCAGAACCGTAAACAGAATCTCCACCATACTTTACTAAAAGCATATTAGAAACGCCGGAAGTAAGCACAATAGCGGCTTGTGTCAAAAAGCTGGAAATACCAAGCGGCAGAGCCTGCGCTACTGCTCCAAATGCAGGCTGAAAACTTTTTGCTTTCAAGCGGAACGTTTTACTTTTGCGCAGATAAAGCACCGCAATCGCACAGGACAGGATTTGCCCCAGAATCGTAGCAATCGCCGCTCCCAAAACGCCCATATCAAAGCCAAAAATGAGAACAGGGTCAAAAATTACATTAAATATGGCTCCTGCAGCCATAGCCAGCATAGATATCTGAGGGCTGCCGTCTGCCCTGATTACTCCGCTGAGCAGATTCGAAATCATATAAAAGGGCATCCCCATAAAGATTACTGTACCGTATTCTCTTGCATAGGGAAGTGTAGCTTCTGTTGCTCCAAACGTAGTCAGGATACTGTCCGTGAACATAAAAAAGAAAATCATATAAACGATGCTCAAAACAGTACCCAGCAGCAAGCCATTACCCAGGCATAAATGAAAATTCCCGGTTCGATTCCTGCCCTGACATAAACTTAGATGAGCGGCTGCTCCGTCTCCAATCAACAATGCCACTGCCAAACCTATAACCGTCAAAGGAAACACAATGGACGTAGCACAATTACCAAGATAACCAACACCATTCCCGACAAAGATTTGATCGACAATATTATACAGGGAACCGATCAGCAGAGAAATAATACTGGGAATTGCGTATTGAGGCAATAGTTTTTCAATACGCTCTGTTGCAAGTGGATTACGTGTGTTTTGTTCCATAAAAAACCTCCTAAAAAATTACAAATTTCTTAAACAAAGATTATTCCGTTTTCTTTTCGCACTGTCCCCAATAGTTTCATCTTTCACTCTTATGTCCCCTGCAAACTCCCGTAAAAATCTTTTTCCATAAGCACATTGACTAGGACAGCGTTTACAGTAACCCGGTCCACTGTCGCAAAGGTAATGTATAATGTTTTCAACCTTTACATCCGTGGCAGGCTTTGTTGAGCCATAATGAATAGACGTATGTGGGCTTTGATAGGCCATGTTGCTATCACCATCCTTTCTATACCGATTGCAAAAAAACAAGGCGTGAATCCATGCAGGATCCACGCCTTTACGCTCACGCATATAATTATGATATCATTTTCATGTCCGAAAAGTCAAGATTTTTTGCGCTATATTATTCAGTTTTACTATAAACTCATTTGCAAAATGTTCTGCCTCCTCATCTCTTCTGCCTAACTCCACCAGACATGCTTATATCATAATCGGGACATTCATCCGTTAACATTAAATTGGTTCTGCAAAAATTTCTGGTATTCTCTCGATGTCTATAGTTTATAATCCTGATAATTTTATAGCTTGCGAAATGCTTTACTCATTTTTTCATGAGTTTACATTCTTTTTTATATGTAACCACGCCATCATTTTTCCACTTCAAAAATAAGACAATTGGGCCATCATTTACATTAAAACAATGAATGATAATTGTTCCTGGATAAAAATCTTTTTGCATCCCATTCCATTTTTCTTACATCATTCTCTGCTTCTTTTAATCTTTGAAACTCTTTTATTAAACATAGCTTAAAAACCGGGCTGATTGCAGAGGCAAATTCAAACGCAATGTCTTTATGTGCATAGGTTCCTCCATATTTTCCACGTTTCACAGGTAATCCTATCGCTTCTGTTTTGTACTTATGCTTACCCCGGCAGACTCTCCCTCATGCACAGCAGTCTGCACTCCCACTCCGCTCTACACAGGCAATGAATCTCTCACACACAACGCCCCATACCCCACCTGCTCATTCGGATACTCTGAAAACCCCGGCAGCGACCTCGCCCCTCTCCTCAGATACGCCTTCACCTTCTCCCCATACAGATATGGATCATTCCCGTCCACGACTCCCCACTGCATCAGCATTGCCGCTGCACCCGTTACAAAAGGCACCGCAAAAGATGTCCCTGTCATCGGGCGGTATCCCCCTCCCGGAGCTGCAGTCATGATATCCACACCCGGAGCTGCCAGATCCGGTTTGACAAAATTATCGCAGCGGGTATATCCCCTTCCTGAAAAAGGCGCATACGCCATAAGCCTGGAATTATAAGCGCCCACTGATATCAGCTTTCTGGCACTGGAAGGCAGTGTCAGCGTGGTATCAGGTACTGGTTCATAGAAACGGGTGCCAATATTTAAACTGCCTTCTGCGGGAAGCCACATATCAAACCGCCCATCTGTAGTTCTCCCGGCTGCAAGGCTCACACGCCAGATGCCGCTATCAATAAAATCCCCCACCGGAAGAAAATCGAAATAAATTTCCTGTGCAATGCTGTAAGGGCTCGGCTTCCCGTAAAAAACCAGAATTTCCGTCTCTCCCATCCGGTAACGATGTGCGCCCAGGCTTTCCTGAATTGGTCCGATCCGTTCTCCGGATGGATGATACAAAAAAATATCCAGCTCATCCACATAGGATTTCCAAAGCTGGATATTAAAAGAAGCCTCGCCTTCCGCTACGCCCACCTGCACTTCCCGCACTTCATTTTCCGCAAGGATTCCGGAGGTATGTCCCGCTGCTGCTCCCTCATTTCCTGTTCCCGCCAGAATTGTAGTTTTCCAGATATTTGACATATCATCCAGAAACGTTTCCAAAAGGCTGGTTCCGTCATGCCCACCGTAGACCGTCCCGAAGCTCAGATTTATGGAAATCGGCTTCTGGTATTCTATGGCTTTGCGGATAACATAGTCCACTCCCTGCATCAGTTCTGTTGTTCTGGGAAAGGAATTCGGCCCCGGCAGCCCCAGCTTCACCACAAGGATGTCGCTTTCCGGTGCCACGCCCCGGTACCGTCCCCCGGAAGCACGTCCGTTTCCTGCTGCAATCCCCAGAACTCCCGTCCCATGCCCGTTTAAATCTCTGGATGGAACCAGGCGGTAACGCTCCTGCGCTGTGGGAACTGCCAAAGCCGCATTGATCTGTTCCTGTGAAAATTCCGTCCCAATACGATACCCCTCCGGAGGTGTGCCTGCCACCGTCTGATCCCAGATCGACAGAATCCTGGTACTTCCATCCTCGTTGCGAAAATCAGGGTGGGTATAGTCCACCCCTGAATCCAGCACCGCCACAATTACTCCCTGACCCAAAAGGTCATACTGGGCCGTCTGCAAAGGACTGATGCAGGAGACAGACTTTCCCTGGTTCACAGAAAATACCAGCCGTTTAGGTTTTTCCACGTACTCAATCTCCGGCTGCTCCGTCAGCCCGTCGATCCGCGACTCCGGCAGATTGATGATCGCATACTCATTGGACAACTCCGTGATGCGTACCTCTTCGTCCTCCAACCGCAGGATATTCCCGTTGTATTTCACAATAATATCCCACCTCTGTACTTCCTCATCAAATCCCACCATCAATTCCGGTGATTTTTCCCTCTCCTCTGGTGTGGCATCCAGTGCAAGATTTAAAAGATTTTCTATTTTCTGGTCGTTTGCCATTCTTTTTCTCGCTTCATATTCTTACCTTTATCTTATGCCTCTTATTTATAACAAATCCTAACAACCGGAACAATTTCTTCTGTCAGCATAATGAAATTCTTCAAACAATGACAACTCACCTGCCGTGCTTCTATTTATTATAAAAACCTCGGTACCACGTGGACAATATAATACTTTCCATAATTCTCAGTGCAATAGGAGTACCCTGTGCATACCTTTCCGTGTTTCTCTCCCAGTGCAAAAAGAGAGTCGCCCAAAAAAGAACTGTTTCTATCATATATAGATTTGGGAACAATTAATATCAGTTCAGACTTGCCTTTTTTGTATTGCTTATTAAGATGAGAGACCGCACCTGAAGTTGTTTTTGAAACAGAACCGAATAAAGTAATAAATTTACTGGAAGTTGCCGTGCATCCTGGATACTTAGAACGATTCCAGGCATGATCTTTCGCCATCACACTGTCCGAAACCAAAAAGTATCCATACATTAAACGATCCTTTTTATCAGGCAAAGGATCATCCCATGTAACATCTATGTGATACCATCTGCCGCCTACATTTACCATATTCCATCCGTGGGGGCTGCCGTTTCCGGTTCCTGTTACCGTTTTGCAGGGAATTCCAAGTGCATCCATAAAATACTGAAAGGCTTCTGCATAGCCCTGGCAAACCGCTTTCTTATAAACCAGAACACCTGCCGCTGTATGCGAATCCATGGGATTACTGCTGTAACCATACTCACAATTTAAAATAATATAATCATGAATCGCTTTAATTTTTTCTGCCGTGGACATACCCGCCTTAATTTTTTTACTGATAATATAGCGTACCTTCCTGTCAATCGTACTATTTCCGGATGATGCCCTGTAAACAAATACTTTACAGGTGCATTTTTGAGAACCTGCTCTGGCCGTAATGATTGCCGTTCCCTTTCCGACAGCCAAAACCTGTCCCCGTCCTGTTACTGTAGCGACATTTTTAGAGCTGGAAGACCAGGTTATTTTCTTTTTGGTTCCTCGTATCTTTAAAGTTTTTGACTGTCCTACACTTAAAGTCAGATTTGTGCTGCTTATTGCTGCCTTTGCGCTCACTTTTGACGCTGGAATCATGGAAGCAAAAAATACAAGTATAAATACCGCCAATCTTAAATACTGTTTTCTCATCTTCATAGTTAAATAACTCCTCCCTGTTTCATATCTCTTGTTTTTACCAACCACTTCTGCATCAAATATAAAGATTTCCTGAATCCTTACCGAATTGCTTCGTCCAAAAAAATCTGCAAATACTCAAGGATCTGCTCCGAAAAAACCTGTCCCTGTTTCATATGAATGATTGTTTCGTTCAATGTGTTTTTTTTCGCCAGATATTCCGGCGCCAGACCCGCATCCGCCTCTGCCAGCATTGGCAGATCAAATGCACTGTCCCCGGCAGCAATTACCCTTTCAGGATGAAACCTTTTACGGAAACGACTGACCGCCTCTCCTTTGTTTAACTTTTTCGGGACAGCATAGACCTTTACTCCATTTGTAAAGACATCTATTTTTTCCATATCCAGCGCCTTTCGCAGATTATCTGCCGAAAGCTCCGGCTCTTTACTTTTTGTAAAAAGAAACAGATCCCGGATGTTCCTGACCTCAAAGCTCCTGTCTGCATCTTTCGTTAAGATAAGCTCTGCCCTCTGAAGTTCCTCCCGGCATTCCTCAATCAGCTCCATAGACTCCCGATACCATGTTTCCTCCTCACGGCCATTCACCAGAAGCACTCCCCCATTGCAGACCAAAGCATACTGCGGCTCGCCCAGTCCCAGATCGATCCTCCGGTATTGTTCTATCGTCCGGGTAGTCGTCGGCACCAGCAGGACCCTGTCTGTCAGTTTTCTCAGCATCCTGTATGTTTTTTCTGTAATAAATGAAACCTCTCTTCCCTGATAGACTTCCACGCACCGCTTCGCGTTGCCTATGTCGTGCCTATAGGAAAAAATCAGGGTATTGTCCAAATCCGAGTGAAATACAATCATATTCCCTCCGCTTAAAACTGATCCGCCGGGTCAGTTTTTCATGTGTCTGGTTAAAAAAACGGGGGCTGCCTGAAGCGCCCCCGTTATGATCTATATAGCTATCATCCCTTCTGACCTGTGACCAGCTTTCTGATCATATCCACCGGAATCATAGTAACTGCCAGCAGAATCACGGCAATCCATCCCTGAATTCCAAACGGTACGCAGCTAAACATATTTCCGATCCACTGGAATGGCGCCAACGGAATAATCGCTGCATTCACAATCAAAAACTGTACGCCGATGATTGCAAAGAACACCTTCAGGAAACCTGTGTTTTCATTCAGTCCTTTAAAGATTCCAAAACCGTCGTCACGGACATTAAATCCGTTGAACAGCGCGCTGACGATAAAGAGTACAAAATATCCCGTCAGATGCTCCGCATCTCCTACTTCGCCCCCCGGAAACAGTCCCCGGAAGAACGGATGCTTCAGATATACAAAACTTACTGCCGTCAACCATGCGCCCATCGTCACGATCTGCACCATCATCTTCTTGCTTACGATGCTCTCGTCTCTTCTTCTAGGCTTTTCATCCATATATTTCCTCAGCGCCGGTTCGTTCCCCAGCATGATAGCTCCCAGACCATCCATAACCAGGTTAACAAACAGCAGATGAGTAACCTTCAGCGGCTCCTCTACACCGAAAAATGGTGCGATAGCGCTTACGATCACGGCTGCCACGTTGATAACGAGCTGGAACTTACAGAATTTCAGGATGTTGTGGTAAATCGTTCTGCCGTACCAGATGGCATCCTTAATGGATTTGAAGTTGTCATCCAGAATAACAATTTTTCCTGCTTCCTTCGCTGCCTCCGTGCCGCTTCCCATAGCAAATCCCACATCCGCCCTTTTCAGAGCCGGGGAATCGTTGACACCGTCTCCTGTCATGCCGACTACCAGATTCATCTCCTGACAGAGCCTTACCATTCGGGACTTATCCGTAGGCAGGGCACGGGCGATCACACGGATATGAGGAATCATCTTTTTCACTTCCTCATCGGACATCTCATTTAGCTGGGCAGAGGACAGCGCCTTATCACTGGCATCACGGAGCAGTCCCGCATCCTTTGCAATAGCAACGGCTGTCTCCAGACGGTCTCCGGTGATCATGACTACCTGAATACCCGCATTCAGCACTTCCTGTATTGCCTCTTTCGCCTCCGGACGCACATCGTCACGGATGCCCACCAGACCTATGAGCACAACATCATCATTGATCTGATTTTCTGTCATAGGCTTTTCCGAATATCCAAATGCCAGCACACGCATAGCCTTGGATGCCAGCTCATCGATCTTCCGGTTGAGAGCTCCCAGATCCAGTTTCTGCACTTTTCCGCTCTGATCCAGATACCTGTCAGCCCTGGCCACCAGTCTCTCGGGAGCACCTTTATAAAAAGTCTTTCCCAGACTTTCGATTCTTGCCTGGCTGAATTTATTTGCAGAGTTGAAGCCCTGACTTGCTGTTACTACACAGTCTTTATCCGCCTGAAGCGCAAGAAAGGTCTGTTCTCCAATAAACTTCATCATCGCCTGGTCTGTGGCATTTCCGCCGATCACCTTATGAGAGGAATCAAACATAGACTGGGTATTCTTACCGATGGCGAGATCCACCAGTCCCTTCACCTGGCTGTGCTTGCTCAGATCCGCAAGGGGAATGGAATTGCCGTCTGCGGTAAAGAAGTCCACAACCTCCAGCCTTCCCTTCGTGATCGTACCTGTCTTATCACTGAACAGGATGTTCAGAGAACCGGCTGTTTCGATACCTTCTGCCTTTCTCACCAGAACATTATGGTCCAGCATCTTACTGGTATTCTGCATCAGTACCAGAGAGATCATCAGCGGCAGGCCCTCCGGAACAGCACAGACAATGATCACGACTGCAAGAGATACAGCCTCCACGATCTTTTTGATCACGACCTCTGCACCCATAGCAAAGAATGCTTCAAAGCCTCCCGCATTCATGATAAAGTAGGCAAAATACAGGACTGCGATCACGATCGCACCGATATAACCAAAGGTAGAAATCTGCTTTGCAAGCTTTGCAAGCTTTACCTTCAGCGGAGAATCCGGCTCATCCTCCTGCATCTCTTCTGCCATTTTTCCCATCATGGTTTTCAGGCCGACTTTTCTGACATCGAGGATTCCTTCGCCGTCAAACACCACTGCCCCGCGGAACAGAGAGTGTTTATCCACAAAGGTATCGCCTGTGATATCATCTGCAAGCTCAAATCCCTCATCCGCCGCCGTTTTCTTACATTCCTCGGCCTCTCCGTTCAATGCGGAGTTGTCCACGCGCAGGCTGCCGGAAACTAAAACGCCGTCTGCCGGAATCTTGTCTCCCGACTGCAGGAGCACCTTATCTCCCACAACCACATCGTCCACATCAATGACTGTCACCAGCCCGTTTCTGTGTACTTTACACTTATCTTTTTCTGTGCTGTCTTTGAGCTGGCGGTACTTGGTATCGCTGGCAACTCCTGTTTTTGCCGACACAAAAGCCACGATCAGCACTGCCACGATGGTTCCCAGAGGCTCATAGATCTCTGCATAGCCAAAGAAAAACATCACGATCATCAGTGCCGCGATCGCCAGCAGGATCTTGATCATCGGGTCTCCGAAGGTTTCTTTAAACTCTTCCCAAAAGGTGGTTGGTTCCGAATCCGGTATTACGTTTGATCCATGCTGCTGCCGCGAGGCTTCTACCTCCTGGTCGGTAAGTCCATTAAATTTCATGCTTCCTTAATCTCTCCTTTTTCTTATCAATTATCTCACACTCTGCTACAGATATCTCTTCGCCAGATCGCCGATGCTTCCATCGTTCGTTCCCTGGCCGATCGCACTGAATTTCCACTCGCCGTTATACCTGTACACTTCACCGAACACCATCGCCGTCATGCCGGAATAATCCTCTGTCAGATTATATCTGCACAATTCCCGGCTGTTTCTGCCGTCTACCAGACGGATAAAAGCGTTCCGGATCATTCGGAAATGCTGGTTTCTCTTGAACGCCTGATAAATATTTACAACAAATACAATCTTATCGTACTCTGCAGGGACTCTGGACAGATCGATCACGATCTGTTCGTCATCTCCCTCTCCTGCGCCTGTCAGGTTATCCCCCATGTGCTGTACCGTACCGCTTTTATGGTTCAGATTTGCAAAGTACACCACATCCTTATTATCACAGAGCTTTCCGCCTTTCAGCATGATAGCGGAAGCATCGCAGTCGATCGGCTTTGGCTTGGGAGCGAAAAGACCAAACCCGCTTCTTGGCGCTTCATCCCAGCCCAGACCTACGATGACCTTCGAAAGTCCTGCATTTTCTTTGGTCAAACTGACTTTTTGACCCTTTTGTAAATTGATTGACATATCAAATTCCTCCTTATTTTCGTCCTGCCTGCCACCGCAGTCCCCAATGAAACGCCTTGTCCAGCGCCTGATGGCCGGGATAGAACTGCACGATCTTCTCAACGCTGAATGTCTCATCGTTGACGTTTTCCAGCAAAGCCAGTCCGCACATCCTGTTAGATGAATTATAATCATCCATCTTTACGATCAGGTCTTCCGAGCCCGGATATTTGATAGTAACAATGCCATCTGCCTGCCGCCAGTTTGCCACACCTTCGTAAATAAATGTGTATACCAGAATCCTCTTGATCTCAGAAATCCTGTTTCCGTTGATCCGAAGATTCTCTCCCGTTACGCAGGCTCCTGTCCTGTCATCGCCATCCAGCGCGATATAAGGTTCCTGGTTGAGTGCTCCAAAAGCATTGCCCAGTGCCTGAACCGTGCCTTTTCTTCCATTTTTCAGCTCATACAGACATCCCAAATCAAGGTCAATGCCCTGATTTCCTCCCAGAAGCTTGGAAAAAAATCCCTGATTCGCCGGTTTTGCATTCCAGTTAAGATTTACAAGGATCTCTCCAAGTCCCGCCGGGGAACTCTTCTTTAAGCTGACCTTTTGTCCTTTTTGTAAATTAATCGCCATTTTCTCCTCCGATCATGCAGCTCTACTCTACATCAATCCCAAAGCTTGCACAGAGCGCTGCCAGACCTCCCTGATAACCGCTTCCGATGGCATTGAACTTCCACTCGTTTCCATTTCTGTACAGTTCGCCAAACACCGCCGCCGTCTCGATGGAGAAATCCTCCCCCAGATCGTAGCGCAGCATCTCTTCGCCCGTATCCTCATTATAGATCCGGATAAAGGCATTGTTCACCTGGCCGAAATTCTGACGTCTTACCTCAGCATCATAAATTGTAACGGTAAACACGATCTTCATGATATTTGCCGGTACGCCTGTGAGATTTACCTTGATCTGCTCGTCATCTCCGTCACCTTCTCCTGTCAGGTTATCGCCCAGATGCTGCACGCTTCCCGATGGATGGGTCAGATTTCCATAGAATACGAAATCCTCCGGTTTTGATACTTTTCCTGAATCCGTTACCAGAAATGCTGCCGCATCCAGATCAAAGCTTCCACCAGTATCAAACTGGTTCACATCCCAGCCCAGTCCTACAACTACTTTTGACAGCCCCGGATTTCCTTTTGTCAGGCTGACCTTCTGTCCTTTTTGCAAATTAATCGGCATAATATGACCTCCATTTTTCTTGTCTGTTCCTTTTACAGACCTGCTGAACCGTTTTTACGCTACCTCAATTCCATAGTGCCCGCAGAGCGCCGCCAGTCCTCCCTGGAAACCGCTTCCGATGGCATTGAACTTCCATCCGCCGCCATGACGGTACAACTCTCCGACTACCACTGCCGTCTCGATGGAAAAATCTTCTCCCAGATCATAGCGGATCAGCTCCTGATTCGTCGTAGCATCCACGATACGGATAAATGAATTGGACACCTGACCAAAATTCTGCCGTCTCACATCCGCATCATAAATAGTTACTGTGAAAACGACCCTGGACACATTTTCAGGAATTTTCGTCAGATCCACCTCGATCTGCTCGTCATCTCCCTCTCCCTCTCCTGTCAGGTTGTCTCCCATATGTTTTACGGCGCCGCTGTGGTGCTCAAGATTTCCATAAAAAATAAATTCTCTCTCTGTCGGGCATTTGCCGTTTTCACCTACCATAAATGCTGCCGCATCCAGGTCAAAATCAGCGCCGGAATCAAAGGCGTTCACATCCCAGCCAAGGCCCACCATAATTTTTTTCAGGCTTGGATTTCCTTTCGTAAGATCTACTTTCTGTCCCTTCTGCAAATTAATTGGCATAATGATTCTCCTTTCCCTTTACTTTGTTTCAAGCCACATTTGACCGCATGTCTGAAACCATACGAATTCTTCAATTATTTTGAAAAGCGTCCCGCGTCACCGTATTTACTGTTAAACTCCTGCTTGATCGTCTCAAGTCTTGCCTGATCTTCGATGCGCTGTCTTCTTGCATCCTCCTGAATCTGCCTTGTCTCATCAATGCCGTTCACAATCGTTCTCCAGGTACTCTCCAGCGTCTCAATCTTGATCGAACTTCCCGCCGCCATTCTCGCAGTCATCTTCGACTGCTCTACAGTATTCTGTGCATTCTTGATCAGCATCTCATTTGTCTTCTGATCCAGTGCGGACATTGCTTCCGCCTGAATCTTCTGCCGCTTCAGCATGATGGCCTGGGCCAGCGCCTGTTTAAATACCGGAAGCGTGATGATAAACGCTGAATTGATCTTCCGTACCAGATTCATATTGGAAAATTCCATCGTCTTGATCATCGGAATCGACTGCATGGCAACACTCTCCGCCGTCCGCAGGTCCTGTGTCCTCTGCTCCAGCATCATCAGGGCCTGCTGCAATGCCGTCAGCTCAAACTGGATGGACGTATCGCCGGTAACCTCCATGTCCGCCTGCCTCTTTGCGATATAATCCTCAAGCTCTTTGCATCCCTGCTCCCCCGCCAGTATGTATTTCACCAGTTTGTGATAGTAATCCACATTGGCGTCAAACATCTGATCCAGTTTGCGGTTCGACTGCTTGATCTCAGACTCATACTGCTTGAGCTGCACATAAATCTTGTCCACCTCGTCGCCCATCGTATGGTATTTATCCAGAATCCTGTCAAGCTGTTTTCTGGCATTTCCAAACAGCTTTGAGAAAAATCCTTTGTCCTCTTTAATCTCGTCAATATCGAATTTTTCCATAATCTTTGCCAGTGTATTCAACATCTGGCTGGAATCATCAATCTGCGACATATTCATGCTGTTCAATACCACATCGGATGCCTTTGAGATCTCCTCCGCCGCTTCCGCACCAAAGGTAACGATCGTTTCCAGATTGTCGATCTCAATCGTGCTGACCAGATCATCCACTTCTTTTGAAGCCGTCAGCTCTGCGTTCATTCTCTGTCTGTCAGCCACGATATCATACTGCTCCACCACCGACACTTCATTTTTCGTGTCAGGAACCGTCGAGACCGTTGGCTGCTGCACAGCCGTTTTGCTAAAATCCAATCCCATATTCATGTCCCTCTCTTAAAAAATTTATCACGCCATGTAGGCCGTGTATTCCGTGGAATCCTTCCGAAATCGGGAACCTGAAGATCATAGATATAATCCCCGATCTGGTGCTCTTCCATCAGTTTCCTGTTAAAATGTTTCTCCACGCTCTGATATCCGGTAGGTACAAAAAAGAGTACGTCAAAGCCCACCAGATTCAAAAATGCCGCCAGAATCGAATCCTCCAGAGAGATTATTTTTTCTCCCGTATTGATGTAGATAAACTTCGGATTCTTTTTCGTAAAATCAAATTTCTGAATCAGACGCACAAGCTCTTTGTTCAGATTCAGCACGGTTGCTGTGATCGTATATTCTGTTCCATTCTCAAAGGTTCCCCGAATCAGTTTTTTGTCAATGAGAAGCTGCAGCTTGTCCAGCATATGCTCCTGCATTTCCTCCCGCAGTACTCCGTAAGGATAATCTTTATGCGCTTTGATCCTGGCACGCTGGACTTTCCCGTTCCTGAAAAAATCGGCCACATGCGCCTTCATCGGGTTTGGCTCTGTAGGGCTGATAAACGGCACAGCCTTCACCACGAAGGTGTCCTCTGTAAGCAGCGCCTTTATTCCCTGCCAGTAGGACTGTACCTGCCCGTCCTTCACACCGGAGACCTTGGCAAAGATTGCCGGGATATTTACAATTCCGTCCACCGTACTGAAATTCGGTCTGTATTTTACCTCCTCCTTCCAGAGCAGGGCGATCTCCTCGTACATGGTCTGAAGCGTTACCGTATTCGCTCTCGCATACTGATAGTTGCGGTACACACCGGAATCCTGATACATCAGGGAATCCAGTTCACGTTCCGCCTGATATGCCACCGTACCGATCTGAAGATCGGCATCCTCCTGCGGAAAACGTTCTTCCGGCAGAGATTCCGGATAATGAATCTCATACAGCCTTTCATCCTTCAGACAGCACGTTTCATTCCGGTTCGGATTCAGGATCAGCACATCCACCGGGATCCCTGCGAGAAGCCTCAAAAACAGAGCTTCGCTCTCACTTTTACAGCAGCCCATATGGATAAAACATCCGATTTCCGGCATCTTCCAGTTAGAAAACAGTTCTTTCTGATAGCGCTTCAGCCAACACAGCAGATACACTGCCTTATTCGTCAGCCTGTTCAGGTTCATCCCCGGCTGCTCTGCCTCTTTCAGCATCACATCGACAAATGCTTTTACCATTATCCGCTGAAGCTCTGTATTCGCGCTGTACTGGATATTTGCTGACAGATCCATCAGCATCTGCTCCTGATTCTGGTAGTTTTTTCTCCTGATTCCCGCGATCTCCTCCATCGTGGGCTGGGGAATTGCGCCATTCACCACCGCCATCCTGCGCCCGCTGTTTTTCATCTCCAGATAAAAATGGTACAATTCATTTCGGTAAGCCAGCTTATCTGCGGCGCCGTTCAGTCTGCAAAAGCAGTTATAATAAAAGGCGGAATCGCTGCCCCGGTCTGCGACAGGGGTTCGAAAATCATCCAGCCCCTTTCCTGTGATCCACGCGTTCGTACAGGCTGCGGCGGAAGGTTTTTTCCCATACAGACGCTCATTGTTCATCGCTCGTTTTATCTGCTCACGAATCCACCGGAGATTAAATCCTTCCGGAAACTCTTTCATTCCCGGAAGCGTCAGTTTGTCTGATAATGCAGAGGACGGATCAAGCTTCTGATAGCTTTCATCGCCATGATACTGTAGCAGCAGCACATCACAGCCCGCCTTTGATAAAATGGAGATCAGCATCAGTTCATAGCTGCTGATATCGCCCTCATAAAGAATCCTGGGCAGCTTATTTTCTCCAAGCTGGTTTGCAATGCGTTCGAACTTATAATACAGCCAGCACATAAATTTAATATATGCGTTTTTCAGCATATTTTCATTCTTCCCTGCTTTTCTCAGGGTATCCAGGCAGTCATAGATAGACTCCGCCATCTGGCTTCTCTGAAAATCCTTCATCCTGGGCAGCCATTTTCTCAGGCTCACTTCGAAGAAGCCTCTGCTCATCTGGAAATCCATGCCCATGATTTCGTTATAATAGGACAGATTTCCCCCGTCCGGGTTCGGAATCCTGCCCTCCAGAATCACGCCTGACAGCCGGGTCGCCTCATAGTATCTGCGGATCAGGCTGCCGATCTCCTCGTTATATCCATTGATCCTGTAAAAATATACCCCTTTTTCTTTTCTGTTATTAAGTTCTTTGAAAAAATCGTCCAGTTCCTGTATTTTCCTGTGTTCAAACATAGATTTTTCCGTCCTGATGCTCATTCCATGATACTGTTTATTCTATCACATTTTCATAGTATCCGCAACATATTCCGTCTGTTGTTTCACTCCAAATGTAACAGTTCAACCACTCCGTATGCCTCTGCCATCAGAAGTGTCTGCACTGCCCAGTTCCTGTGGGTTTTGTGTTCATTCATCCGCTCACATGCCACACTCCCGGAAACCAGAGAAGAGGCTGCCGCATCCCATTCCAGAATAGCCCTGGCATCGTCAAGATCCTTTTGCGATATCTGATATGCGGCATTGACCAGAGAGATCTGCTTTGGATGGATCACCGTTTTCCCCGTAAAACCGCACAGCCTGTCTTCCGCCAGCTCCCGCATAAGCCCCGTATCCCAGCCGGAACCGCCGTAATATTCCCACACAGGCCCGGAAATCACATAGTCCTTGCCATACACCGTAATAATATCAGAAAAAATATTGGCAATTGGAGCAATCCTGTGGATAGATTCATCGCTGTGCCTCCGGAATCCAAAGATATTGCACAGGTCATTTCCACCCACGCGGATGTTCAGCACCATCTCCTCCACCCTGTCCAGCTTTTCCTTCAGCCCATACAATATCTCATAGCGGTATCTGAGATCTATGATGGACGGGCTTTCGTAGATCGGCATCATATAGACCGGTTTGGGAGATGTCTCATTGATCACCGTCATAGCACGGATATACACGTCTGCATTTTCCATGGAAAACTTCGGAAAAATAAAGCCTGTGACCAGCTCCGCAGCAGCCCCGCACGCTTTCATCAGACGAATGGCCTGCTCCCCGTTTCTGACGCGGATAAACATCTTCGGCATATAAAAAGATTTCCTCTGCGCCGCCTGATAGATTTCCTTTATGGAAAGTTCCAGCTTTTGTTCTGCTTCCTTCACACAATCATCCGCTATGGTATCCTCCAGGCAGAACGCCAGAGAATACTTTGTGCCGAATTTATTATTTATGACAGACCCTGCAACTCCTTCTCTGTTTGCCGGACAGTACAGAAGCGCTCCCACGCTGTAATATTGTATTGCATTCTTCATCTGTTTATTTCCTCCATTTGCCCATTCCTTCCGTCTCTTCCCCTGCCCTGTACAAACTCAGACATCGGACACCTTCTTTATCATTCCGCAGCATTTATAATGCCGCAGGGGATATGTTTCCACCGGCACGCCCTTTTCCTCCGCCAGCCGCACGATATGCGCCAGCTCCCGGCTTTCTCTGTATTTTTCGTCGATCAGTACTTTCCAGGGTACGCGGCGCAGCAGCACTCTGGTGGTTTCTCCGATTCCCGGTTTGATGAGGTTGATATCTTCTATGCCAAACGCTTCTGCCAGCTCCTTTACTTCATCCATACCACAGTCCTGTATCCTTCGGTTTCCCGGCGCTTTTTTTTCCGCCTTTCTTCTTCCCGCTCCGGCTTCCCCAGTTTCAAAATGCGCTTCTATGGCATCGATAAATTCATAGGACAGATCCGCTTCCCGCAGATTTCCGTAATACACCGCTCCGTGGAAGTCCTTTTCCCCTATGATATCTTCTCTGAGAAAGGTGCGGCTGATCAGCCCCGACACCGTACAGTTTAAGCAGGAGCTGGGAATCAGGATATCCTCATGGGTTCCGCAAAGCTCCGTGATATTTGCCGGGTCCGCCAGCACCGCGATTTCTGAGGATACCCCCTCATACTGCCGGATATCTTTTTTCAGTTCTCCCAAAATCGCTCCTTTTCCGATCCATCCGTCCACAAACAAGAGCTGCTCCGGGCGGTACTTTTCCAGCAGATACTTCATGGCATTGTCATCGATCCCTTTTCCCCGGATAATAGAAATAGAATAATGCGGAACCTGAAGCTTATACTTTTTCCGGATAAAATGCCGGATCAGGATTCCAACAGGAATCCCTGCCCTCGCCAGAGACACCAGAACCACTTCTTTCCCTCTGGTTTCCACGATCTTATCCGACAGCCTGCCCGTTGCCTGTGCCACGGTTTCAGCATAAGCGGCCAGGGATTCCCGGTAGACCTGCATATATTTTTCGGAAGGAACATACTCGATGGGCAGCATCTCGCAGTAATGGCGCCCCGCCTGAATCTGCCTTTCCCGCTCTTCCGTGGACTGGGGTTCTACGAGTCCTGTAATATCCTTTAAAAGCAGTATGACATCTTCTTCTTTATAAGAGCTTCTCATTCGCCGCACCACCTTATCAAGAGAATATCTTCATTTCCGCAGGCACGCAGAGCATCCGTCAGAGTGTCCTTTCCCACCTGATTTTCCAGAGCCGCATCTGTGAGGATCAGCACCAGATCATAGTTCTCCAGATCATAAAGAAAGGTTCTTCTGCTCTCTTCATACAGGCTTCTCAGCTCATAACGTTTATGAAGAGGGTACTCCTCCTCGCTGCTGACCGCGATCGGACTGCGGGTCGTCGCATGAAATTTCACTTCCGCCGCAAGCCCTTTCTTCTCCCCGCTCCCTTCGATCTTTTCCGCCACATACAAGGCCGGATACATAAATTCCTCTGTCCCCAGCACCAGGATCCTCTGTTTATCCACAAAGATTTTCATTTCCTCTATCGTTTTCCACAGGTTTTCGCAGGCTTTCCTGTATTCTCCTGCTTTTATGCACTTCCGTGCATTCATCCATCCGCCGGCTTTTATCTCCCGAAAACTTTCACCGCCGCTCTCCAGGGACGTTTCTTTCGCCTTCCGCCCCTGCCCGTCCAGCTCTGCAGCGCTTTTGCATCCCTCTGTATCCGCCCTCCAGTAGACTCCATCGCCTCGGTATCCTCCGGCGATCTCCCCATACCGGCTGTGGTCCGTCTTTACCAGATAATGCACCGGAATCCCGCGCTTTCTGTAGACCTCCAGCGCTTTTTCATCCATTCCGTTCAGCAGGGAAGCCACCGCAAACGCCCGGCCGGGATACTGTTTTTCCAAAATATCCGCGATTTTCAAAATCGTATTTCCCGTGGTCACCTCATCCTCCACAAATACGATCCTGTCGATTTCTTTCATCACCCTGTCCAGATCATCTTTCACCAGCCTCTGCTCTGTGGCATGGCTGTGGGACTCTGAAAAATACAGGTATTCCGCCCCCGGGACCTCCTCTCTGGTCGTCTGCATATAAAGCGTGTCCAGCTCTATGGCAAGTGCCGCCCCGATCGCCGTGGCCGTCTCCGCAAAGCCCACCAGAAGGAGCCTTTCTCCACCATATGCTTCTTTCACCAGACCTGCTAGCTCCGAAAACATCGCCAGCGCCTCCTTCGGACGGACCGGCACATGCTTTCCCTGCAGGCGGTTTACCACCAGATAGCTTCTCTTTGTATTATTTTCTCTTTTTGCAATTCTAACAAGCTGCTCTTCGCTGTACATAAACACCTCTTGTAAATTCTGACATTTTAGGGCTATTCTAGCACAGGGGGGTTTTCTTTTCAAGAAAACCGGAACTGACAGATCGACTTTTATAAAAAATTAAGATTAATGGAATGCAGAAAGCGCAGCCGCTCTGTTTTTCCGGCTGCGCTTCTCACTCAACTCCTCTCTACCTGCAACAAATAAATCTTCAACCCTGATACTTTTCCATAAATTCCTCCAGTCCCCCGGCTCTCACCGCCAGCTTCAGCCAACCGCTTAACTTTTGCAGATCCGTTTGAGACAGAATCTCCAATACCGCCTCTGCCTTTCCTTCTGCCTTTCCATCCTCTTTCGCATATGCTATTTCTTCCCATTTCTGCATATATTTCACCCCGAATTCTTCATTTCCCTTAACCTTTCGAACACGGTTATAAATTCGCCTGAGCTTCTCACTTGACGCTTCTTTTTCGTTTTTCTCAGAGCTGTTTTCCACGTAATAAATAGTAAATACGATTTTATCTTCACTTTGGAAATCCAACTCCTTCAACCGGTAAGGTTCATATGATATGATGTTTTTCATAATATTAATGTAACGTCTATTTGCTGTTCTGTCCAGAAAAAATGCTTTTCTTCATTAAAAATCCCAACATTTATGCTATACTAAAAATAGTTTTTTACTAAAACAGGAGGTCTCAGCCCTATGAACGATAAACCCAGACACTCTGTCCGCTTCCGCCCTTTTTTCCTGCTCTGCGGCTTTTTGATGGCGGCAAGCGAGATCTGGAAGCAGCTTTATCTAACCTTTGGCATAAACGGCGGCAGCTATGACTGGTGGTATTTTCCCTTTCAGCTCTGCTCCATGCCCATGTATGTCCTTCTCCTTCTTCCGCACGCAAAAAAAGGAAGGCTGCGCCAGGCCCTCCTTGCCTTTTTGATGTGCTACGGTACTCTCGGCGGCATCGCCGTCTTTGCAGATACCAGCGGTCTGCACTATCCGGTGATATCCCTGACCGTCCACTCCTATCTGTGGCATATCCTGCAGATTGCCGTGGGGCTCCTGGCAGGCATCGCCTTCCGTCAGGAATCCGGCAAGTGCCGCCGCTTTAGACCTTTTGTGGATGCCTCTTTTCTCTACCTGCTTTTCTGCGCCGCAGCCTCCCTCATCAACAGTCTGGACAGTCCCCATGCCGCCATTAATATGTTCTATATCAACCCCAGATACCAGATGACGCAGGTTATCTTCTGTCTCCTCGTGCCCCACATCGGAAACAATGCCGCGATCCTTACTTATATTGGTTCTACTATCCTGGGCGCGGGGATTCTTTTCCTGTTCTGGAAGCTGATGTTCCGGCACAGTGTTGATGTATAAAGCCGGAACATCATATTCTTTTTTATGCTTTACCGAATCGATTTTCCAAGTTCATATGCCTGTTCCAATTCCGGTTTTCCTTCAATATCACCTACATTCCCATTTCCGCCTGCCAGTACATGGCCAAGGTTTTTCCAGCGCAGATGCTCCATCAGGTGATCATAATAAGCCAGGACATCCTCAAAGCCATGTCCCTCTGCAGCCATCAGAAGTGCCGAAGCGCGGCCATGCCCCCGGAGGAGATTGCCATCCCCTTCCTCCAGGGCAAACAGGCGGTCAACAGCCGTCCGGATCTGGCCACTCATATTCCAGTAATACAGCGGCGTAGCAAGCACGATCACATCACACTCTTTGACTGCCGGATAGATCTGCATCATATCATCCTTTTGAACACAGGGACATTCCCTGCTGCTGTGTCCGCCAAAGCAGCCTTTGCAGCCATGAATATCCATACTGTCGAGGAAAAACTCTGTAACGGTATGTCCGGCCTCTTTTGCGCCTCTGGTAAATTCCGCAGCCAAAGCAGATGTATTCCCTTTCTTACGGGGACTTCCATTCAAAATAATAATCTTCTTACCCATGCCTTCCCTCCTTAAATTACGTCAGCCAGGGCCGCCGCCTTTTTACAGCCATCCGTTTTATCAATATCCCCGGCATTCAACACGCCGGGAATCAGAACTTCGCCGACCATTTTCCATTTATTCAACGCACACATCCGCTCCATAGGAACACGCACACCGTCCATCACGGACATATCCTCTTCCTCGCAGCAGGTGATCAATGCAGATTCCTTACCGGAAATGTCCTTGCCGCCCACGACAAAAGAAAATATCCGGTCAATGACACCTTTGATCTGTGCCGGAATCGAATACCAGTAGACCGGCGTGGTAAATACAAGCACATCCGCTTCCAGGATAGCCGGCGCAATCGTATTGAAATCATCATCAAAGGTACAGGCTTTCCCCGTAGAAAAGCAGGTTTCACATGCACGGCATCCGCCCACTTTTTTCAAAGCCGCATCAAAACGGGTAACGGTATGCCCCTTCTCCCTGGCTGCCTTGATAAATGCGTCCGTCATAGCAAAACTGTTTCCATTTTTACGAGGGCTTCCCGTAATTACTACAATTTTTTTACTCATAAGATGTATTCCTCCCTATTTACAAAATTAACTTTTCCTGTTGTTGATATTGTAATTATAGCGAGAATATGCTAGATAACAAGTACGCACATTTAAGTGCGGTACTTACATTGAAGTTATATACTTGCTTAAAGGAAAGTATAAAATCAGTCCATCATCATTTATAGAATAGGCTCAATAGCCCCTAAAAAATATTCGGTTATCACTTCAGGTGATTCTTTCATCTTGCGGGATAGCCACCAGTCAACTGTTTCAACAAAAGAGGATGAGATATGATTTACAAGGTAGTCCTCCGGAAGCCTGGAATTTTTAAAAAGCCCTTTGTCTGCGTACTGTGTCATAATAAGCTTCTTTAGATTGCTCTTGAAATAACGCAGGAATATTTCGTTGTTTTGAGAGGACAGAAGTTCTAAAATATTACGGTCATTTTCCTGCAAGTGACGGAGAAGATGTAAAAACACCGAGTCGGTTTCACTGGCACAGGAGTAATGATAATGACTATGCGGAAGCCCTATTGCCGAGTCGATGATATGTCCAAACAGTTCTTCGCACAAATCTTTCAGCAAATAGTCTTTTGTTTCAAAATGTGCATAAAAGGTCGTTCTGCCAACGTCAGCAGCATCAATGATTTCCTGAACTGAAATCTGATTATAGTTCTTCTTTGACAGAAGCGCAGTGAACGCCGAGAATATGGCTTCTCGTGTTTTCTTTTGTCGTCTATCCATGATAACCTCCCGAACAGATCCGTCAAAATGTTCTCTACCGAACAAGACGGAATGATTGATTCTTGAACATACCGGCTCCTCTCAGTATAATGAGGGCAATTACAGAACAGATTGTTCTGTATCAAACACATTATACATTTTCATTCAAACGATGTCAATCAAAGCCCCCGCTGCAAGCAGTCGCCAAATATCCATGCAAGCACACCAAAGGTGTCCTGTGGATGGCTACTTGGCTCGTTGCCCGCGGAAATAAAGGAGAGGTATGATCATGTTAAAGAAAATCAATGATTTTCTCGCCGGTGTTCCTGCAACACTGGCAGGCGGTGTATTTCTGATTTTAAGTTTCGTGTTGCCAGGGATGGGCGTTGAGGCACCCGTTGATCCTGCGTGGATTACCGTCTTGATCAGCGGATTGCCTCTGCTCTATCTTGCTATATGGAGAGTCCTCTATCATCCGGGAATCAGTAAAATATCCTCGGCTCTGCTTATCTCAATCGCAATGGCTGCCGCCATTGCGATCGGTGATCTATTCGTCGCAGGAGAAGTTGCGTTTATTATGGCGCTCGGTGCTATCCTTGAGGATATGACCACCAACAGGGCAAAGAAAGGTCTCAAAAAGCTGATCAGCCTCACACCGACACAAGGCAGGAGAATCGCAGACGGAAAAGAAGAAATGATCGCCTCCGGGGATATCCATAAGAACGATATTCTGCGTATCCTGCCGGGCGAGACCATTCCTGTTGACGGCACGATCATCAGAGGCGATACCTCTGTGGATCAGTCGATCATGACGGGTGAATCTTTACCCGTGGATAAAACGACTGGGGATGACGTGTTCTGCGGAACGATCAACCGTTTTGGCGCGATTGATATGAAAGCAACCAGGGTAGGTGAAGACAGTTCTCTGCAAAAGCTCATCCGTATGGTGGAGGAAGCGGAAAACAAAAAAGCACCTATGGAAAGAATTGCAGACAGATGTGCAAGCTGGCTCGTCCCAGCAGCTTTGTTAATTGCCATTATTGCCGGACTTGTCACGAAAGACATCGTCCGCGCCGTTACGGTTCTTGTGGTGTTCTGCCCCTGTGCGCTGGTACTCGCAACGCCTACGGCGATCATGGCTGCAATCGGCCAGGCGACCAAACACGGTGTAATCATCAAGTCAGGGGAAACTCTTGAAAAAATGGGCAAGGTCGATACCATAGCCTTTGACAAGACCGGTACGCTAACCTACGGCAGACTTGAGGTTTGCAATATCATTCCTTTCGATCCTGACATCGATGAAGATTTACTCTTATCTCTTGCGGCATCTGCCGAGGCGAAGAGCGAGCATCCCCTGGGGAAAGCGATCGTCTCATTCGCCAAGGAAAAAGAGATTGCCTTAACAGAATCTACTGACTTTAAGATGACTGCAGGCAAAGGTATCCTTGCCGGGATCAGCGGAAAAAAGATCCTTTGCGGTAATGAGAAGTTTTTGCTCTCCTGCAATGTCATTCTTAAAAACAATGTCCATTCCGAACTTGGAACACTCCGTTCGCAGGGGAAAGCCTCCATCCTTGTAGCAGAAAATGGGAAATGTATCGGTGTGATCGCGCTTTCCGATGTGCTCCGCCCGGAAGCCGTAAATATGGTATCAAGGCTCCGTGCAATGAATACGAATACTGTCTTGCTGACCGGTGATAACAAGCTGACTGCTGATTATTTTGCAGGTCAGATCGGTATCACCGAAGTCCGGGCAGAGCTTCTTCCCGAACAGAAAGTAAAAATCATAACGGAACTACAGGCGGATAAACACACGGTCTGTATGATCGGCGACGGCGTCAACGATGCGCCTGCACTAAAAACCGCAGACGTTGGTGTGGCTATGGGCAGCATGGGAAGTGACATTGCAATAGAAGCCGCTGACATTGCTTTGATGAGCGATGATATTTCCAGAATACCCTACCTCAAACGTCTTTCCAATGCTACTGTTCATACGATTAAATTCAGTATTGCCTTGTCGATGTGTATCAACTTTATTGCGGTTACCTTGTCTGTTCTGGGATTATTGACACCAACGACAGGGGCTTTGGTACACAATGCAGGCTCTTGCTTTGTAGTGCTCATTGCAGCGCTCTTGTATGACCGCAGATTTGAATAAGCCAAAAAAAGCCCCGGATCCAGCGCAAACACTGATTTCCGGGGTATCTGTGCATCTATCATATTTTCGTCTCAATCTCCGTGCCGTTTCTGAAGGATACTTCCTGCGATAATCATTCTGGTTCAGGTTTCCGCTGTCTACGATGGCCCCGCCAATCTGTACGGCGTGACCGTCCATGTATTTTGAGGTTGAATGGACAATAATATCTGCTCCGAACGCAAAGGGTTGCAAGGGTTTCTCCAAATACCGCCTTTGTGTTAGTCCGGAACGCCTTGTCAATTTCCTGGTCAGATGCGTTTTTGTCGATATAGATACACTCAATCCCCAACCGTTTCAGCGTATAGGAAAACAGGTTAACTGAGCCTCCATAAATTTCGGTTGTGCTTTGCACGATTGGCATTACCCCTATCTTAACGATAGATGCTTTCTTTATCATGTTAAACGATATGGTATCCCGCTTTCAGTAAAGCATCTATCGCTTTATCATAGTTCTCTTTCTTGGTTAAAATATAGTCCGTATTATAAGTTGAAATAGCAAAGATTCCAATTTCATTTTCCGCTAACAGAGCTGATATTTTAGACAATATCCCTATCAGCGAAAAATCAAGGATTCCTTGTATTCTAAAAGCTCTCCAGCCATCATCACGTTCCGTTGTATTTGCCGGAACGTCGTCTGTAATACATACCAGCGAATTTTCTTCATCGGTTTTTCCAACAAAGCAATATTGGCTTTCAAGATTAACGAACGAATAGTCGGTTACCTTGCATATTGAAAAATTATCATCTGTTGCCTCATTTGTCATAATAGCCTCCCTATTTAGTCAAGTCTTTTTTCCTTATTTTTCAAGGATTTTTTGTTTTAT
>ENA-OPVH01000319-OPVH01000319.1-human-gut-metagenome-genome-assembly--contig:-NODE-319-length-35715-cov-4.405468_pt1 | contig 35715 bp, 39 predicted proteins | sample MGYA00241494_ERZ501980 | MGnify/ENA primary metagenome ERZ501980 (study PRJEB25962, sample SAMEA1964914) | human gut metagenome | biome: human gut; feature: human-associated habitat; material: faeces... | reverse complement strand
CTATCCGCGACTCGAACGCGGGACAACTTGATTAAAAGTCAAGTGCTCTACCACCTGAGCTAATAGCCCATATGCACTGTATCCGCAGTGCTCTTATATATTACTATTTTTTTTTACGTTTGTCAACAGATTTTCATATTTTTTTCAAATTTTTTTCACTTTTTTATTTATTAAGCTCTTTTAATAGTTCTTCAACGTCTATTCCATGCACCATACAAGCTTCTTCTAATGTCTCTTCTCTTGATGCTGGACAACCTAAACAATGCATTCCTACACTTAATAGTAATTCTGCCTTCTCAGGGTTTGTATCTAATAATTCTCCTATTTTTGTTGTTTTTTCGATTTGCATTTTTTACCCTCCTTTTCACTCTAATGCTAATATTTTAACACATTTTTTTATAAAAGTATAGACATTCATTCTAAATTATAGTAAAATTCCACTATGGTAGGTGATTTGTATAAAAATTTTAATCAATCTATTTTTTATTTCATTTATTATTAACTTTTTTATTTCATTTTATTCAATATATTCAATTATTAGTTTTATTACTTCTCAAGATATCCAAGGAGTCAAACTAAGTAAAAAAATTAATTCTAAATAGTGGAGGTATTATGCCCAAAAAAAGTATTATTCTATTTTTTCTTTGTTCATTTTGTTTGACCATTTTTAATTTAGTTATATTCTATCCTATTTTTACTTCTAATAATATTACTATCTCATTTGCTATTCATCCATTTAATATTTGCGATAAATATCCAGCATTTTGGCATTTTTTTAAAATATTTTACATACTTGCACTAGTAGTCGCTAATTGTTCTATTTCTTATATGCTTATTAAAAACCTTATTCATCTTCCCACTCCTAGCCTAGAACAAACGCATCCACAGCTTAATTCTAATTTATGTTTAACTATCGGTTATAGCCAAAACCAAAATCAAGATATTATCCTTCCAGATAAATCTTTATACCAGAACATTCTAATTACTGGTACTATTGGCAGTGGCAAAACTAGTTCTGCAATATATCCATTTTCTGAACAATTAATAAAATATCAAAATAATAATTCTTCTAAAAAACTTGGTATCTTATGTTTAGATGTAAAGGGTAATTTTTATGAGCAAATTAAGTTTTACGCAAAAAAATATAATCGCCTAAAAGATTTAATTATTATTGGACTAAATTCTAACGAAACTTATAATCCATTAGATAAACCAAATCTAAATCCTCTCGTACTTGCAAACAGGCTAAAAACAATTCTAACTTTGCTTTCTCCTAACAATAGTGAATCATTTTGGTTAGATAAGGCAGAGCAAATACTAGCAGAGTCAATAAAACTATGTCGTCTTTATAATAATAACTATGTAAATTTTATAGAAATACACAAATTAATTAATAATAAAACATATTATTTTGACAAGATACGCTACTTAAGAAATTCGTTTTTAACAAATAAATTTTCCACTGATGAATTATATAACTTAACTTCTGCAATTACCTTTTTCGAGAATGAATTTTTTAAATTAGATGAAAGGACTATCTCTATTTTAAAATCGGAAATCTCTAGAATCACTCTTCCTTTCATATCTGATTATAAAATTTCTAAGATTTTTTCTCCTTCTAAGAAGAAGATTACTTTTAATGGTTTTAGAGAGCTTATAAAATCCGGAAAAATTGTAGTTCTTTCTATGAATATTGCAGAATTTACTAGCCTTTCCAAAATTATTGCAACATATTTAAAATTAGATTTTCAAGCAGAAGTTATGGCTGGATTAAAACGTAAAAACTCTAGAACTGTTGCTTTTATTTGTGATGAATATCAAGAGTACATTACAGCTTCAGATGCTAATTTTTTCTCAGAAAGTAGGGAAGCCAAATGTATAAACATTCTTTCTACTCAAAGTTATTCCTCTTTACTAAATACTTTAAAAGATGAGTCTGCATTAAAGGTAATACTCCAAAATTTAGTAAATAAACTTTGGTTTAGAACTGATGATATATTTACTATAGAAAATGCCCAAAAGCAAATTGGTAAAGAAGACAAAAAGAAAATTTCTAAAACTATTTCGGAAAATGCTCAAGAATCTAATTATAACTATCTTATTCGAAAATTCAAGTCTAGAAGTTCCAATCTTTCTGAGAGTATAAACACTTATTATCAATATGACTATATATATGATTCTCGTTTTTTTACCCAAGAATTAGAAACTTTTTCTTGCTTAGCATTTCTTTCTAATGGAACTACCACAATTCCTCCACAAAAAATAGACATGTATCCTTATTTTAAAGAAAGGAAGTGATTTTATAAAAGGCAAAAAATTATTATTTATATTTATATTCTTGTTATCTTTTAATGTTTTTTTCATTTCAAAAACTTATGCTGCTGATCCTAAAATTGTTGGTAAGCTAAATTCAGCATTCGAATCTATCGAAGAATGGTTATTAAAATTAGCAACTCCTGCAGCTGCTGTAGCTGTTGGTACAGGTGTTTTTATGAAGAAATTTAGTTTTGGTGATGACGAAAGAATGAGACTTGGGAAAAAGTTAATAAAAAACTCTTTATTTTCTTATGGCTTTATATTAGCTCTAGATTTAATATTAGCTGCCATAAAGTCACTTATGGGTTAATACTATGGAAGCCACTAATTTATCTACAACGATAGCCAACACTATAAATGAACTTATACAAAATTTATTTTCTTCTATAGATAATAATATCTATTCATACATAGATGAAATTATTTTTTTAACTCCATCTAGTATCTCTAATAATAATTTTGAAGATTTATTTACTACTTCTTCTAAGAGTATATTGGTTATCGCTAATGCTCTAATTTTAGCTTATCTGCTATATTATTGTGTAAAACTGTTTTTATCTTATTATTCTGGTACACAAGTCGAAAGACCTTATCAGTTTATTTTCAAATTAATCTTATGTGCAATCATCATGAATAGCTCATATTTTATTTGCGAACAACTAATTAACATTACAGATTTAATTACACAGGCATTGCAAGAAATTGGTAGTAATTTTACTTCTAAAACAATTTCATTTAAAACATTGGTAACAGAGTTAAATTCTGTAATCTCTATATCTGGAACTTCTTTAGACATCTTTTCTTTAACTGGTATAATAAAATCTTTTTGTAGTATCGGACTTATCTCTTTAATGTTTTCATATGCTATACGACTTATTATGGTAAAAGTATTTATTATCTTAGCCCCATTTGCAATTCTTAGTTGTTCTATCAATTCATTTAGCTGGTTCTTTAGAAGTTGGTTTAGATCATTTTTTTCACTTCTATTTATGCAGTTTTTTATAACTATTATACTAATAGTTACATTATATTTAGACTTTTCATCTAATCTTATCTCAAAATTTTTATATGTTGGTTCAATTTATGCACTCACAAAATCAAATACTTATATTCGTAGTTTAATAGGTGGTATTTCTACCGAAATTAATACAAATCTATCTACCTTAAAATCATTTCTTAAAGCGAGGTGATATTTATCTTTATAATTCCTCAAAATTTTAATTTTAAAAACAAATTTTTAGGTTTTATTGATTATTCTACTTTAATTTTTCTTATCATATGTTATCTAATATCTTATTTAATCATTAACTTTATATTTGCTAAACTTTATACTAAAATTATAATATTCATATTACTTAATGTTCCTCTTACTTTACTTTCTATAATTGGTTTTTATCATGAAAATATTGTATATGTTTTATACTATATTATTAAATTTTTTAAGAACAAACATATATATTTCTATAAAAAAAATTTTTTTGACATGTAACCACAGATATTTTCTTAGATTTGTAATTTTTTGTCGATTCTTGTTATTGTAAAAAAAAATTTATAATGCTATAATGTTGTAATTGTAGGAGGGGAACCATGAAATTAGAACAAAGTGACAAAAACTTTTTATTTTCAGAAACAAAATTACCAGATGTATTCTTTACAGAATACATGTCCCAAGCAAATGGTGATTACATAAAAGTATATTTATACATCGTTTTTCTTTCAAAATATAACAAAGAAGTTAAAATTAACGATGTTTCAAAAACATTAAATATTCCTTTTAAAACAATCCAAGAAGCCATAGCATACTGGGAAGAGCAAGAAGTTCTAATAAAGAAAAATAATGGATATATTGTAGTTGATTTACAAGAAAAAGAATTGAATAAATTATATTCTCCTAGATTAACTTCAACTCCAGAAAATGCCCTTTCTAATGCCAAAAATCAATATCGAGCTAAAGCTATCGAAGATATTAATAATACCTGTTTCCAAGGTATGATGTCACCTTCATGGTATAACGATATCGATTTATGGTTTAACAAATATGGTTTTGATGAACCAGTTATGATTGCATTATTTAGATATTGTTTGGAACGTTCTGCACTACATAGAAATTATATTCAAGCTGTTGCAGAAGGTTGGCATAAAAACAATATTAAAACATATACAGATTTAGAAAATTACTACGCAAAACAAGAAAAATTATCATTAATAAAGAAGCAAATTTCTAAAAAACTTGGTCTATCTCGTCCATTAACACAATATGAAAGTGCTTATATAGAAAAATGGGTGGTAGATTATTCATATACTATGGATATAATTGAAATTGCTTTAAAGAAAACTACATCTAAATCCAACTTTAATTTTGATTATTTAGATAAATTAATTTCTAATTGGCATGAGCATAATTTACTTACTACAACTGATGTTAATAATTATCTTGCACAAATGAAAATTCAAAATCAAAACAAAAAGACTTTGGAAAAACAAACAAATTACAAAAGTTTCGAGCAAAGAACATATAATGATTTAGATTCATTATATGCAAATAATTAAGGAGTTAGTTTATGTCTGATAGTGTATTAAAAGATTTATTAAAAGAATATGAAATTAAACGCTTACATGCTGAGCAACTTGCTGATGAAAAAAGAGACCAACTATTTAAGAAATATCCAGAATTTGAAGAAATAAATTCTGAAATTGCTAAATGTGGACTTAACCTTTCTAGAGAAAAATTGCAGGCACATGATAATCAAAAAATTGATGTATTAAAACAGGAATTAGAATTATTAAAAGAAAAAAAACATAATTTCTTAAAAAGTATCAAGATGAGCGAAGATGATTTATTACCAAAATATGAATGTTCTATTTGTAATGATACTGGTTATATAGCTGAAAATAATAGTTTTACTATGTGTTCTTGTTTAAAACAAAAACTAATAAATATTTCTTATAATAAATCTAATATAAATAAACTAGATTTCGAAAACTTTAGTAATTTTGATATTAATATGTATTCTGACGAAATAAATGAAGAAAAATATCATTCTTCTGTTTCTCCTAGACAAAACATATTAATAATAAAAAAGATTGTAGATAATTTCTTAGCAGACTTTGATAATCCTAAGGGAAAAAATTTATTATTTACAGGTAGTCCTGGACTTGGTAAAACATTTCTCTCTAATTGCATAGCTAAAGAATTAATCGATAACGGAAAAATCGTTTTATACCAAACTGCACCAATAATGCTTGACAATATAATTGATTGCAAATTTGGAAAGAATAATATTTCTAAAGATTTCTTAGATAATATATTTAATTCTGATCTTTTAATTATAGATGACTTAGGAACAGAGTCAATTAATAATATAAAATTCACAGAATTATTTAATGTTATTAATACTCGTATTTTAAGTAATAAAAAAACTATCATCTCAACAAATCTTTCTATCCAAAATTTATTTTCTATATATGATGAAAGAATTGTCTCAAGAATAGTTGGTTATTATAATATTTGTAAGTTTTTTGGTGATGATATTAGGTTTAAAATTAGAAATATATAATATTTTGTTTCTCGGGATTTAGGGACGTTCCTTAAATCCCGATTTTAATACTATTATGACAGTTTCTGATTATAATATAAAATCTTTGATTCATTTTTATGTTTCATAATTTAATAAAATCATGAGGAAAGCCACTCGAGCGTGGGAACTCAAGTGGCTTAATAATTTTAAAGGTCTACATGAACTCGTCCACATGTTGCTTTATATATCGAATATCTCTTTCAACTGTAGATAAGCTACATCCCAACTCTTCTGCAATCATCTCTTTGCTCATATCCTCAATAAAATAGGCATAGAAAATTTCCTCCCGCCTATAGCGAAGATTGCTCTCGTTACTAATGCGTATACCTTTTTTCATATTCGCTTCTCCTTTACTATTTTTATGTTACCTTTTATTTTATAATATTTTTTTCGTTTTTACAATACTAACTCAAAAATACCGTAGCTTTTTGCTACGGTATTTTTTATCCAATTTAATTAGTTTTGAGTATATGGTAAAACAGCAATATGTCTTGCTCTTTTTACTGCTAAAGTAATATCTCTTTGATGTTTAGCACAAGCTCCTGTTGCTCTTCTTGGTAATATTTTACCTTTATCATTTATAAATTTTCTTAATTGTTCTGCGTTTTTATAATCTAATTCTAAATCTTTATCTGCACATAAAGGACATACTTTTTTTCTCATTTTTCTAAATCTTGGATTGAAATCATCATCGTTTCTATTGTTTCTTCTATTTTGTTTTTTGTCTGCCATCTATTTCTCCCCCTTTCTGATTAAAATGGTAAATCATCATTAGAAGTAGTTTCGAAGTCTGAATCTCCACCTGTTGGCATAGCACCAAATGCGTTATCAAAACTTCCTGAAGCTTCTGCATCTCTTCTTCCTTCTGCAAAATAAGCTTCTTCTGCAACAACTTCTGTTACATAATGTTTTTGACCTTGGTCATCATCCCAAGTTCTTGTTTGAATTCTTCCTATGATAGCAACTTGTTGACCTTTTTTAAAATATTTACTACAAAATTCTCCTAATTTGCTCCATGCTACAATATTAATGAAATCTGCTTGTCTTTCTTCTCCTTGACGTACAAATCTTCTATTAACAGCTAATGAGAAAGAAGCAACTAGTGTATTATTTGTTTGTGTATATCTTACTTCTGGATCTCTTGTTAATCTACCTAATAATTCTACTTTATTCATATTTTATCCCTTACCTTTCTTTTAAAGGCCCCCGTATTATTATTTTTCTTTTCTTACTACGATAAATTTCATGATGTTGTCTTCTATTCTGTAATTTCTTTCTAATTCATCTATTGAATCTGGTTTAGCTTCGAAGTTAATTACTACGTAATATCCTTCTTCTTTCTTTTTGATAGGATAAGCTAATTTTTGTGTACCACGTTCATCAACAGATTCTACTTTACCATTATTATTAATCAAATCTGTGAACTTTGTTACTAAATCTTTTATAGCTTGTTCTTCAATAGATGGATTAATAATGATAACACTCTCGTATTTATTCATTATATTCACCTCCTCATGGTTTAATAACCCATCAACTAAATGGGTAAGGAGAAAAGATCTCTCTTTTCAGCACAGGTATTTTATCATATTTTTTCCTGTTTTGCAACTGATTACTTGAAAAAATTTACATTTTATAGTAAAATGAATAGGGATTTGGAGAGAATCCTAGAGGGATTTTAGGGACGTTCCTTAAATCCCTATTTTAATTATATTTTATAAATTATGAATTTTACTTTATTGAGTTATTTTATAGATAGGAGATTTATTATGTGGGATGCAATTTTAGATAGTTTAATAGATACCGTAAAACTAATTCCATTTTTGCTAATAACGTATATAATAATGGAATTTATAGAACATAAAACTAGTCATAAAACCAAAGACGCTATTAAAAAATCCGGACATTTTGGTCCATTAATCGGTGGTATCCTAGGTGTTGTACCTCAATGTGGCTTTTCCGCAGCAGCTTCTAGCCTATATTCAGCCAGAATTATTACTTTAGGTACATTAATTGCTGTATTTTTATCTACTTCTGATGAGATGTTACCAATATTAATTTCTGAAGCAGTAGATGTAAGGATTATTCTTTCAATATTAGGAATTAAACTTGTTATAGCTGTTATCGTTGGTTTTATAATTGACCTATTTTTTAGAAAAAAATTTGAAACTTCAGAAGATGAACCAGAAATAAAAGATTTATGCGAGCATGAACATTGCCACTGTGAACATGGAATATTTAAGTCTGCTTTAAAACATACTATAAATATTACTTTATACATTTTTATAATATCTTTAGTTTTAAATATAATTATATATTTTATTGGAGAAGATAATTTAGCACATATTTTAAATTCTACACCAATAATTGGACCTATTATCGCATCATTAGTTGGATTAATTCCTAATTGTGCATCATCTGTAATTATTACACAACTATATCTTTCTAAGGTACTTAATTTTGCTACAATGATTGCCGGACTTCTTGTTAATACAGGTGTTGGATTACTAATTTTATTTAGAACTAATAAAGATTTAAAAGAAAATATTAAGATAACAGTATTGTTATTCGCAATTGGTGTTATTTTCGGAATTATATTTGATTTAATTGGATTTAATATATAATTACATCAAAACCCTCCAGACTATCTGGAGGGTTTTGATGTCGGGATTTTAGGAACGTCCCTATATCCCTATATTCCTAATATCTCTTTTGCTTTTTTTATCTCATCATTTGTTGGTACTTTTACATTTTCAAATTCATATGGTACATTTAACTCTTCCCATTTAAATTTTCCCAAATCATGATATGGTAAAATTTCTATCTTAGTAACAGTTTTTAATGATTCTATAAATTCTTTTAATTTTATTAAATCTTCTTCTTTATCTGTATAACCTGGAATTAGAACTTGTCTTATCCACATTTCTTTCCCATGTTCACTTAAGTATTTAGCAAATTCTAATTCATATTTATTAGAAACTCCCACTAAATCTTTACAGATATCATCATTTATACATTTAATATCTAATAAGAATAAATCAGTAAGCTCAATTACTTCTTTAATTTTATCTGTAATAGGCAAATTTCCAGAAGTATCAACTGCTACTTTTATATTTCTCTTCTTCATTTCTTTAAATAATGTAATTAATGCATCTGGCTGAAGAAGTGGCTCTCCACCACTTACTGTTATTCCTCCATCTGCTTGCATATATGCTGTATATCTTTCAATTTTTTTAACCACGTCATCTATATCGTATATGGTACCAGAATTCACATCCCATGTATCACGATTTTGGCAATATTTGCATTTTAAATTGCATCCTTGTGTAAATATTACAAATCTTATTCCTGGTCCATCGACTGCTCCTAATGTCTCAAAAGAATGTATTCTCATTTGACTTTTTACGTCCATAATAATCCTCCAAATTATTTTTTGCATAAATATAGGGATTTTAGCACCGTCCCCAAATCCCTATATCCCTATTTTAACTATATTCTTTCATGAATAGTTCTGTTTATAACATCTAATTGTTGTTCTCTTGTAAGTTTTATAAAGTTAACTGCATATCCAGAAACACGAACTGTTAATTGTGGGTATTTTTCTGGATGTTCCATTGCATCTTCTAATAATGCTCTATCAAAAACATTTACATTTATATGATGTCCTGTTTTTATAAAATATCCTTGTAACATACTTACCATATTTGTAATTTGTGTTTCTCTGTCTTTTCCTAATGTTCCTGGTGTAATTGCGAATGTATATGAGATTCCATCTTCTGAATATTCATATGGTAATTTTGCGATTGTGTTCATAGAAGCTAATGCACCATTTGTATCTCTTCCATGTAATGGGTTTGCTCCTGGTCCAAATGGCTCGCCAGCTCTTCTTCCATCAGGTGTATTTCCTGTTGCTTTACCATAAACAACATTTGATGTGATTGTTAATATAGATAATGTATGTTTAGAATGTCTATATGTTATATGCTTTTGTAGTTTTCTTTCAAATGTTTTTACTAATTCTACAGCTATATCATCAACTCTATCATCGTCATTTCCGTATTTTGGGAAATCTCCTTCAACTTCATAATCTACTGCTAAGCCTGTTTCGTCTCTTATTACTTTTACTTTAGCATATTTTATAGCAGAAAGAGAATCAGCAACAACTGATAATCCAGCGATTCCACATGCCATTGTTCTTAAGATATCTTCCTCTCTATCATGTAATGCCATTTCTAATGCTTCATAAGAATATTTATCATGCATATAGTGAATAGCATTTAATGCTTTAATATATATTTTTGCAACATAATCCATCATTTGGTCAAATTTTTCCATAACTTCATCATAATCTAAATATTCTGAAGTTATTGGTGCAAATTTAGGTGTTATTTGTTTTCCAGATTTTTCATCTCTACCACCATTAATTGCATATAATAAAGTTTTTGCTAAGTTTGCTCTTGCTCCGAAGAATTGCATTTGTTTTCCTATCTTCATTGCAGAAACACAACAAGCTATACCATAATCATCTCCAAGTGTAATTCTCATTAAGTCATCATTTTCATATTGAATAGAAGATGTATCAATTGATATTTTAGCACAATATCTTTTAAATGGTTCAGGTAAATTCTTTGACCATAATACTGTTAAGTTTGGTTCTGGTGCTGCTCCTAAGTTTTCTAATGTGTGTAATACTCTATAAGAATTCTTTGTAACTAATGTTCTACCATCAATTCCCATTCCTCCGATACTTTCTGTTACCCAAACTGGGTCTCCACTGAATAATTCGTTGTATTCAGGTGCTCTTAAGAATCTAACTAATCTTAATTTTATTATAAATTGATCCATTAAAGATTGAGCTTCTTCTTCTGTTATAACTCCTTTATCTAAATCTCTTTGGATATATATATCTAAGAATGTTGATGTTCTTCCTAAGCTCATTGCTGCACCGTTTTGATCTTTAATTGCAGCTAAATATGCAAAATATAACCATTGTATTGCTTCTTTAGCATTAGAAGCTGGTTCAGATATATCAAATCCATAAGAACTTGCCATTTCTTTTAATTGTTTTAATGCAACGATTTGATCAGCAACTTCTTCTCTTTGTCTTATAATTTCTTCTGTAAATTCATCTGTATTTAAAGATGTATCCATTAATAATTGCTTATCTGCTATTAATGCATCAACACCATATAAAGCGACCCTTCTATAATCTCCTATAATTCTTCCTCTTCCGTAACCATCAGGAAGTCCTGTTAATAAATGTGAGCTTCTTGCTGCTCTGATATCTTTTGTATATACTTGGAATACACCATCATTATGTGTTTTTCTTAAGTTATGATAAATATATTCAACCTCATCATCAACTTTATATCCATAACTTTCTGCTGATTTTTCTACAATTCTAATACCACCATTTGGCATTATTGCCCTTTTTAGTGGTGCATCTGTTTGAAGTCCCACGATTTCTTCTAAGTCTTTATCTATATAACCTGGTGCATATGCATTTATTCTAGAAGGTGTTTTACAATCTGCATCTAAAACTCCCTTTTCTCTTTCTTCTTTATATAAATCTAATACCTTGTCCCATAATTTTTTTGACTTGTCTGAAACTCCTTTTAAAAAGTTTTCATCTCCTTCATATGGAGTATAGTTAGCTTGAATAAAGCCTCTTACGTCTATTTCTTTAGTCCATTCTCCATCTTCTTTAAAACCTTCCCATTGTTTGAATTTCATAACATACCTCCTGATATATTTTTGCCTATTTTTAGGCTCCTATATCATCATAACATAAGTGATAATAGTTATCAATAAAATTCATTAAAATTTCAGAATAATTTATGCTAATTTTGTAAAAAATAGTATCAATTTATTAGTTAATATTTACTTTGTAGTTTCTTCTAGTGAATTTATTTAAATGCTATATTGAGTTTACAAAATAATTAGGAGGAGCACTATGGCTTTAGATTATTCTATAATTGGAGAAAGATTAAAAAGAGCAAGACTTGCCAAAAATATGACTCAAGAAAATTTAGCAGAACAACTGGATGTTTCTGTTGCATTCTTAAGTAGAGTTGAACGTGGTCATTCTCACTTAAATCTAAATAGACTAACTCAAGTTTGTGAATTATTAGACGTTTCAGAAGGTTATATTTTGTCTGGAAGCTCAGAAAATTCAGAATCATATTTAGAAGAAGATTTCAAAAAACTTTTAGCGAAATGTTCTCCAGAAAAACAAAGACTTATTTATAATATTGCCAAAACAATAGCCGAAGATGAGAATTAGCTATAATAATTCTATCATCTCCGGCATATTTTTTCCTTGCGTTTTTGGAATTTCTATAATCTTAAATTTAGATATCTTCTCTCCAAATTTTATTTCGACTATATCCCCTATTTTTACTTCATAACTTGGTTTTACTTGTTTTTCATTTACAAATATTCTTCCTTTGTCAGCCATTTCATTTGCTATTGTTCTTCTTTTTATAACTCTTGCTACTTTTAAAAATTTATCTATTCTCATAAAAAACTCCTCATCTATCTCTTTCTGTAACATCCACAGAATGTTCCAGAATTATTTTGATTATTATTGTTATTATTATTTGAATCTAGTACTCTTACTCTTCCATTTACTGTTAATACTTGATTATTATCTTCATTATCATTTCCATTATTACAACTATTATTACAAAGATTACTACAATTTCTTAAATTGCAAATAAACCTACAAATATATTTACTAATCCATGCAGCTAAGAAAGATAATATTGTATATATTACTGTTAAAATAAAAAATATAGTACTAGAAAATATAACTGCAATCAATAATAATATGGAAAATATTATTGCTGCAACAAGTATTGGGCAATTTAAAAGTTTTTCCAATGCTATTGATATTACTATTACAGCAAGTGGTATTGCAAAAAATATTAATAAAACATTCATAATATATTTCAATCCTTTCATACTTCCTCTAGAAGCCATGTATAGAGAATTTTTCTTTCCTCTTTTTCTTTATATATATTATGAATGTTTATTCATTTTGTTACTAATTATAGTTAACTTCTACTAAATATAACCCATAAGGTGGTAACGTTTTACCCGCTTTTTGTCTATCTTTCGATTCAATTATTCCCGTTATTGCTTCAGGTTTTATTTTTCCCAAACCAACTTCTACTAAGGTTCCAGCTATAATTCTTACCATGTTGTATAAAAATCCATTACCAGTTAGTTCTATAGCAATTCTCTCATTATTCTTAATAACTTTTGCTGAATATATTGTGCGTACACTACTTTTACTACTTGTTCCACTTGCTTTAAAACCTGCAAAATCATGCTCTCCAACAAAGTAATTTGCTGCTTCTTGCATCTTATTTACATCTAATGGCATCTTTATATTATATTCTAGATTTCTATAAATTGCACTGCCTGTTTCAGAATTGTTAATTACATATCTATATGTTTTTTGTTTGCAGTTGTATCTACTATGAAATCTATCCGGAACTTCTTCTGCTTTTTTTATAACAATAGATTTTTTTAATCTAGAATTTATAGCTATTGCAAATTTATCTATAGGAATATTAGAATTTGTTTTAAAATTTGCAACCTGTCCTAGCGCATGTACTCCTGCATCTGTTCTTCCAGAACCTATAAGTTCTATCTCTTCTTTTGTTATATCGGAAATAACCTTTTCTATAGTACCTTGTATATTTAATTTATTTGGTTGCTTTTGCCAACCGTTAAATTCTTTCCCATCATATTCTATAGTTAATTTGATATTTCTCATATTTCCATACGTCCTTCTAAAGCTTGTAACAAAGTAATTTCATCTGTATATTCTAGGTCTCCACCTATTGGAATTCCTCTTGCAATTCTTGTAACTTTAATTCCTAATGGTTTTATTAACTTAGACAAATACATAGCTGTTGCTTCCCCTTCTACTCTTGGGTTTGTTGCTAAAATTACTTCTTTTACTTCTCCAGTTTGTAATCTTGTTAAAAGCTCTTTTATTTTTATATCATCAGGTCCTATTCCATTCATTGGTGAAATAGAACCATGTAAAACATGGTAAACTCCTTTGTACTCATGTGTTTTTTCCATAGCAATAATGTCTTTAACATCTTCTACAACACAAATAGTTGATTTATCTCTTTTTGGATTTGCACAAATAAAACATGGGTCAGTATCAGAAATATTAAAACATACAGAGCAATACTTTAAATTTTTTCTTGCTTCTTGTATAGATTTTACAAATTCCTCTGCGACTTCATCACTGCAATTTAGCATATAAAAAGCAAGTCTCGTCGCTGTTTTATTTCCAATACTAGGTAATCTTTCAAAATTTTCTATTAATTTTTCTATTGATGGTGAATATATAGACATTTTTACTCCTTACATTATTCCGGGTATATTAAATTTTCCCATTTGTTGTTCTGTTGCACTATCCACTTTGCTTAACGCATCATTTACACATGTAATAATTAAATCTTGTAACATTTCTACATCATCTGGATCTACTATATCTTTATTTAATTTTATTTCTTTAATAACTTTCTTTCCACTTACTTTTACAGTTATGGCTCCTCCACCAGCTGTACTTTCAAATTCTTTAGCAGCTATTTCTGTTTGTGTTTTCTCCAAATCTGCTTGCATTTTTTTTGCTTCTTTCATTAAATTGTTTAGGTTCATTCCTCCGAATCCACCCATTCCTCCTGGAAATCCTCCACGTCTTGCCATAATTATACCTCCTAATTTTATTCTATTATATCTATTGGAATATCTAAACCTTCTACCAAACTTTCGAATTCTGATTTTGTTGGCTTAGCCTCCACATGATTATCTATTAATTTTACTTTCATTTCTTTTCCAAAAGCTATTGAAACTTCTTTAGTTATTGCTTGCATATTTTCTGGCTTTTCTAAAATTCCTTTTGCCAATGGCTTTAGTCCATTATTAAAATTAATTCCTACTGTCATATCATTTATCTCTGAAATATTTGTATTTAATAAATTCGTATATAATCCCATTTTTCCTTCGGTTTTAAATTTTCCAACAATGTCTTTCCAAAATGCATTATTTTTTAATTCTTCTGGGGTTAATGGTTTTCTTTCTACTTTTTTAACTACGGTAGGTTCTTTTCTTACTTCTGCATTACTTGCATTAACAATTCTATTCTTTCCAGCTTGACTTAAAAAACTTTCTATTTTAAATAATCTTCTTTGCAATTCTTGTAAATCATTATTGTTTATATTTGGGCTATTTGAAATATCTACAGGAATTTGCATTGCATTTCCTTTATTTGAATCACATAGTTTTATAAATCCTGCTTCTAACATTATTGTCTTCTGAGAAGACCATTTCATATCATTTTCTAAATCCGATAATTGATAAATCAAATGAACTAATTCTTCTTTGTTAGATTTATCTGCAAGTTCTTTTAACTTTTGTTTTTCTGCTTCACTATATATACCTGTTTCACCTGTTACTTTATATAATAAAACATCTTTTACATATTTTATTACTTCCCATAAAAAGTTATTTTGATCTTTTCCCTCATTAATTACGGTTTTCAATGTTTTTAGGCAATCATCAATATTTTTTTCTAAAACACTTGTTACAATTTCTTCTATATAGCTTAACTTAGGTATTCCTACTAGTTCTTTTACTTTATCTTCGCTTATCTCATTATCTCCATCTTGCAGACATCTTTCCAAAATACTTAATGCATCTCTCATTGCTCCTTCTGATAAAGAAGCTACAATTTTTAATGCATTTTCATCTGCATCTATTTTGCTAGATTCACATACAACTTTTAATCTTTTTACAATGTTTTCTAATGAGATTTTTTTAAAATCAAATCTTTGACATCTTGATAAAATAGTTGCTGGTAGTTTTTGAGGTTCCGTTGTTGCCAATATAAATTTAACATGTGCTGGTGGTTCTTCTAATGTTTTTAATAAAGCATTGAATGCACCTGTAGATAACATGTGAACCTCGTCTATTATATATACTCTATATTTTGCAAGAGTTGGTAAGAAATTAACCTCGTCTCTTATAAGTCTTATATCCTCTACACTATTATTTGATGCTGCATCCATTTCCACAATATCTGTTAAAGATCCTGAAAGTGCAGCCTTACATATTTCACATTCATTACATGGTTCTCCATCTTTTGGATTTAAACAATTTACTGCTCTTGCTAATATTTTAGCAGCTGAAGTTTTTCCTGTTCCTCTACATCCATTAAATAAATACGCATGCCCAACTCGTCCAGCTATTAATTGATTTTTTAATGTTTTAGTAATATGTTCTTGCCCCACAATTTCGCCAAAAGTTAAAGGTCTAAATTTTCTGTATAATGCTGTATATGCCATTTTACCACTTCCCTTTAATTTAAGTTTAGCCTCTCTATGGAAAGCAATTACCCACATAAATACACTACTTATTGCTGCTTCCTTCCGGACCTGACAAGGTTCATAGCTTTTTATTGGGATTGCCCTCCATACAAAGGCTAAACATTGTAACTTTATTTTATATCCGTTGTTATTATATATGCTTTCTGTTATTTTAGCAAGACATTTTACATTCTTTTAAAAATTACATCACTAAAATCTGTCTTCTCTAGTTGCGTTTTTCCTTGTGTTTGAACATCTCCAGTTGGTAATTCTATTGATATAGTTCCCTTATACTTAATATCTCTACTAGTTTCTATCACTACATCAAAGCTTAATTTATAGTTTAAATCTTCTGAATTAGCATTACCTTTTGCAAGTAAAGTTCCATCATGTATTATTTCTTCATCATTACTTCTTACTTCACATACATTTTGATTAACTGAACGTAATAAAATTATGCTTCCTTGATTTGAAATTTTTAATTCATCTAAGTTTGTTTCTTTTTCGCCTTTATATGTTAATGAGCTTCCTACTAAATGTGCTTCATCTTCTACAACTTTACCTTCAGAATTAGCTCTGTATAACTTTATATTCTCTGCTCCGCTATTCTTTTCTATAACAAAGTTTTCAAATGTTATATTTTTAATATTTATATTTTTTGTATATTCATCATTTTTTTGTATTTCTAAATATATATCGTTATATTGATTAACACTAAAATTCCATTTTGTATCTGCTACTGCTTCTATTTCGTTACTTTCCGCAGTACTTACCACAATCATTTTTGAAAGTTCGAATGGTAAATTAGTTTCCCCTTCAACTTGATATCTTAACATTATTATTCCTGCTATTATTAAAATTAAAACTATAATTCCAAGTATAACACATATGTGAACAATTTTTTTACCTTTTAATTCACTAATTTTCATTAGTTACACCTCTATCTTTCTTCTTTTTTTCTCTTAATTCTTTAAAAAACTTCTGTAGTATTTCTTTACTTTCATCTTCTAAGATATTTTTTTCATATTCTGGTATATGATTAAATTTATATTTCGTTAAATCTATAACAGAGCCACATGCTCCAGCTTTTAAGTCAGATACACCATAATAAATTTTTCGTATTCTAGAATTAATTATTGCTCCCATACACATTGGACATGGTTCCATTGTAACATATATATCACACTCTTCTAATCTCCAAGCATCTAGCTTCTTACTTGCCTTTTCGATAGCAATAATCTCTGCATGCTTCAGGGTGTTTTTTTTCGTCTCTTTTAAATTATATCCCCTAGAAATTATTTTTCCATCTTTAACAATTACTGCACCAATAGGAACTTCTCCTTTACGATATGCTTTTTCCGCTTCCTTTAATGCCTGTTTCATAAAAAAAATTTTTTCTTTCATTTTTTCTCCTACTCGGGATTTGGGGACGGTCCTTTTTTCCCTATATTTTGGTGCACTTAGCTGGATTCGAACCAGCGGCCTCTCCCTTAGGAGGGGAGCGCTCTATCCACCTGAGCTATAAGTGCATTTTTTTAATACTTTTGCATTATATCAATTTTACTTCTTTTTTTCAAGGCTAACTTATCATGAAATCGAAAACTATTGAATTTTATCCATTTTTTCGGTATAATATCAAGAGTTAAGAAAGGATTTTATTATGCAAAAAATATTAGGTTCAATGAGAAAAGCAATCGAAGAATTTCATATGATAGATGAGGGTGATAAAATAGCTGTAGCTTTGTCTGGCGGCAAAGATTCTATAACTTTATTAATGGCCCTAAAAAACTTGCAAAGATTTTATCCCAAGAAATTTGACTTAATAGCAATATCTATCAATCCAGGATTTGAATTTTTTGACGTTAACATATTATATGACCTTTGTCAAAAAATTGATGTTGAATTATATGTTGTAGATAGCTATATAAAGGAAATAGTTTTTGACATTAGAAAAGAAAAAAATCCTTGTTCTCTTTGCGCTAATCTGCGACGCGGAATTTTAAACACAACAGCAATTGAACATGGATGCAATAAAATCGCTTTGGGTCATAATGAAGATGATGTTTTAGAAACATTTCTTATGAATATTTTGTATACTGGCAGCATTTCTACCTTTGCACCTGTTTCGTATATGGATAGGTCCAAAATGACTTTAATCAGACCTCTAATATATATTAGTGAAAAACAAACACGTAGTTTTATAAAAAATAACAATATTACTATTATGCCAAAAGCTTGTCCAATGGATGGTAAATCTAAACGTGAAGATATAAAGAAATTGTTATATGACTTAAATAAACAAATTCCTCATGTAAGAGCTAATATGTATGGTGCCATAAAACGAAGTAAAATTAAAGGTTGGAATATTTAATTTAATTATAGTTTAATTTAAATGTTATTTTTTATTATTTAGTTCATTAAATTATTCTTAAAGTGCTGTTATACTTAATATAAATTTTTTAGGAGGATAGCACATGGATTTAAAAGAAGCAAATAAAATTATTGGTAATACGTATAAACAAATTAGAAAAAGTAAAAAGTTTACACAAGAAGAAGTAGCTGAAAAAAGTGATTTAACACCTGAATATTTATCAAAATTTGAAAACGGTAAATATAATGCTAGCATATATAATATTATATTACTTTGTAAAGCTATTGATACTAATCCAACACAATTATTTAACCAATTTTTTGATGACAATTCAGCAGCTATTATTACAACTATAACAGACGAATTAAAAGATATGGATGTTTCAGATCAAAAATTAATTTTAAGTTTAATTAAACGTATAAAAAATAAAGCCAATATTTAATATTGACTTTATTTTTTTATATATTACTCTTTTATTAGTTCTTTTAAATCTTCTTTTAATTTTTTTACTTTATTTTCTGCATCTGACATATTGTTTCCTTTTACGCCTACATAAAATTTTATTTTTGGCTCTGTTCCTGAAGGTCTTACACATACCCAAGAATCATTTTCTAAATCAAAATAAAGTACATTTGATACTGGTAATCCTGTTTCTACTTTTTCTTTAGTTTCCATATCTATTATTTTCGCTGTCTTATAATCTCTAAACTTTTCTACTTTATATTCTCCTATTTTTGAAGGAACATTATTTCTTAGATTATCCATCATTTCTTTTATTTTTCTTGCTCCACTAGCACCTTCTAGTGTTAATGATAACAAGTCTTCTTTATAATATCCATATTTTTCATAGATATTAATCATTTGATCCCATAATGTTAATCCCTTTTCTTTGTAATATGCTGCAGCTTCGCAAAGTGCCATAACTGCTGCTATACCATCTTTGTCTCTTGCATGTGTTCCTATTAAACAGCCATAACTTTCTTCGAACCCAAATAAATATGTATTTGAATTTGTCTGCTCAAATATTTTTATTTGCTCTCCTATATATTTAAATCCTGTTAAAACTTCTTTCAATTCTATATTATAATTTTTAGCAATACTGTCTGCTAAATTTGAAGAAACAATCGTCTTTATTAATACACCATTTGCAGGTATTAAATTTCTCTCTTGTTTTTGTGATAATTCATACTCTGCAATTAACAAACCAGACATATTTCCTGTAAATGATTTGTATTCACCTGTTTTTGAGTCTTTAGCATATACCCCTAATCTATCTGCATCTGGATCTGTTGCAAGTACTATATCAGCATCTTTTTCCTTTGCTAATTCTAAAGCTAAATTAAAAGCTTTTGGATCTTCTGGGTTTGGATAATCAACTGTAGGGAAATCACCATCTGGTAGTTCTTGTTCTTTTACTATGTATACATTTTCGAAACCTAGCCTCTTTAATATTGTTCTAACTGGTATATTTCCTGTTCCATGTAATGGAGTATATACTATTTTTAAGTCTTTTTGTTTCTTAATAATATCTGGATTTAAAACAAGTTTTTGTAATGTATCCATATATTTCTCATCTATTTCTTTTCCAATTATATTATATAGTTTCTTTTTTTCTGCTTCTTCTTGCGAAATCTTTTTTATTTCTCCATAATCTGTAATATTATTTACTTCTGTAATTATATCTTTATCAACAGGTGGAACTATTTGTGCACCATCTTCCCAATAAACTTTATATCCATTATATTTTGGTGGATTATGGCTTGCTGTTATCATTATTCCAGCAATACATTTCAATTCTCTTACTGCAAAAGATAATTCTGGTACAGGTCTTAATGAATCAAATAAATATGTTTTTATGCCATTAGCATTTAATATCAACGCTGCTTCTTTACTAAATTCTGGTGACATATGTCTAGAATCAAAAGAAATTGCAACTCCTCTATCTTCTCCATGTTGTTTTTTAATATAATTTGCTAAACCTTGTGTAGCTTTTCCTACAGTATATATATTCATTCTATTAGTTCCAGCACCTATTACACCTCTTAACCCAGCTGTTCCAAATTCTAATTCCTTATAAAATCTATCTTCAATTTCTTTATTATCATTTTTTATATTTATTAATTCTTTTTTTGTCTCCTCATCAAAAACATCACTTGTACACCATTTTTTATATTCATTTAAATATTCCATTTTTCCTCCTTCAAATGCAAAAATGAGCCATAAAGCCCATTTTTCATTTTTTTATATTTGATTTTTCTTATGAAAATTTATATATAATTCTCTTGCTGTTTCTGGGCTATCTACACCTTCTGCATTCTTTACAGGCGCAAATTCATCTTCTCTTTTTACTCTCATTACTGCCATACTTTCCATACTTTGGAATGCATCAAATATAAATGTTTCAAACTTATATGCATTTGGTTTATCCGCTACAACTAATTCACCGTTTGCATTTATATAGTTGGCTTTTTTAAATGCTTCATGGTATGGTAATTTGTTAGTTGCAATTTCATTTATTCTTTTAATATTAAATAAATTACAATTAATATGAGATTCTCCAAAAACTAGTTCTCCATTTGCATCTCTCTTATTGCTCATTTCTTCTGAAATTTCTGTATACTCTACTACACTTGGTTTTGAATTTCTTTTGCAAAATACTCCAACTCTTTCTTCTGGTCTCGCTTTAACAACTGATTTTCCTGCTGCCATACATTTTTTGGTTGCTGCAATAGCAACAAAGATTGGATCTACCATATTTACTAAAGGATTATCTACTGGTCCAATAAACACCCATTCAATATTTCTTTGGTTCATATCTTCCAATGCTCCGCTTTTTAGCATTGATTCAAAAACTCCACCGTGTCCATCGGCTGCTAATTTTAGGAATCCTTCTTCGTTTACTAATATTTTTCCTTCCTTATCAATCATTGGTAATTCACCTTGAATGAAAAACATTATATCTTCTTTTGGATATCCAAAATAATTATGGCTCTTAAAGAAATTAACTGTTTCAGCATTGTTCTCATGACTTGTCATAATATACCAAGGAATTGTTATTCCATATTTTTCATTTGCTTCTTTAATTGGCTCACAAATTAATTCGAATAAAGATTCATGCATATCTAATCCGATATCAAATGTTCCTTTTGGTCCATTGTATCCAAGTCTTGTTCCTTGTCCTCCAGCCATTGTTAATACTGCTAGTTTGCCTTCTTTTATTATTTTATCTCCTAATTTTTCATAATTTGCATATTCTTCTTTAGATAATTTACTTTTATCTACATATTCGATAGGTTCAATTGTATCGTCGCCTATCTCTACACCTTTTTTTGTTTTTTCATATAAATCTTTAATTAAATCAAAATCTACATTTAATATTTGATCTAATAGCTTTTCTTTTCCTTCTGCATTCAACTTATCGTAGCAAACTAACAATTGTTCTTGATTATTTTTCTTTAGTATCTCTTTTACTTCATCATATTTTTCCATCGATCTGCCTCTCTTAATTTTATATTATTATAAATGACAATTAATATATTATAATATAAAATTTTTTTAGTCAATATCTACGGATTTATTATTTAAGCTTTCTTTTTTACTTCTCTTACATATTCAGGAAAAATTTCCTCTATTTCGTGTTCTCCAGACGTATTTAAAATCTTATCTGTATTTTCTAAAATACTTCCTATATTCCTATTAAATTCTATAATGTCATAACAATTAATTAATACTAATTCATCGTCTTTATGGTTTTTCATATACTTATTTAACATTTTGTTAATTTCCCTAACATATTTTTCATTTCCATTTATAATAATGTATTTCTTACTAGAATTATTAATTTGTTTTTCTAAATTTTTATAATCGTTCATTGTTTTAGCGTTCCAGTCTATTTCTTTAATTTTCTCTTTTAATTCTTCTTTTAAATTTAGTTTTGACAATAATAGTTTTACTGTTTTATCTAGACCGTTTTGTAAAACTGTGTAAATTTTGCAGTCTTCATGAATTTTTCTTTCCATATATGGAAGTAACATAGTTATTAAATGTACTTCATTTACATAGAAACTAGACATCCTTTTAAAATTCTTTTCATAATACATAGTATCCCTCCAATATTTTTGGCTACTTACAAATTTTACCATTCGTTGTTTTTAATGTCAATATTTTCCATTTTTGTTTTTGGTAATTTCATCGACAAATATTTTATATTCTTATGTATATTTTTTAAAATTTCAGTTCATATTCCTATTAATCATATATAGGAGGTTACATATGAAAAAGAAATTAAATTTTATCTTAATTTTAACTTTACTAATATTTTTATATATTGTTCTGCTTTCGTTTAATTATAGCCAATCAATTTCTTGCAATCTATCGGATAGTGTACTTAGACTACACATCATTGCAAATAGTGATTCTTCTACTGACCAGGAGTTAAAATTAAAAGTAAGAGACAATATAATAGAATATATAAATACTTTAACTTCTAGCTATTCAGATAAAAAGGATGTTATTTCTATGGTTAATAATCACTTAGATTCATTTAAGGAAATCGCATTAAATACAATAAAAGAAAATGGATATAATTATGATGTTAATATCGAAATTGGAAATTTTCATTTTCCTACTAAATCATATGGCGATATTTCTTTCCCAGCAGGCAATTATGATGCTTTAAAAATCGAAATTGGTGATGCTATAGGACAAAATTGGTGGTGTGTATTATTCCCTCCTCTTTGTTTTGTGAATTCCTCTACAGGTGTTGTTCCAGATGATTCTAAAAATACATTAAAAGAAAATATTAATTCCGAAAGTTATGAAATTATAAGTGAAGGAAATAACAGTAATGATAATACTTCTGCTATAAAAATTAAATTTAAAATAATTGAATTTTTTAATAATTTTACAAAATAAAAAAATATTTATTTATAATATAGTTGTCAATATTATTGTTTTATGTTATATTTTATTATGTATAGAGTGTATATCACTCTATTTTTCATGTAATAAATTACTATTTGATAAAAAATATTATGGAGGTAATTAATTTGGATAAATTGATAATAACAGGTGGCACTCCTTTAAAAGGTGAAGTTACAATTAGTGGAGCCAAAAATGCCGCAATTGCAATATTACCAGCAACACTTTTAATTAATGGTACTTGTACAATAGAAAATGTACCAAATATTAGCGATGTTAAAATTTCTTGTAAAATACTAGAAGAATTAGGAGCAAAAATTGATTGGATCAATGATAATACATTAACAATAGATACAACAAATATCACTTCTACACATGCTCCGTTAGATTTAACTAGAAAATTTAGAGCATCATATTATTTAATAGGCTCTTTACTTAGTAGATTTAAAAATGTAGAAGTAGGATTACCTGGTGGTTGCAATTTAGGTCCAAGACCTATAGATCAACATATAAAAGGATTTGAAGCTTTAGGAGCAAAGGTTGATGTTTCCCAAGGAAAGATTCTAGCTAAAGCTAAAAAATTAATTGGAAATTCTATATACTTAGATGTAGTATCTGTTGGTGCAACAATAAATGTTATGCTATCTGCTGTTCTTGCAGAAGGTACAACAACAATTGATAATGCTGCCAAAGAACCTCATGTTGTTGACGTTGCTAACTTTTTAAATACAATGGGAGCAGACATTCGTGGTGCCGGAACAGACATTATTAAAATAAATGGTGTAAAAGCTTTACATGGTAATGCTACATATTCAGTTGTTCCTGATCAAATAGAAGCTGGTACTTTTATGCTAGCAGCAGTTGCCTCTAAAGGAGATATAACAATAAAAAATTGTATTACTAAGCACTTAGAGTGTGTAACAGCAAAATTATTAGAAATAGGTGCTCATGTAGAGGATATTGATGGTGATACTTTAAGAGTATGGGCTTCAAAGAGACCAAATAAAGCAGCAATAAAAACAGCACCATATCCTGGTTTCCCTACAGATTTACAACCTCAAATGGGTGTTGTATTAGCTATAGCAAATGGAACTAGTATAATTAATGAAAGTATTTGGGATTCTCGTTTTCAATATACTGCTGAACTAAATAAGATGGGAGCTAATATAACAGCTTCTGGAAAATCTGCTGTTTTCCAAGGAGTAAATGAATTATCAGCCGCACCTGTTTATTCTACAGATTTACGTGCAGGCGCTGCATTAATAATAGCAGGAACTATTGCAAAAGGGAAAACTGAAGTTTATAATCTAGAGCATATTGATAGAGGTTATGAGCACATCGAAGATAAATTTAGAAACTTAGGGGCTAAAATAGAAAGAGTCTCTGAATAAGCAAAGGATGAAATTAATATGTTAAATTTTAGAAGTTTATATAGTGGCAGTACTGGAAATAGTTTATTTATAGAAAGTGACAATACAAAGATATTAGTAGATAGCGGAGTTAGTTTGAAAAAACTAACTTCTGCTTTATCTTCTAGTGATATATCTCTTAGTGATATTAATGCCATTATTGTTACTCATGAACATTCTGATCACGTTCAAAGTTTAGGAATGCTTTCTTCTAAGTATAACATACCAGTATATGCAAATGAAAAAACATGGAATGCAATGCCTAAGCAAAAAGAGAGAATTTCAGATTCAAACCAAAAGTTTTTTAAATCATATGAAAAATTTGAAATTGGTGATTTAATAATAGATCCTTTTTCTATCCCACATGATGCTGCAGACCCTTGTGGATTTAACATTATAAATAAAAATGAAAAAATTAGCATTGCAACAGATATCGGACATATGACTAAGTCAATTGTAAATAAATTGGATGGTAGCTCTTTTATTTTATTAGAGTCTAACTATGATCCAGAAATATTAAAATCTGGAAAATACCCATATTATTTAAAGACAAGGATTTTAGGTCCAAATGGTCATCTACCAAACGAGATGGCTGGTAAAACAATTGCTTACTTATTAAAAGGCTCTTTAAAAGAAGTAATGCTTGGACATTTAAGTAAGGAAAATAATTTTCCAGAGTTAGCTTATCAAACAGTTATAGAAGAATTAATAAGCAATAATTTTGACGAAAATTCTATTAGAGTGTCTGTTGCTAATAGAAATGAACCAAGTAAAATAGTTACAGTTTCTTAATGTAGAATATTTTTTAACTGCTATAGATAAAAATATATAGCAGTTTATTTTTATACTAACTACTATTAAACATTTTTAATACCTTTCAAAAAAAATTTAAGGAGTTTACCATGTTATCAATTAATATAATATGTATTGGAAAAATTAAAGAAAATTTTTTTAAAGATGCTATAAATGAATACTCTAAAAGACTTTCTAAATATTGTAATTTAAATATAATAGAACTTTCTGATGAAAAATTACCTTCTAAATTAAACGATAAAATTATTGACAATATAAAGAATATTGAAGGTAAAAAAATATTATCGCATCTAAAAAAAGATTCATATAAAATATGTTTAGATTTACATGGAAAACAATTTTCATCTGAAGAGTTTTCCTCTAAAATTGATTCAATATCTCTTAATTTTAATAGCTCAATCACATTTATTATTGGTGGAACTTTAGGAATATCTTCTGAAGTTTTAAACTACGCAGATGAAAAAATTTGTTTTTCGAAAATGACCTTTCCACACCAATTAATACGTGTATTTTTGTTAGAGCAATTATTTAGAGCTTTTAAAATTTCTAATAACGAAACTTATCATTGGTAATATATGGGGGCTACAGAAGGAACATTATATTATTTTTTTATGTAATTATTCATTTATTGGGGGAGCTGTAATAATTATATACATTCAAAAATTGCTCCTTCTGTAAGATTATTAACTATTTTTTAATTTGTATTGGATTTTTTTCGAAATAATTTTTTGAATCGTTTTTTTTATAAAAAAATAAATTGAAATAAAAATTAATATTTTAAAAAACATATTTCCTCTTTGAATTAATTTTTTATATCTTACTCTCTTTTTATTTACTTGTCAACAAAAACTCTTCGACATTTTTCTACATATAGTTGAATATCAGAATAGCTGTAGCTACACCTACAAAATTTGCTATTAGTGATGAAATCAATGTAAATCTTATTTTTTTTACTCCAATAGAACTAGTATATAAAGCTATTGTATAAAAAGTTGTTTCTGTAGCTCCCATTATTGTTGATGCGATTAAACCAATCTTACTATCAACCCCATTTTCTTGCATAATATTTGTCGCAATTCCCATGGATGCACTTCCAGAAATTGGTCTTAAAATAGCTAATGGCATTATTTCTGCAGGAATATTTAATAATTTTAGCAATGGTGAAATTAACTCTATCACAAAATTAATTATTCCAGAACTTTTTAATAAATTAATAGCTAAAAATATTGCTAATAAAGTTGGAAATAATTCAATTACTATTTTTACTCCCTTCTTTGCCCCAACAATAAAAATATCATATACATTCTTTTTCTCTGCAATTCCATATCCTATCGCAAAAACAATTACAAAAGGTATTATAATCGTTGAAATATAATTTATAAAATTCATTTACGAGCTCCTTTTTTAGATAATATTTTTACAGATGTTATTCCTGCTATTGCTGCAACAATCGTAGCTATCCAAACAGGCAATATGATTCTAGAAGGATTGCTCGAACCGAAGTGAACTTCTTATTGCTATTACAGTAGTTGGAATAAGTTGTATTGATATCGTATTTAAAACAATAAACATTATCATTGAATCTGATAGCTCTTCTTTGTTTGAGTTTTCCTCTTGTAATGTTTTTATTGCTTTTAATCCTAATGGAGTAGCAGCATTACCTAGTCCTAATAGATTTGCCACAATATTCATAGACATTTCTTGATATGCTTTATTTTCTTCGTTTATATCTGGAAATAAAAATTTCATAAGTGGTGATAAACATTTAGTTATCTTATTAATTAAAGTCGTTTCTTTAATAATTTCCATTATCCCATTCCACATGCACATAACACCAATAAAACTTAGAATCATTTCAACCGTTTGTTTACATGATTCAAAAATAGCATTATTTAATTCATTCATATTAAATTTAAATACTGCATAAACAAATGAAATAATGATAAAACCTGGCCATAACTTATTTAACATTCTATTTCCCCCATATTTTATTTTATTAATTCATGCTTAAATTTATACAAACTATTTCCAAAAATAGGAAAATATAATTCTTCTTAAATTATTGACCAAAAAGATAAAATATGGTATTATTGTAGTATAATTTGTCGTTTAATTTGATTAGGGAGGATTGTAAATGAAATCAACAGGAATTGTAAGAAGAGTGGATGAATTAGGAAGAGTTGTTATTCCTATAGAGTTAAGAAATAAATTTGACATAAAAGAAAAAGATCCAATAGAAATATATGTTGATGGATCTTCCATAGTTCTAAAAAAATATGAACCTAATTGCATCTTTTGTGGAAGCACAAAAAAATTAATTACTTATAAAGATAAATTAGTTTGCCCAAAATGTATAGAAAATTTAGCTAAAACAGAAGATAAATAAAATATATATAAAAAAGATTGTAATTAACATTACAATCTTTTTTATGTCTTTATTAAATTAGTTTATAAAATGTTGATAAATTTCATTCTTTGGAACATTCCTATCTTTTGCAATCCTCTTTATTATATCTTTTTTATCTAATCCTTTTCTTTTATAGTATTCAAAATGTTCTTCTAATGTTAATTTGTTTAATTCATTTTCTTCATTCTCATTTATATCACTATTTTCATCTATAATTATTACATATTCACCTTTAGGTGTTCTTATTTTCTCTTGTACTTCTTTAACGGTTCCTCTAATAAATTCTTCGTGTATTTTTGTTAGTTCCCTAGCTACTACAATCTTTCTATCTCCTACATAATTTTCTAAATCTTTTAAAGTATTTATAATTTTATGTGGAGCTTCATATAAAATTATAGTATTTTTATTATTTCTAATTTGTTCTAATTCTTTAGTTCTTATTTTTTTATTTAAAGATAAAAAGCCATAAAAAGTAAAGCTCCTTGTATTTACTCCTGCTGCCATTAAGGCTGTTATTATCGCACAAGCTCCTGGAATTGGAATAACTTCTATATTTCTTTCTAACGCTTCTTTTACAATAAATTCTCCTGGATCGGAAATAACAGGTGTTCCAGCATCTGAAATTAAAGCAATATTATTCCCTTCTTCTATTTTATTTAATATCATATCTGTTTTTTCTTCTTCATTATGTCTATGATAACTAATTAAGGGCTTAGTAATTTCTAAATGATTTAGTAATTTTAATGAGTGCCTTGTATCTTCTGCTATTATTATATCAACTTGTTTTAATGTGTTAATAGCTCTTAATGTAATATCATCTAAATTCCCTATAGGTGTTGCTACTATGTAAAGTTTACCGTTCATTTTTCCCCCTATTTTTTATTATATATTTTTAATATTTCATCTGTATATGTATTATCTTCATTGTAAATAACTAATGGTCTTTCTATTTCTAAAAATGATTTAGCATTTTTTATTCCCTTTATCAAAATTAAATTAGGTTTATTATTAATTTTTGGATAAACTAGTCTTAATTTTTTAGGTTCTATCTTATATTTTTTTAATAAATTTATTATTTCAGCTAATCTTTCTGGTCTATTTACCATATAAAATGCACCTTTATCTTTTAAGACATTACTTCCATAAGAAATAAAATCTTCTAAATTAGCTGTAATTTCATGTCTAGAAATTAATTTATTTATATTTTCATTTTTCACACCACAATTTTCTTTTTTATATGGTGGATTTGTAACAATTGCATTAATAGAATTTTTATCTAAATATTTCTCTATATTTTTTATATTATCATTAATTATTTCGATTGTATTTTCTAAGTTATTTAATTTAACACTCCTGCCCGCCATTTCTGAAATTTTCTTTTGAATTTCTAAAGCGTATATTTTTCTACATTCTGTCTTTTTTGATAGTAATATACTTATTATTCCTGTACCAGTTCCTATATCTAATACATTACTATCTTTTTTTAAATCTTTTGCAAAATCACTTAATAAAATACTATCTATACCAAAACAAAAATAGTTTTCATTTTGTATAATTTTTAATCCTTTATATTCTAAATCATCTATTCTTTCATTTTCTTTTAAATCCATAATTATTCCTCAATATTAGAAAGTGGCTTTGCAATTGGCATAGCCCTATGAAACTTAATATTATTATTTCATAAAAATTTTGGCATTTTTTCTGAAACAATATAAATTTCATTTCATATTATATAATAAATATTTAATTTTTTCAAATTTGGAGGTCATTATGAATATTCCTAAAAAAGATATTATAAATAAAAAGAATAATTTTATTTGTTCACTTTACCAAGTAGAAAATTTTTTAAATAAATTTACGATTTTATTAAAAACAAAAAATTTTGCTGAATTTATTAAAAAACAAAATTAATAGTCTTCTCTTGAAAATTCTTTTTCAAAATTAATTCCTTCATCTTTAAAACCTTTATTTTCTTCTCCATCAATTAATATTTTTATGGAATTAACTTCATTTAATTCTGTAACTGTTTTTACTATTGTTTCTATTATTTTATTTTCATTTTCTTTTCCTTCTAATGCATTGTCAATAAATTCGTGTGAAAAATCTATATATAGAATATCCCCTTGTAATTCTACATTATTAATTTTAGTATTTTCTGGTATTACTTTCTGTAATTTTTCATTTTTTGGTCCTTCTATTAATTGTTCTAATAAATATTTATACGGATTTTCTAATAATAAATTAATATTTATTGTCCTAGCCTCGGGATTAATTTCTCCACTATCTTTATTAACAAAATATAATGAAATAATAGTATTTCTTAATTGCTCATCACTAATTTCTTCTGCCGGAACATATTCTTGTACTATTTCATTTGTCTCTTCTGATTTATTTTTATTAAAATAATATATTACTACACCTAAAATTACTACTAAGAATATTAAAAAAAATACTATTAAAAATCCTTCTTTCTTTTTCATTTTATCCCTCCTTTTTCTTGATTAATTATTATGAAAGACAAGTATAAAATATAACTCTTTTTCCTTTTTTTACAATTTGACAAAATGTCTTTTTCCGTATACAATTAGCTTGTAAAATTATGCTTTTTTACAAAAGTTATGAAAGGAGAAACATATGGAAAATATACTTCATGTTGGTCTAGACGTTGGGTCAACAACAGTAAAAATTGTAGTTATAGATTCTAATAAAAAAGAAATATATTCTGATTACACAAGACATTTTTCAGATACTAAAAACACCGTTTGTAAAGTTTTGGAATCATTACCAGAAAAGTTTCCAACCAGTAAATTTACAATCGCACTTACTGGTTCTGGTGCAATGTCTGCAGCTACATTTTTAGGGCTACCTTTTATTCAAGAAGTTGTAGCTTGTAAAAGAGCTGTTGAAAAATTCATTCCACAAACAGATGTAGTTATAGAATTAGGTGGAGAAGATGCAAAAATTATATATTTTGATCAATCAATAGAACAAAGAATGAATGGAACTTGCGCTGGTGGTACAGGTGCATTCTTAGATCAAATGGCATCTTTACTAGATACGGATACAGCAGGACTTAATGAACTTGCAAAAGATTATACAACAATTTACCCTATAGCTTCACGTTGTGGAGTTTTTGCTAAGACTGATGTACAACCTTTAATAAATGAAGGTGCAGAAAAATCTGATATTGCTGCTTCAATTTTTCAAGCAGTTGTTAATCAAACAATAAGTGGTCTTGCTTGCGGAAGACCTATAAGAGGTACGGTAGCATTTTTAGGAGGACCTTTAAATTATCTTCCTGAATTAAGAAAAAGATTTATAGAAACGCTTCATTTAAAACCTGAAGAAATTGTTGTACCAGAAGAAGCTCACCTTTTAGTAGCTAAAGGGGCTTGTCTAGATGCAATTGATAATACACCAATATCAATTGATGAATTAAAACAAAAAATACTAAATTTAAGAAATTCTCAAGACAATACAACACATCCAATAGATACTCTTTTTAATTCTATAGATGAATACGAAAAATTTAAAGAAAGACATGAAAAAGCTAAAGTTCCAAGAAAAGATTTGGATTCTTTCGAAGGAGATTGCTTTATTGGAATAGATGCTGGTTCTACAACTACGAAATTAGTATTAACTGATAATGAAGATAATTTACTATATTCATTATATGCAAATAACGAAGGAAATCCTCTAAAGAGTGTTATGAAAATGTTAAAAGAGCTTTATTCTGTATTACCATCAAAAGCAAAAATAAGATTTAGTGGTGTTACAGGATATGGTGAAAAATTAATTCAAACGGCTCTAAATGTTGATTTAAATGAAATTGAAACAATAGCACATTATACAGCTGCAAAAAAATTCCAACCAAATGTTACAAGTATAGTAGACATTGGTGGTCAAGATATGAAATACATAAGACTTAAAAATGGAGCTATTGATAATATAATGCTTAATGAAGCTTGTTCTTCAGGATGTGGTTCTTTTATCGAAACATTTGCCAAAAGTCTTAATTTGTCTATAGAAAAATTCGTAGAAGAAGCAATCATATCTAAAAGACCTGTTGATCTAGGTTCTAGATGTACTGTATTTATGAATTCTAAGATTAAACAAGCTCAAAAAGAAGGATATAGCGTTGGAGATATTTCTGCAGGACTTTCTTACTCAGTTATAAAAAATGCTATTCAAAAAGTTATGAAAGTTAGAGATGTAAATACCTTAGGAGATCATATAGTAGTACAAGGTGGAACTTTCTATAATGATGCTGTTTTAAGAGCTTTTGAAAAAATAGTAGGTAAAAATGTAGTAAGACCAGATATTTCAGGATTAATGGGTGCATATGGTGTTGCTATACTTGCAAGACAACAATATGAATCTAATTTAGACATGGAATATTATTCTACAATAACTAAAAATGATGATTTAGATAAATTAGAAATAAAAGTTTCACATGCACGTTGTAACAGATGTGAAAATCACTGTTTATTGACAATAAACACATTCAATAACGGACACAAACATATTTCTGGAAATCGTTGTGAAAAAGGTGCAGGTATAGTTACTGGTAATAGTGAATTACCTAACCTAATAAAATACAAACAAGAAAGATTATTTAATTATAAACCTTTAGATGAAAAAGATGCCCCTAGAGGTACAATAGGAATCCCTAGAGTATTGAATATGTATGAAGATTATCCATTCTGGTTTACATTCTTTACTTCATTAGGATTTAGAGTAATTATTTCTGAAAAAAGTAATAGAAAAACTTATGAAAAAGGAATGGAATCTATGCCATCTGAATCAGTTTGCTATCCAGCCAAACTATCACATGGTCATATAATAAGTTTAATTCAAAGTGGAATAAAAACAATATTCTATCCTTGTATACCTTATTCAAGAAAAGAATATGAAAAAGCAGATAATCATTATAACTGTCCAATCGTTATTTCATATTCTGAAGTATTAAAAAATAATGTAGAAGAACTTAAAAATACAGATATAAAATTCTTAAATCCATTCTTACCTTTTGATGCTAAGAATTTAACAAAAAGAATTTTAGAATTAGATGAATTTAAAGAATATAATTTTAATAAAAAAGAATTAATGGAAGCTGCAAAAAAAGCAGAAGAAGAATATCAACATTTTAAAAATGATATTTATGAAAAAGGTAAAGAAGCAGTTGAGTACATTGACAAACATAATTTGAAAGGTATTGTTCTTGCAGGTAGACCTTATCATTCTGATCCAGAAATAAATCATGGTATTGATACATTAATTACAAGTCTTGGTTTATGTGTTTTAACAGAAGATAGTGTTGCAAATCAAGTAGAAGCAAAACGTCCTTTAAGAGTTGTTGATCAATGGGTATTTCATGCTAGATTATATGCTTCTGCTGAATTTGTAGGACACCATGACAACTTAGAATTAATTCAATTAAATTCTTTTGGTTGTGGAGTTGATGCAGTAACTACAGACCAAGTTGAAGAAATATTATCTAGCTATGGAAAAATGTATACATTAATAAAAATAGATGAAGTAAATAACTTAGGTGCTGTTAGAATTCGTATTCGTTCATTATTAGCCAGTATGAATAAAAGATTAGCTGCAAAAAATGATGAAGCAAATGATGGAAATTATGGAATAAACAAAAAAATATTTACTAAGGAAATGAAAAAAGATTACACTATTCTTTGTCCACAAATGGCTCCAATTCATTTTGAATTATTGGAAACAGCAATGAGGACTGCTGGATATAATCTAGTATTATTAAGAGAATGCACTCAAAAAACTGTTGAGACTGGATTAAAATATGTTAATAATGATGCATGTTATCCTTCAATACTAGTTACAGGTCAAATGATAGAAGCACTAGAGTCTGGTAAATATGATCCAAATAAAACTGCTTTAATAATGTCACAAACTGGTGGTGGATGTAGGGCAACAAATTATATTGGTTTTATAAGAAAAGCTCTAAAAGATGCCGGATATCCAAATATCCCAGTTATTTCATTTAATGTAGTTGGAATGGAAAAAGTTCCAGGATTTAAATTAACTATTCCTTTATTAGAAAAATTACTAAGAGGTGTACTATATGGTGATCTTTTACAAAAAATGCTAACTAAAAATAGAGCATATGAGAAGAATAAAGGAGAAACTCAAGCTTTATTTGATAAATGGATGGAAAAATGTAAGGAAATATTAAAAAATGGAAATAGCAAAGAATTTAAACAAAGTATTTATGATATCGTTAATGACTTTGAAAAAATTGAAATAGACACATCTATTGAGAAACCTAAAGTTGGAATAGTTGGAGAAGTTTTAATAAAATATCATCCTTTTGGAAATAATTTCGTTGCTGACTTATTAGAAAAAGAAGGAGCAGAAGTTGTTCTTCCGGATTTTATGGGATTTATCAAATTTATGGCAACACATAAAGTTACATTTAATAGTTTATTAAGAACAAATCCAATTGTTGCAAAAATATCTAAAGCTGCAATTAGTTTAATTGATATATTAGAAAAGGATTCAAAAGAAGCATTAGAAAAATCTAAAAAAGATTATTTGCCACCTTGTAATATTTGGCATTTAGAAAATACTGTAAAAGATATTTTATCTATTGGTAACCAAACTGGTGAAGGTTGGTTCTTAACTGCAGAAATGATTGAATATATTGAACATGGAATTCCAAATATTATTTGTGTTCAACCTTTTGCTTGTCTACCTAACCATGTGGTTGGTAAAGGTGTTATTAAAACAATTAGAGAAAAATATCCTAATGCAAATATTTCCCCTGTAGATTATGATCCAGGTGCAAGCGAATCTAATCAAACAAATAGAATTAAATTACTAATGACTGTAGCTAAAGATAATTTAAAAAGAGAAAAATTACATAAAAAAGGAATAGAAAAAGAAAATATCGAAACTTCAAATGTAAATTATTCAAATAAATAAATATAAAAAGTTGGAATAAGAATATTCCAGCTTTTTATTTATTATAAAAAAAATAATTGATACTATTAAACAAAAATAGTATCAATTATCCATAAAGCTAATATTACTCTTGATCATACCAATAAAAATAATATTTCAACCTATTAAATATTGCTATTTAACTAAGCTTAATACCACTAATATTAATAATTCACTCGAATATGAAAACACCCTTACTAGCTATCTTCTTCCCAGAAGGAATAGAAATAACCATTCAAATATCAACATATTCTTATCTCGAATATAATACATATAATTTAACCTTTCAGCTTACATACAAATATTATACTCTTAATACCAGTATATTATAACCATTTACTAGCTACAATATGCCAAGCATTCGAATGTAAAAAACCATATTTAAAATAGCTCATTACACTCTTCGATTAAATAATGTTAACCTTATATTATCATTATGTGTAATTTTATTTTTTTTATTCATTTTTTTAATAATTATTATTTATTAAATTATTATAACAATAAATTTTATTTTATATTTATTAAATTTAGATGTTTAAAC
>ENA-OPVH01000297-OPVH01000297.1-human-gut-metagenome-genome-assembly--contig:-NODE-297-length-36944-cov-5.198569_pt1 | contig 36944 bp, 36 predicted proteins | sample MGYA00241494_ERZ501980 | MGnify/ENA primary metagenome ERZ501980 (study PRJEB25962, sample SAMEA1964914) | human gut metagenome | biome: human gut; feature: human-associated habitat; material: faeces... | reverse complement strand
AATTTTTGACCAAATTCATAACTAGGAAGTCTAATTTCATAAGAAGTATTATCGACTAATTTAATTAATAATCTATCAAACATATCTGCACTGTCATTGTTTATAATTAAGTCTTTAAATCGTATTGCTTTTAAACTTTGAATATCATTTTGAATAGATCTTTTAATATCATGTGGAGAAGTCCAAGCTCTTTTAGTAATATCTTCGTACTTACTTTCATCACCAAGACTTTTAGTTACTCTCATTGAGACAATTTTATCAAAATAAAAATTATTTATTCCTGCATTAACTTTTTTAAAATCCCTATTATCAATTTCCATAAAAACAAATTTATCTTCTTTTATTAAGAAAAATCCATCAATGATGGTTTCATTTCCTAAATATAATCCAGGATTATATCCTAAAACAGCATTAATTTTTTTATGTTTAGTAGTACCTGGTTCTAAGAAATTATATCTTTTAACACTTGTTAAAAAGTAATCTTCATTTTTAATTCCAAATTCTTCTGCAAGTTTATCATATCTTTCAATTATTTCATCTCTTCTAGCATTCCATTCTCTTTGTTTTTCAGATATTGATGCTCCATTTTCTATTTTGTGTCCACAGTTTCTACAAAAATTAGTGTTTTTATCATTAGCAATGCCACATTTTGGGCACATATTTTTATCGGTCTGAGGTGAAGATACTTTTTCACCACATTGGAAACAAAAAGCAGAATCTGTAACTTCAGCACCACAATTACTGCATTTAACCATAATATCACTTCATTATTGTGAATCAAGAGCTTTTTTAAGTTTATTACCCCAATCTTTTTCTTCAATATCCTTAACCGTATGCTGCAAATTATTAGAAACATCTGCAATAGATTCATTAAGAGAATTGATTTTGGTATCCATAATATCCAATTCTAGTTTCATAAATCCTTTTTCAATATCAGAATAAATTTTAGAGTTTTCTTCAGAAATTAACTCAATATTATCTCCATCAGTTAACATGTCCATTAATCTTAAAAATACATGTTCTTGATGTTGTTTTTCATATTCTTTTATTGTGTACTCACTATAAACTTTTTCTAACAGCATTTTGATAACATTTATAAAATCTTCTTTATCATTATTTTCATTAATATTATTTGGAGTTAAACTAGTTTTTAATAAAAATACAGAATCAATATGTTCATCATCTTTTAAAACTAATGAATAACCCTTATTTTCAACAAAAACTAATGCTATTGATTTATTATCATAGATATTAGTTTCAACTTTCTTAAATTCTTTTGGAATTGATAAATAATCTAAATTACGAACTAACATTTGAAATACCTTATAATTTAATTAATTATATTTTATTAATATGTAGTATATTAATGTTGTTATTAAAAATGTATATTAATTAATATTTTATTAATAACATAATAGTTAAATATTTATTTTAAGCTAATAATAAGCTTATTATATGTTTCCAATAATATATATAAAGTTATAACCTCATTATTAATTAAATAATACATATGAACAAAAAAGAACTTTATTCAGCTATTGGATTTATAAAAATATCAAAAACACGTCAAAAAATATTAAAATGTCTTGAAAATAATTATATGTTGCCTTCTGAAATTGCACTAAAAACAGATTTAGGAACTACACAAGTATCTAATGCACTTTCAGACTTAAAAAACAAAAGATTAGTTGAATGTATTAATGAAGAAGACAAAAAAGGAAGAATATATGAAATAACTAAACTTGGATTGGAAGTTTTAAACCAAATAAAAAAATTATAATCTATGTTTTAAATCATTAATTTTAGTTAAAACTTCTTCATCATGAGTTAAGTTATATAAAACACCATAAAAATACAAGGACTGATTTAAAAGATTTTTCTTTTCAAAATCCAAAGCTAAAAACCTTGATATTTCCAAAATATCATCATTAATATTTGCCGGAATATTTTCATCATTTAAAACTTTTTTAATGTCTGTTTCATCAATATGCAGATAGCTGTTTATTAATTGCAGTTCTATTTGTGCCCTCGGATGATTTTCATAGTTTAAACTTTGTTCATATAATGCCTTTGATATGTTACACTTCTTATTTTCATAGTAGCAGTATCCCAAATCCCTATACGCTTTAGCTATTTCTCTTGGATCATAGCTGAACTTTAAAATTTCAACTGCTGTTTTCTTCAAATTATTCAAATCATAATTTCCGTCATATAATGCAGATAATGTAGATAAAATCTCACCAGAAACAGGATTATAGGATAGAGCTTTTTTAAGTGCACTTTCAGCCCTGTCAAATTCAGATAAATTCATAAGCACAACACCATACAGGTAAAAGACTCTCGGATATTCCTCACCAAACGGAATTACTTTCAGCTCTTTTGGTGTTTTAAAATATTTTCTGAATAACTCCTCTTCCAAAGGATTATTAAAGTAAAAATAATCAAATTGAGGATTTTCCCTAAATTTAAATGGTATAATTTCCATGTAATCTTCAAGCTCTTTTAGGGCTGTTTCAAAATCCCCATAATTCAGATAACTGTAAACTGATTTTATGAATTCGTCAACAGGTATATCCTGAATAACAGCTTTTTTATACTCTTTTTGTTCTTCATCACTCATCAAATCCCAAAACAATCTGCCAAGTTCCAAATGGATTTCCTTTGAGTTGAAAACCTTAAACTGATTAATTATATAATCTTTGTCATTATCTTTATTTCCGGTTAAATTGGATTTGATTTCAGCTATTATATTATCATAAGACATGTTTTATCATTTTTTAATTGGATTTTTTGCATTATATTCAGCTAGTTTTTTTTGAATTCTTTTTCTTTGTCTTCTTGTAACTCTGATTCAAAATCAGGCCCATAAATTTCTTCTTTCATTTCAAAAGTTAAATTATCTTCAAAGTCATATTCTTCCATAAACGAAAGATCTTCATAATCAGAATCACTAGGTCCATCCATATAATAGCCATGTTCAAAACAGCTCATTGGACCTTCAATAGAGTTTTCCTTTTTAAGTTCTGCCTGTTTATACTCAAAATATTGGGCATCAATTGAAATATCATTACATCCGGCATCAGGATCAGGATAATATTCAAATGGATTAAAATCTTTCTGCTGTAAAGTTAACATATCCATATATTCTTTTTCTTCTTTTTTATGTTCTTCAATTCTTTCAGACATTATATCTTCAGGAGTTACTTCATTTTCAACCAAATAGCTGTTTTTTTCATACTCCAATTCCATTTTTGGTTCATCAAAGTCATATTCCCCTATAAATGGAGGCTCTTCATGATTGGAATTGCTGGACTCATCCATATAATAGCCATGTTCAAAACAGCTCATAGGACCTTCAATAGAATCTTCTTTTCTGAACTGTTCTTGTTGATACTCTTTATATTCTAAATCAGAATCAATACAATCTGAATAATCATCCCATTTATCATATTCCTGTTCTAAATCAAAAGGTTCTTCAATTTTATCCATATATTGTTCTTCTATTAGATAATCATCATAGGAATCATATTCACAATAGCTATCCCTCACTTGATTCATAAAATTTTCATGATCTTGTATTTCCAAATCAATAAGGTTAGCCATTTCCATTTGTTCCACATCTTCATCAGATATTTCATGATTTTCAGGTGCCTGTGTAGCTACAAATTTCTTAAATTGTATTTCAGAATCAAGAGACTCATCATAAATTATTTTTTTAGACATTATTTTATCCACCATATGTTAAAAATATGTGAGAAACTTGAGAGATGATAATTAAAGTTATAACGGTTAATAAAAACCATTTCATCCATTCTCCAAGTTTATTTAATTCATCAGTAAAGTACCTGCTTTTATTATTGAATTTTTTCATTTTATTAAACATTCCTTTTATAATATCAAGTTTTTTATTTACAAATTTATAAAAAATTCATGTTTCTTTTGATTTAAAAATAGTTTTTTTCCTGATAATTATTAATTTATAAAATATAATATATAAACTTGTGTATATAATGATTTAAAAAAAGTTAAAAAATAGTAATAATTTTATAAAAATTTAATATAGTATAAATATGTGATACACATGACTCCAACAGCTATGATAATAATGCATGCTCCGTGTTTATGGACGTTTTCATTTTTCTGAGTTAATAAGTAAATGCCTGCAACAACAGCTGCTAAAGGAACTAAAAAAGAAAAGATATATCCTATTACAGTAGCAACACTATGGCTGTCATTTGCAGCTTCATCTAAATATCTGTCGCATTTTGGGCATCTGGTGGCTCCCTTGGGAATTGCTGAACCGCAATGCTTGCAGTATTCATTGTTTAAATTTATGTGGTCAGCAGGAAGTTTGGCTCCGCATTTTTGGCAAAACTTCATATTGTTTTTTATTTCGCTGCCGCATTTTGGACAATATTTCATAGTTTATTCATCTGATTTTATTTCCGCATTCAGGACAGAATTTGGAATCTTCGCTTACTTTAGTTCCGCAATTAGAACAGCTTTTAAGGTTATCTTCTTTTTTAGAGTTATCTTCTTTAACTTCTTTTTTTAGGGAAATGTCTTTTTTAGAGTTATCTTCTTTAACTTCTTCTTTTTTAGAGTCATCTTCTAATTTATGACCGCATTCCTGACAGAATGCACCTTCCTCATCTAATTTTGCACCGCATTCAGGACAATGTATAAAACTGAACTTATGGCCGCATTCAGGACAGAATATATTTTCGGCATTGACTTCAACACCGCATTCAGGACAGATAACTGTAGGCAATTTTCCCAAATTCAGGTTAATTGACCCTAAAGGATTAATTTCCAGATAAGTGTCACGGATGTAGTTAACAACAACAGCTGCAATAATACAGATTCCTATAAACTGATAAGTCAGCAGTGAAGAATTCATAGCTATTTTCAATGCACTTGTAAATATTAAATGTATGCTTACATATGAACCAAAGAATGCAAAAACAGCATTTGTTATGATTAAATCCAGTTCATTTTCAAAAATGTCCAATTTTATAAACAGGAACCCGTAGAGTGCTCCTAAAATTATAAAACCGGCATACATTTCAATTCCGTTTATTGAATACATTACAGAATATAAAATGCCCGTTATAATAAATCCTATAATTAATGCTATAACTCCATTTTTAACAATATTTCCTATATATTCATCTTGATTCAATAAAACACCTCATTTATAATTTTTAATTAAACTAGTATTTAAAATATGTATAAAACAGAAATACTTTTCAGACACTCTTAGGAAAGCTATTTTTAAATGTTAATAAAAAATATATATTATGGATTTTTGTAGTGAATGCGGATCAATGATACTAAATGGCAGCAAATGCCCGATGTGCGGCTGTATAAAAACTGCTGAAACTAAGGAAGTTAAAAAAACACCACAGCCAGAAAAGAAAATAAAAACAAATAAAAAGCCAGTTATTGAAACATTCACTAAAGATATTAAAACAGAACCTGAAAAAATAGCCAGCAAAAACGGCAAGTACTTGAAAAAAGACTACAAAAGTATTGATGATTTGGATGATAAAACCAGACAGGAACTGCTGGCTAATGATGAGTTTTTTAAAACAGCAAACAGCAAACCTTTAGACACACAGCAAAAAATAGCCTGTGTTTTAGATTCCAAAAATGTTCAAATCATTGCAGGAGCAGGAACAGGAAAAACATTTACTTTAATTTCAAAAATAAAATATCTGATAGCTAAAAAGCATGTCAGACCTGAAGATATTTTGTGTCTGTCATTTTCAAATACTTCTGTCAGGGATTTAAAAGGAAAGCTTCCGGAAAATGTTGAGGTAAGGACATTTCACAGTCTGGGAAGATCAGTCATTAAGCAGCACCATAAAGTGTCAGTTATTGAAAACAATGAAATATTGGCTATAATAAATGATTATCTGGCCAATGCAAATACTGATACATTAAAAGATATTCTTGAATTTTGCGATTCATATTTTTTAAACATTGAAAGCTACATCATTAGAAGAAATGACAGAAAAGAGTTATTGAATGAATTGAAAGAAGCATTTACAAAAGTGGCATTTAAACCCCTGCTTGCAGATTTTATAAATTTATTTAAGGGCAACAATTTTACAAAAGATTATTTCAGCTATTTCAGAAGCAGTAACGATGACAAGGACCATGACATTTTCCTAAAAATCGCTGAAGATTTCTACAGTTACTATCAGGAATACTTGGATATGCACCAGCAGATTGATTTTAATGACATGATAAATGAATCAAGCAAGCTGATTAAAAAATACGGGCTGAAAAAACATTACAGATACATACTGGTTGATGAATATCAGGATACCACATATACCAATTATAATCTGATTAAAAGCCTGCAGGATAAAACAGATGCACATCTGACAGTTGTAGGTGATGACTGGCAGTCAATATACGGATTTAGAGGAACAAACATTGAATTTTTCTCACATTTTGAAGAGTATTTTGAAAATCCTCAAAGAATATTCATTGAAAAAACATACAGGAACCCTCAGGAGCTGATTGACATAGCAGGTAGCTTCATTATGAAAAACCCTAAACAAATTAGGAAATCTCTTAAGTCTCCTAAAAATCTGAAAAAACCTGTTAAAATAATCTATCCTCAAAAAAATCCTATAGAAAAAAGAGAAATGATTTATAATCTTATAAAAGATCTCTCTGAAAAATCCGAAGATGTATTAATCTTAGGCAGAACAAACAACAACATCAACCAGTTTATAAAACACAGAAATCTGGTTAAAAAAGGCAATCTGAAAAAAGATAAATTCTTACGAATTTTAGACAAAACAGATAAATCAATGAATAATGTTTACTACAGAACCCTGCATTCATCTAAAGGTCTGGAAGCAGATAATGTGATTATAATCAATATGGTTGATGACTATTTAGGTTTTCCATCAAAATTAAAAACCCACAGTGTTTTGAATTATGTAAATACCAGAAATTATGATTACAAATATTCGGAAGAACGCAGATTATTCTATGTAGGTTTAACCCGCTCTAAAAATAATGTTTACTTAATAAGTGATAAAAATAACCCTTCAGAATTCATTGAAGAGCTGATAGATGACAGCTTGGAAAATTTAGAAATAATTGAGTATAACTGATTCTGTTTTAAAAACAACAAAAGGTATTGAAAAGCCACATAACAAACCTGTAACAAATCTTAAAGTGTTATTGCTTGTTCTTAAACCGTAATACTGTGTAGTTCCGTCAATAATTAATGGAATAAATCCTAAAACAAAAATTAAATTAGGTTGGGTTAAACTAGCTAAAACAAACCCTGCAGCCGCACCTATAACAATTCCTGTACATCTGCTGCAAACCGGAAACTGCTTTTCTTTGTAGAAAAATGACCTTTCAGGTTTCTGATGACATAAATATTTGCAGATATTCATTATGCGGTCATAAATCAAAATATCAATCCTATAATATACAATATAATTACAATAACTACAATTAAACCACAGCATCCCCAGCAGTCACTGTCACTTGAGCTGCTGCTGTTTGTTTTGGATGCTGATGATGCATATGTTGAAGATGAATTTGGATTTGATCCGCAGTAGGGACAAATTCTTAAATTGCTGTCTATCATATTATTGCAGCTGCGGCACCGTGTTTTTGGAATATCTTCTGAAATTACAGTAGCTTTTTTAACTTCTGAATCAACCAATTTAAAACCGCATTTTCTGCAAAATTTTTCATTATCTGATAATACTTCAGCTCCACAGTTAGGACAATTCATTTTAAAAACCTCATTGTATTTAAATTATGTTTATCTTAGGTAATAAACTTTAAGGATTACAAACCTGACATGGAATCCTTCCATCTGCTACAGCAGCATCTCTGGAATTATAAGTAATCTTGTTTTTAGGATTTATCTTTTGAGCCCATTCACAGTCAGGCAAATGAAACTTGTCAGACTTTTGAGAACAGACATAAGTAACATTGGCACTTGCAGGAGCAGGATTTACATCTTCATCAACATCATCACTCTCAGCAGTATTATTTACAGCAGCAGGTGAATCATCACTTCCCCCACCTAAAAGCAGACCTGCACCTAATGCAGCAATAGCTACAATAGCTATTATACCAATAATCAAAATAGGATTGAATCCACCTTTCTTATCACTGGCTATTTTAGGACTTTTGGGAACATCTTCATTACTTTTTAAGGGAGTTCTGCATTTGGGGCAGAACTTTGCCTTATCTGAAACTTCACTATTACATTCACGACATTGAACCATTGGCTAACCTCACCTAAATTTTACAAAAACAGGTAAATATTGTTAATTAATGATTAATTTATATAAAGATAATAATAAAGTTGTTTAATTGATTTTAGAAAAAATAATTATGGGATGAATAATCCGCAGTGAGGGCAAATCATATCATCTTCATCTACATGGTGTCCGCAAAAAGGACAGTGTTTGTGTTCTTTTTTATTATGATCTTCAGACATTTAAATACACCTGCAATAGTAAATATGTTTTTTTTAGCTATTAAGAATTTTTCTCGTTAGTTACAGATTATTTTAACATTTCATCTTAAATTACCTTTTAAAATATTATTTCTCAATTTTAATGCAATGACATTACTCGGATTTAACTTTAAAGCTTTATTGACACATTCTATGCCTTCACCATATTTATGTGCCCTCAGTAAAATCATAGCTTTTGTTGCATAAATGGAATCATCATAGGGACTGATTTTCAAACCTTCATCAATAACAGCCAATGCTTCTTCAAAGTTGTTTAAAATCATTAAAATCTTTGTTTTAAGTGAGTAAACGTTTGAATCAAAAACATTGGCTGAAGTGATTTTCAGATAATCATCACATGCTCCTAAAGCTTTTTTATAATTTTTAAGTGCAAAATAAGCTTCTGCCTTAAAATATATTGCATTTTTATCTTTGGGATTTAATTCCAGTCCTTTATCAAATGAGTTAATTGCTTCTATAAACTGACCGTATCTGTTAATTAATAAAAAACCTCTTTTTGTCCATGTTTTTGACTGTTTCGGATTAATCTGCAAAGACAAATCAAAGCAGTGCAGAGCTTCCCTATTTTTATTTAACCTTCTAAAGATTTCCCCTTTAGTTGCCCAGGCTTCATAATTTGATGAATCAATGTCCAATGACTTGGAGATATATATCAAAGCTTCATCTAACCTGTTCAAATCCATTAAAGCCAGTGCTTTAAGACCTAAAACAATGCTGTTTTTTGAATCAGCTTCCAGATGTTTATTAAAACATTCAAGTGCATTATCATATTCCTTCTGATTGACAAATGAAATTCCTTTTTCAATATATTCAGTGCCCAATCCAAACACCTCACATATTTTAGCTGATTAATAATTTAAATAAAGTAATTAATACATTTTTATAAAAAAGTTTTCATGATGATGAAGTATTTATTTCATTTAAAACTATTTATTTGTACTTTAATTATTGTTTTAATAAAAAACTGATGGTTATATAAATATTAAAGACTAATGAATTAGTATGAAAAAAAATAAGATATATCGCGGATACCATCATGAGGATTTAACACTGAAATTTCTAAAAGAAAACACCACAAAGTATATTGCAAAAATTACAGGTGCAGAGTTTTGTGATGAAATAAATGTTGAGCTAATAAACCTGAAACCAAAAGTTCTCAGAATAGATTACGGCATAAAGAAAAAGGATAAAATAATTCTTTATGAATTTTTATCTACTAAATCCAATATTGCAAACATTTTAAGAAGAATCTTTCTATATGTAGCCAGAATCGGATATGATTATCAGTTAAAGGTAAAAATAAATCTTGTAGTGACTCCTGAAATCGATAAAAATCAGGTAGTTCTTGAATACTCTCCGGGGCAGTTTTTTAGACCTGAAGTAATATCATTTAAAGACTATGACGGAGACAAATTATTAAGTAATATAACTTATAAAGTTAAAAATAACATAAAACTAACCTGCAATGAGTTTCTTGCATTAGGGATATTGCCGTTAATGAAAACCAAACACGAAGCCGGAGTGCAAGTAGTAAAAACTCTGGAACTTGCTAGAAAAATAACTGATATTGATGATGAATTAAAAGATTCTGTACTTGGCATACTGATAGTACTTGCAGATAAATTCATTGAAAATCAGGATTTGAAAAATCAAGTAATAGATGTGATAAAAATGGAAATAACAATACTTCACGACTATGTAACATCACATGAAAAAGAATGGTTAGAACAAGGAAAAATAGAAGGAAAAATAGAGGGAAAAGAAGAAGAAAAACTAGAAATAGCAAAAAACATGCACAAAGAAAACTATTCAGTTAAAGAAATTGCCAAAATAACAAAACTAGACTGCAAAACAATAGAAAAACTAAAATAGAGGAAAACAAAACCTCTATTTTAATAAACCCATTTTATAACAATATAAAACCAAACCTTTTTAACCCCAGTCTTTGTGTCTCCAGTCATAAGATTTTAAATGAACATCTTTCGGATATAATAAATCAATACTTTCATATTCATTTCCATCAACTGCTATATTAGCTGACTTTTCAGATATTTTTTCTTTAATATTATATTCACGGTCATTATCCAAATAAGTAAAATAACTGCAGGAACATTTTAATGCATTATTTTCATCTGGAAATAACACCGAACCGCATTTCGGACAAAATTCCATAATTCAGCCCCCATTCAGATAAATATTTACAGCATTTTTAACCTGCTTATTTTTCTTTTTATCAAAGCCGTCAGCTTCATAAAAAGTGACATTCTGGCCTTTTTTTGCTAATGTGATGTTATGTTTAAACTCATTCATGCTGAAATACAGATTGTCAGGATATTCATTGCATCTGATAAAGCCCGCTTTTTTATTGGGCAGTACTGAAACAATAACTCCTTTTTTTAATTCCTGATTTTTATAGAGATATTCTTCCCACAGATGATGCAGATGCTTTTCAATAGTAAAATAATCCTCATTGTCCAAATCAAAACCTGCCTTTTCAATTTTATATTCCAGATTTTCATCAATATTCCAGTTATGTCTCTTTCTGATTGTATAAACCAGGTATGCATGAATATCTGCTTCCTTCTGTTTATTTTTCTTATTTAAAATATCTTCAATCAGTGAATATAAATTGACTTTTTTATCAGTGTCGCCTTTGGCAAGTGCTGCAGATGAGGCATACTTTAAGGCATTGTCCCAATCATTTTTAAAGAAATAATTTTCAGCCATCAGATTATCTATAAACCAGTCATTTTTAAACTGTTTAATGTCATTCAGATAGTCTACAGACTGGTCATATTCACCTAACTGATTAAATGATTTAGCTATTCTCCATTTAAACCAGACATCATTATCATATGTAAATTCGCTTAAATTAAGCAGTGCTTCAGTTGACAGGCTTATGCATTCATCATACTGGCCGGTATCCAGCAGTGCTTTTGTTGTTAATTTATACCATGTTTCTTTTTTAGAGGAATAATTTCCTGAAATATCTCCATTTAATAATTCAGGATTAAGTTTAGATGACCATTCCAAAACAGCTTCAGGGTCTTCATGGGTTTTCATTATTTTAAGTACTGCTAATGTATACGGACACATTGCATCTTTTTTGGAGTGATTTGACTGTTTAACTAATTTGGTAATCAGTTTGCCTGCATCTAAAAGTTTATTCTGATTAACTGGATTTTGAACATAACATCTGTATAATGTTAATGCATAAAATTTTTTATCCCAGCTGCTGAAATCTTTCTGATGATTATCATAGATTTTAGAGTAAATTTCATCAGCTGCTTTAAAGTCTTTTTTCTGATATGCTTTTTTTGCATTGTTCAATTCTTTTATAACCATAATTAACAACCTATTATACTTAAACCTGAAAGAGATTTCTCCTCTTTTTGTCTGAATCCTTCATTTTCGATTTTTTCTTTAATTTCATCTTCTGTGTAGAGTTTAGCTTCAACATTTTTATCACTTATCAAATCATTTTTAATCCAGAACTCATAATCTTCTCTGGTTATGTCTTCATTCATGATTTTAAGAATCTGTTTTGGGGTTTTTCCCTTGTTTAAGAAATTCTGGAAAATTTCACATCCCACTTCAACATAAAGTTCATGATAGATGTCTGCAAAGTCTTTAAATTTCTCATTGCCTTTTTTGCCTTCAAGATACCATCTGTAAACTTCATCAATTCTGATTCTGGCTTTTTTAGCTGCCTGTCTTGTAGTTCTGTTTTTTGCAATTTCACCAATAACACTGTTCATCTGTTTATCAAGGATTCTGCTTTCAATTTCTTTTAAATTGTCTTTAAGTTCTTCATCTGTTAAGTTAGAATTTTTTAAAGCTTTACTGACGGTTTTTCCCCTGATAATCTGTGTGATATAACAGCTTATTTTAAAATTCAGGTAGTCATTGTAAAATTTAGTGAAGCGTTCATCTCCGTTTTTGCCTGAATTATATGCACTGTCCAGTTCTGATTTTTCAATTCCTGAGGTTTTAAGTGCTTTTTTCAAGTTTTTATTTTTAATTTCCTTTAAAAAAACTTCCAGGTGTTTTGAAAGATAAACTGATTCATATTCTTCATATACTTCTCTGTAGATTCTATCGTTTTGTGATCCTAAATCAATGATTTTATTTAATTCATTGACTGTTATATCTGAGCTTTCAGCTATTTTGTCTTTGGATTTTCCATCTTTAATTGCATCAATTATTAATTTAGCGGTAATTTTCTTGTTGTTTTCTTTGAAATCTATAAATAAGCCGCTTTCATTCCAGTTGCACCATCTTTTAACTTCATTTAAGTCAGTGTTTATTTTTTTGCAAGCTTCAGTTTTTGTTTTGCCTTCACTTCTCAGTTTCAGATACCTGTTCATCAGTACACGGGTTACATTGATGTAAAAGTTCAGACAGAATTCATCCTCATCCTTTTTAAGCAGGCACTGTTTTTTGCCTGCGGCATACCATCTGTTATAGTCGTCTTCAGATATGCCTGCTCTTTTAAGAGCCTTATCAAAACTCATTGTTTTTAGAGATTTTATAAGCCTGTCTACACGGTTTTCATAGTATTCTGTTTTATATTCATTTTCAAAATCCTTATCTTTAAGCAGTTCTTCAAAATCGGTGATTTCAGCTATTTCAAGTGCTTCTTCTTTTGATTTGCCTTCCTTCAGGTTGTTTAAAAAGATGTTCATTCTGATTTCATTAAGACTATTTTTAAAGAGTGCTGATTCCATATCAAATGAATCCGTCCAGAAGCTGATAATTTCATCATTTATCTGCAGTTCAGCTTTAATATCATCATTCAGGTACTGTTTTCTTTTTAATGTTAAGTACTGCTCCATCAGAAGCTTATTATATGTTATGAATTCTGAGTTGTGCTCTCCTTTTATGAAACTGTCCTTGTTTTTGCCATACCAGTTGTTTATCTGGGATTTATTTATCTGTGTATTTTCAAGAATTTCATCAATAGGGATTTTCATTGCAATCTGGTTTAGGAAATCCTCGAATATCTGATTTTCAACAATTTTATAAAACTCCACAAAGGGGTGGATGCCTTTTTGACCGCATTTATAATATTTTGACTGTTTAATCTGTTTTGATGTGTATTTGCCATTTAGAAATTCAGTTAAAGTCTTTTCCATATCATAACACTCATATGTAAATTCAATAAGCTTTTCATATTCTGCTTCATTTAGACTGTAGTGTCTGTTTGTTTTTTTAAGAAGCTTTTTGGTTGTAAGTTCAATAAGCAGCTGACTGGTATACATGCTAGAATGGATCTGGTTAACTTCCTCTTTAGTAAAATGACTGATGTTTAAATTGTTTTTCAGATTGATGATTTCATTTTGATATTCAAGTTCATTGTTGCAGCTTATGCAAAAATTGGAGTTTTTGGAATCATTAGCTCTGCCGCATATTATACAACGGCTGAAATTTCTGTTATCTGATGGTTCTGGTGTTGATTTTATTGTTTTTGAGTTAAGATTGTAAATCGGTGTGTATTCGGGTTTTCCCGGATAATAGTAATTTTCATTGCACAGCTGGAAGTATTTCCATGCAATGTCAAAAAGGCTTCTGTGGAGCTGGAAGGGTATTTTATTGTCGGATTTCAGAAAATCTTCAATTGACTTGTGGGTGATTGCATTTCTCATCTGATATGCTTCAAGTAACATACATTTAAACTTATAGTCAATAATTTTTAATTCATATAATTTATCGACTCTTTTAGAAAATCCAACATATGGATCATTAATTGTATTATTGTTTCTTTGGAGTATATCATTTACCACCTTTTCCAAAAAAGGAGTAACATATGATTCTGTTATTTTTGGATTTTTTACGGCTTCCCTTTCAAATTCACTAAGAAGAGTGTACATGTCACTGTCAAAATCTTTTAAAAATTCAAAATTCTTCATAATTTTCACCTAGTTTGTATATCTTTTAATCAATATAAACACAAGTAAATATTATTCTGTTGGAGTTGATATATAAATGTTGCTATAATGTATACAAAAAGTTAGTTAAAAAAATGGGACGGTTAATTAGGAAATTCTCTGAAGCTTAAAAATATTACTTCCAGATACCGCTGCTGTCCAAAAGGGAATATATTTTTTCTTTAATAATATCATCATCTCTAGCATCTTTAAAATCATAAAATTCAGTATAGCCTGCACCATGACCGCATGCAGGAGCTTCTGTTGTATAATACCCGTATTCCACATTCAAATCCTTGTCAAGATAAATTCCATATCCTCCAACCATGAATTTATATTTGTCATAGTAATCATCTTTTAAATCATCTATGGATTCATTTGCATCAAACATGAAATAAGGTTCATCACAGTATTCATCATCATATCCGTAAAATCCGATTTCTAAAAATATTTTATCATGACTGTTTAGGGCCTCTTTAATGGAATCCAAATCCCTGTTAACTGCTCTTACAGGAACATCATTACTGAATGCGACAAATTCATACAAGTCTGAATCATTTATCTTTTCGGCAAGTATTTCAAAATCAATTTCTCTTTTCATAGTATCACCTAACCAGAAACAAAAAAGCTGTAGATATATGCAATTATGAAAAAAACTGCAATCAGAATACAGCAGGTAGACGTATTATCCTGTTTTTTGCGTTTTGTTGTTTTAGAAGAGCTGTGTGAAACCCCCGTGGCAGGATGATAATTAAAATTGGGATGGCCACAGTAAGGACAATACTTATCCTTGCTGAAATCCAGAGTTCTTCCACACCTTTCACAACAGTTTGACATAAACGCTTTTTGAATTGAATTCATTTTAAAAACTCCTTATTGCATAGCTTTACCTAAAATACATAAAATCAGAAAAACAACAAACATCAGCATACAGCATCTGTTCCATTCCTTATCTTCCTGTTCTTTGGATTTGGGAGGTTTGACATTCCTTAACGGAGGCATGTAATTGTCATTGGGACATCCGCAAACAGGACAATATCTGTCTCTGCCGTCATTTAAATATGTGCCGCATGCCCAGCAGCAGTTACCTTCTATTCTATCTCTCTGATCTCTGTTCATTTTATGACCTTTTCATACTTAAAATAGGATTTAAATGCTCTGGAACATCGAAATTAACATTTAAATAAGTAATATAAGTTTCACTTTTCCATCTGGTATATACAACTTTAAATTTTGATAATTGCTCATCATATATTCTGCGTCTCTTAGCACTTTTTTTCCAGACCATATCTCCCTGCTGGTCAAATAATTTCTTTAATTTCATTCTAATTTCATTCATTTGTTTGTATGACTTAATATTTTGCAAATTAAAGTTGGGATTATAAACAGCACTTGTAAAATTGTTTAATAAATAATTGATTTCCTGTTCTCTGTTGTAATAAGCAGTTCCCTGTTTTTTTAATCGTTTTTTAGGATTAATATTACCTGCTTTTCTTCGCTTTCCCATAAAAACACCTGTTATCTAATTTTTAATATATATTGTCTCTTTTTTATCTGAATAATAGTTTAGTACTCTGTTAAGAAGGTTCAGTCAGTCTTGTTAAGATTTGTATATATGCAGAATTTTTAGCTAAAACCTTATTACCAATTTTAAGAGCCTTTTTTAGGTTTATCTTCAGTTAACAGCATAACTGCTTTTACTAACTTTCTTCAGCCATATATTATGATGTGTTTAAAATAGTATATAATTGTTTTTATTAGGATTATAAAATTTTAAAGATTTTTTTAAATTCAAATTCCTTTTTTTGTTTATGAATTCAATTATATTAACAAACCTAAAAAAATATTCATAATTATGTGGAGAAATAATAATATAACTTTCAAACTTGAATTAATCAAACATTTAAATTAATTTACTTTGATAATCCGCATTTTTATTTAAATTATTATCTTTTTCTAAAATAACAATTTCTTCGCAAAATTCATCAATATCAGACACTTTTGTTCCATTATTACTTTTCAATATAGAAATATTTCCACTATAATCTCCATCAGACATGTCTTCTGGAAGATAAACATATAAATCTCTATGATTTACTTTTTTAAAATCGATAGTAGCATTAACAGTATGCATTGTTCCGCTTTTTTCTCCACACTGTAGAACAAAAACTATATCTGAAAATGCAGCTACAATCTTATCTCTTTCAACATAGCTTCTTTTAAATACCTTTTTATCAGGTTCATACTCGGAAACTAAACATCCACCCTGTTCAATAATTGATTTTGCTAATTTTTTATTACTACTGGGACTTATAACATTTAATCCACATGGTAAAAAAGCAATTGTGATTTTATTTTCATTAACTGTAGTTTCATGAGCTATTTTATCACAACCTAATGCCAAACCACTAACAACCACCCTTTTAGAAACATCTAAAATTCCTTTAACTATTTTTTTTTCAAAAATTTCAGTATTATTTGATGGTTTTCTTGTTCCAATAATTGCAATATTAGATTTAGACAAAGCATCCATACTGCCTTTTACATATAGATAAAGAGGTTTTTGATTTTCCATGTCAAATAATTTTTTAGGATATTCTTTATCAAAAACTGTAATAACATTTATTTCAGAATCATTTACTACAGAATCATATATCTTTTCAGCTTCATTTTTTGCTTTAATTAATTTATCTTCACTAATTTTATTACTCTTATGAAGCTTATTAAATAAATCATCCATGTCCTTAGAATTAATTAACATATCCCAGTACTTTGTATATATTGTTACTTTCCCAACTCGATTTATTTTATTTAAAAAGAGTAATTCTTTATATTTAATCATGTCATCCCTCTTAAATATCTTCACATAAAACAACTTTTCCATTATGATATTTTAAATGTCTACAATCAATTGTTTTTGCAATTGCAAGACATATTATATTTTTCTCCTTTGCTCCGTGATTAATTAAAATTTCTTTACATGAGTCCATAGTAGTTCCACTAGTAACTATATCATCTAATATAATAAAACCTGTAGAATTAGGAAGATCATAGCTACAAGATATTGTTTTTAAATGCCTATTTTTAACATTTCTATAATAAGCGCCACAATCCTTTTGTGAAACTATATTTTTAGTTCTCTTAAGGATATTATTATACTTTAAATCAAGAAGTTTTTTAGAAGAAAACTCAAATAGGCCTTTCTTAAAATCATTTTCAATCATTTCAACTGATTTTTTAGTTTGTGGAGTAACATTAACTTTAGAAGAAGGCACAGAAATCAAGACAATTTTATCAAGATTTTTAAACACACTATCTGATAATATAACAATAGCTTCCATTAATTCATTTGTAAAAATATTATTAACTTCTGGATTTGTATCATTTTTATAAATTAATACTTTATCAGAAAGTTCTTTATAATCAATTATTAAATCATCTTCCAGCCAGATAGGGGGCAACTTATTATAACAGTTTTTAGGCAAATAGTTATGTAAATAATAAATTTCTTGGTTATTATTTGAAATAAAAATTTTTAAAAAAATTTTATTAATATAATTAGAAATGATTTTATTTTCTTCTGAAAAACTTTTATTATTAAAAATACTTGTAAAATCTTCTTGAAACTTAAATAAACACTCATTTTGCCAATCATATAATCCGTTTTCACATTTATAAATATTTTCTAATAAATTAATTAACTCTTTTTTTCTATTGAAAATATCATTTTCATTAATTAATTCATTTATTGAAACTTCATATAATAATTCTTTAATAATCAACCATCCTTCGTGCTTTTTTAAGTTATGCTTAGATAATTCATCATTAAATTTCTGAGTAAACTTTCCATTATTAGTTATATGATATTCACATATTTTTGAATAAAGATTGATGTTTGACATTTTTTTACCTGGCAGAATCGTTAATCATCTAATTTTTTTAAATATTCAACAGAATTATAACTTTGTTTTTGTTTTTCCATGAATAATAAATTACACAATTTTATTGTAAATAACAATAAACACAGATGATAATAATAAATTGTGTTTATGATATTATAAATATTTTTATAAATGATTTGATAATAATTGCAAAAATATCTGATTTTAAATCATAATACACTTATTCAATTCCAAATGCCTTCATTACAGCTTCTTCAGGCGTATTATATGGAATCAATGTAAATTTAACAAGCAAATCTGAAGGCACTAATCCAATATCTACATAAGAACTCATTGGAATTAATAATTTTTTAGCACCATTATCTAAACAAACTTGTAATGTATCTGCTAAATTTTGTATTTTATCAACAGTTCCACCTAAAGAGAAGTTACCCAATATAGCTAGTGAAGGTAAAACTTTACGATTTGTTGCAACACTGCATAATGCTATAAAAGTAGCTAAAGTTAAATATCTTGTCATGCCAACTCCATGTAAATCTTTAACCTGCATTACATAATCTTTATCCTTGTATGAAATCTGTCCACTAATTGAACCTGCATTTGACTTGAAATATTGATAAGCTATTTTAACTGCTTCATTTACATCTTTTTTAGAACCTATTCCATTTGGTGTAAATTTACCATTGCCCTTCATCATTTCTGTTTCAAATTTATAAACACCAAGTTTTCCATTTTCAGATGGTCCAACAGAATACAAATGTCCTGGTTTTAAGTCACCTTCTGGAATCAAAGTGCTGCTGGCTTGTTCTTTAACACCTACTGGACAATCTCTATTTTCTTCTAAATCAATATATGAGAAGTTTACATCATAAAATTCCATTCCACCAATTTTTTTAAGTTGTTCTTTTACTCTTCTTCTAGATTCAAGTGCAAATGTTAATATTTCACGAATATCTTCTTTATCAAAGTTACCATCAGGATATACTAATTTAACAAGTCCAGATACCATACGATTTACAGCAATTGTATCTCTTTGGTTTAAATCACGACCTAATCTGAAATATTCTTGATATGCATCAGTAAATGAACGTTTTCTCATTTCACGGAAAAATTCAGACAAATAGTCTGTAATAAATCCAAAATCATCTGTAAAAAACTCAGGCCTATATTTAGGTATTTCCCAACCTGGAATATAACAATGCATCCTATCAAAGAAAGCTGTATCAGTACCCATCTCTGAAGGAAATGGATCAAATAAACTAGAAGTCTTTAATAATGATTCAACACTCTGATTAATATTTCCAACAAACACCATAGATGCATTTGCATTCTTTTCTTCTTTACCACGTGAAAACGAACCTGATGCCATAAAATCTTTCATAATAGCTATTCCATCTTGGTCTTTGAATTTAATTCCTGCCACTTCATCAAAAGCAACACAGTCCCACATTCCAACAAGACCTATTTGTTTATCACGCATATTGTAAAACAAGTTTGCTACAGTTGTCTGACCTCCAGAAACTAATATGGAGTTTGGTGAGATTTCTTTATAAATATGTGATTTACCAGTTCCTCTAGGACCTAATTCACATAAGTTAAAGTTATTTTCAACTAAAGGAATTAATCTAGCTATTAATAACCATTTAACCCGCTTATCAAATTGTGTTGGTTCCATACCACAAGACCTTAAAAGAATATCAATCCATTCTTCTTTAGTGAAATTTTTTCTATTTGATAATATGTCATCTAAATCAATATTAGGTAATTGTATTGGTTGTAAATTCCTAATTTTAATAGTTTGTGATCTAAAATCCGCTTCATCAAAATCGTATTCTAAATTTACCATGCACCAAAGATTTCCTCCCAAAAGTCTTTCATATCTTTGTGGGAACTCTGGATTAATTGGAATATCATTAAGACCTAAATTAGAAAATGACGCATAATATGTGTCTGTTTTATAATCTAATTTCACAGTTACAACATCAATGATTGAATAAGAACCTAATTCCTTTAATTTAGATAAAATCTTTTGTGCCTCATCAGGTCTTACATAATTATTTGCAAGAATATTTTTAACAGTTTGCACCCCTTGTTCAACTAATGCATCATCCTGAGAACAATATTTACCCAATAAATATTCTAAAACATAAACCGGTACATTAGCACCTTCTTTAACTCTTTTTGTCAAATCTTTTCTTACAATTTTACCCTCAAAGTAATGTTTTAACTTTGTATTCAAATCATCTTGTAAATCATATTCTTCAGTCATTGAATATCACTCCTAAAAAAAATCAAATCCATCTTGGAAAGCCATATCTATTGTAAATGGAATTCTATCAACTTCAACATCCTCTTTTAAATCTCTAATAATTAAATAATAATTTTTAGATTTATCATATTGTTTTTGTATCAATCTGAATTTTTCTTTAAATTCCCTATCTTCTGCTGAATCAGAGTTTTTATCAGCAAAGATTATTTGTTCACCAGATATTTTATTATTTTCCTCATCAATGAAGTAAACTGAAGCTTCCAATGGTAAAACATCTTGTGAAACATTTTCTTTTTGGAAAAATGTTAACATTACATCATAATTTGTAATAGTATTTTTAGTTGAAATTAATTGAAGTTCTACAGTCCTTTGGTTTTTAGCACCTTTTCCTGCTTTAACTTCCAGCAATGGAACAATACATTCTTCTAAACTAGCTCCACCATGAACAAAATTAAGTCCAGCACCTTGTGCTTTAAATACATCTGCACCTATCGGAACATTAACATACTTATCCATGTTTAGATATTCCATAGATAAGGAAACTGCACCATCTATTTTTAAAGGTTTTTCAGATAAAATAAAACGTTTATGTTTTTTTTCTGGGAATTTATCTAAATTAACTTTATCATGCTCTTTTAATTTGTCACGTTTATAAATAAATCCATGATCTGCTGTAATAAAGATTTTAGCAAAATTACCTTGATTTCTTAATCTTTTAATTAATACTTCTAAATCTTCAATTGTTTCTTGAGCCGCATTAAACACTTCATTTTCAGAAGGAGCATGGTCTCCTCTAGCATCAATTTTATTGTGGTAAATATAAATTAAGTTTAATCCTTTTGTTAATTCTTTAAATTCCTTAGATTTTAATTTATCCACATCTTCGTAAGATATGGCAATTACTTCATTAACATTTGAACTTAAAATATTATTCCTCTCATCAGTTGACCTGCAATTCATTCCATCAACTAATATTGTATCACCTTCATAAACAATTTCTTTATTAGGTAAAAGTGATGCCATACCTAATGCAGTATATGATGGAATAGTAGATAACATTGGTTTAATCTCAGGAGTTCTTGTTGGATCTTTTTCAAGCTCTGCGAATAATTCAACTGCACAGCCATATCTAAATGCATCTGAAATAATAACTGCAGTTTTATGTTTCCTAATTGAAGTTGGAATATGTTGTTTGAAGAACTTCCATTGTTTTGGAATGTCTAACTCAGAAATTGGTTTTTCAGCTAATTTTTTAGTAAATTTAGGATTAATTACACTTAAAAAACGGTTTACATATAAGTTTTCAACTAATTGCCTTAAATCTTCAAGATACTCAGTATCATCTAATTTATCATAGAAATAATAGAATTTCCTATAATATGAATCTAAGTAAACCCATTTTTCAGAATATTCTTTAATAATTTCTTCAGGTTTTTCTGGAAGTTCACTTCGCATAAACTCATTAATTAAAGAAATAAATAAATTTGCATATTTTAAAACTTCATAATTATCCTCATATTTTAAATAAAAATGAGTTTTCTTTCTGTTTTCTAAAATCTCTTTAAATTCAGCACCTAAGTCCACTTTAGTTTCAAATAATAATTCAGTGTAATGATTAATTATATTTTCATCGAATCTTTCAAATGAATCACAATTTATATAAGAATCAATGTTTGTTTTACTTAAGCTTGTAATATTAAGTTTTGATTCTAATTCTCTAGCTATCCTATCATAATATTCAGAATAATTTACATTATTCATAAATTCACTAATAAATATGGAAGCATTGTTTTTATCAGAAACTAAATATTCATCCCATGATTTTGGAGTTGATCCTTGATATGAATTTGCAGTATAATTTAAAATTAAGAATCTAACAAGTCTTTTCACAGATGGATTGTCTTCTGAGTATTTAAATTTCCTTGAAATTAACTCCCAGAAATCTTCTAAGATATTATATTTTTCAAAGTTTTTTATAATTTCATTTTCTTCATTAAAATTATTGATAATCACTTCACGAACAATATAATCAAAATTTAAAGTTTTCTGATTAGATAAAACTGCTAAAATAGCTTGTTTAATATTTAATTCAGTAAAAGAAACATTCAAATCTTTAAATGCATTAACTCTTGATTTAGCATTCCAAAATAAAGAATACTTCTTAAGTAAATGATAAAACTCAGGAGAAATCCCTAATTCTTGTCCAATCATTTCAATCTTATCAGCAGAAAATGGAACTGCATAATGGGTTAAATCCGCTAAATAATTTTCATTATCATCAGGTTGGGAGAATGGAGCATAAACAAGATAATTAGAATTTTTATCTTCAAATTCGATTTGATATTTAGTTTTAATCAAATTATTGTCTTTCAAGATATGTAGCTTAGCATTATTTAATTGAATATTATTAATATCTTCTATAAATTCCTGATTTTCATCATACCAAAAGACAATTTGGCGATGATATGCCTCATCAATAATTGAATTTATCCGGTTTTCAATTTCTTCAAGATTCATTTAAATCCCTTTTAAAATACTTTCAAATTCACTATCAGACAATACAGGTTTTAAATTATCCAATTTAACTTCCATATCTACATTAGCATATCTCATTCCACGGGTTCTGTTTAAATATTGGGGACTTTCAAGTTCATATACTCTTAAAATCCAAACTTGTGCCTTTGAATTACCTAAGTATGATTTTACATGGTTTCTTGTCCAGATATGATAATTATTTAAAGAACCAATTCTAGTTGAGGGTTTTTCCACAACTTTTTCAACTTTTGCATAATATTTTACTTCAAATTTAGAATCCTTTTTATTTGGAAGTGCATTTTCTCTAACAAAATCTTTATAATCTTCTTGGAAACTGTCTAAATAATTATCTTTAAGGGCATAACTTACTGTTGGAAATAAAAGAAATTCATCAACATTTGTACCATATTTTCTAATTAAAATTGATTGTTTTCCTTGACCTAATGCTTCAATTGTTACATTCCATTCATTTAAACATTTAGTTATTGATTCTGACATTTAAATAACCTCATAGTTTTAAATTAATAATATCTGCATTTTCTAATTTATTTTTAAGTTCTGTTTTTACTTTTTGTAAGAATTCATCAATTTGATCTTCAGATTCGATTTTAACCTTAGGTGATAATGTTATTGTTTTAATGTCCACATCCACTTCCACAGGAATAGTAATTGGTGGTTGTGGAGATACTGGTTTATTTATTGCACCTTCTGGAGGATCAATAGGAGTTATATAATTAATAAATGAATCAATTTCATGGATGCAATTGTTTTTAAGATTTTCTGATTCCATTGTGATTCCATCAATAATAGCAATATTTTTTTCTGAATCCAATTTATTTTTAAGTGAATCAAATTTAGATATAAATTTATTTTCAAATTTAGCCTTCAACTCATCAGTATTTAGTCTTAATTTGATACTTTCATAATCTTCCTTTATTCCATTTAAAATAATTGTTTTTTTATCTTCTAATATTTCATCAAAATGTGTAGTGAATTTATTGTTTAATTCAGGTAGTTTTCTAATATTTGAATAAGGGTTTGGCATTGAAATAATTCTGTCAATTTCAGATGCAACATCTGATAAATCAGAATCATTGATTAAGTTAATATTTTCTTCATAAACTTTATATACTTCACAGGATTCATCGAAAATAGCTTTTTGACTTCCATTAAAGAATGCTAAAACAGGATCTAAATCATCAGCCAAATCCAAAAATTCTTCATCATTATTAGACACATAGTTATAGAATTGCAATGTGCTTTTCTTATTGTTAGCATCATTAAATAATTCTTTTGACTCTTCCAATATTGATTTGCCAGGATATTTAGTTGATATTCTAAATTCTAAAAGACATTTATCAATTTCTTCAATTTTAGATGTATTAACACGTTTAAATTCATCCATGATTCTTTCATCATTATCATGAGTTAAATTCAAACTGTAAACCTCTTTTAAAACTTCTTTAACTTTCCTAATTTTACTACTATCAATAACTTCTTTTTCAGATACTAATAGTTTTTCTAAGTATTCATTTTTTGTTAAATAATCTAAAATTTTGGAAGCATCAGTATTTCTTAAAGAAATTTCATCACTATTAATTGTTAAGACAATTCTTTTTTGTGCAAATAATGAAGCAAGTAACCATTGCACATCCAAATTGACAAAACCATAAGGAGCTTTTGAATATCTGTTTATTAGACTTTTTAGTGTAAGAGTATTATGTAGTTTTGACTGATCTGAAATATAATTGTCCATATCATTTACTGCATTCATAGCTTTTGTTTCACTAGCTATCAGTGTCTGCTGATATTCGTTTGTTAATTCTTTTTTAATATCACTTTTATCAGGTGCAAAGTCCATATAACTTAATTTATTATAAACTTTATCAACTAACTTGCCCATTGATTCATCAAGTCTTGATTCAACATTTTTTTCAGCAATATCTACTTTATCTCCTTTAATATAAATTATTGCATCTTTAATAGAAGATTCAAGGAATAATTTGATTCTTTCTATTTTATCATTATATTCCTCTTGTTTTCTGCTTCTGAGTTCAACCTTCATTTCTGCACTTTTTTTAGTTAAATATTTTTGAATTTGCAGTGCTTCTTTTATTTCATCAAATACTGTTAAATCAGAAAGTAAATGTACAACAACTTCATTGTTAGATTCTGATAATCCTTTTAAAATATTATGCATATTACTTTCTTCAAAAGTAACTTGAGAACAATCACTTAAATCTGATGTATAAAACGGAGTAATTATTCTCATTCCAATATCAAATTCTCTATTATTAATCTTTTTATTATCAATTGATTGATTAAATTGGAAATTATATCTATTGCTATAACGATATTTGTTTTTAGGGTAAATTTCTTGGAAAATCCTATTTGCAGCATTATCTAAAACTTCACCATTATCAACTATCTGATTTTTAATTTCACGATTAATGTCTTGTTCTTCATTTGTTAAAAATGAATAAACCTCCCCATTTTTTTGGATTAAAGTTTGTTCAAGTAATCTGGATAATGATTTATCTACTTTATTTTGTAACTCCAGTCTGTCTTCATTAATGTTAGAAATTAACAATGTGGTTAAATTTTTAGATGTAGATTTAATTTCTTTTACATATTTAATCATGAAAAGTACTTTTAAAACTTCAACATCAAAAGGATACAATTCCTTATTGTCCCGTGCTTTATTAATTACCTGACTGTTAGTATGATCAATAAATTGTTCAATAGCATTATAAAATATATTGAATGGAACTAATTGGCCCTCAGAACCATTTTTAATTTCAATTGCAGATTCTTGGAAGAGTGCAAGCATTGAACGCTCACCATCAGCCATATGCTTTCCTGATGAGGAATGTTCCCTTATTGATGTTAAAACATCCTGAACACGATTGAATTGATAAGGAACAAATGGATAGATATTTGCAAAGTCTCTTGCATTTTCATATGTTTTCATTTCTGCAGATTTTTCAAAAGTTAAAATATTTTTTAAAATAGGCTCAAAGCTTGGATATTCTGCTTCTAAAGTTTTTTGAGCAACATCAGTTTTTGCTAGAATCCGTCTCCTAATTACTTCATCTACATTTGAAGAGGATAGGGATAAACGTGTTTTAAATCTTCCCTGAATTTTAGAAAAATCCATTCCTTTTATGTCTCTGGTGATGTCATCAATGTTTTGTTGGCTTGTAACAACAACCCAAGCCTTTCCATGACATTTAATTCCTAATTCTTCAACTATAGTTTGTAAGTTTAGCATTAATTTAGTATCATCTGCTATATATTGTCCAACTTCATCTACTAAAAATATTACATGATGATTATTTCCTTTATTGATACAGTATTCATTTACTTCATTTGCAAAATCTTCAATTGAATACTTAAAGTTTTCTTCTGCTTTTGAAGCCCAATTGTTAGCTTCGTTTTCACTCATGAATCCAATATTTACAACACTTTGTATAATATCATCACTTATAAAGTAGAATTCATCTCTTGATTCTTCCCAATCCATTCCATTGATATTTTCAAATTCTGTTTTAAACTCTTCAAATTTATTTTTTGCATCTAATTTTTTTTCAAAATCTGCTAAAAAGGGCATTCCTCCGCAATAGCCCTGCATTTCATTAAAAACTTTTACAAATACATTTAAAATATCATCTTTATTTGAACTTGATTGTGATGATGATTTAGAATCTATATTAAATAAAACTACATCAGAACTAACATTTGTTGCAGCTTCCATATCTCCAATAACCATTGAATCTTTGATTTTTCCATCTTCCTTGAAAAAATCAATTGGTCTTCTTCCATGAACTTTAAGATTACTATCTAGAATATATGATAAAATTTTTAAAAAGTGAGATTTACCGCTTCCAAAGAACCCTGAAATCCAAACACCAATATCATCAGTGGGACTTTGTATTCCCTTATTATAACTTGAAAAAAACTTAGTAAAATGTTTCAATAGTTCATTTGTAACAACATATTCATCCAGTTCCTGATAAATATTTTCATCATCATTTTGACCGACTTTAATTACTCCTTTGATATCCCTGTCGATATCCTTTTCAAACATGTTTTTTATTTGCATATGTTCACCTAATCAATGGAAATGCTCGATAATAGTTACTTCCTTCAATAGTATTAAATAAAACTAATTCTCTACCAGAATATTGTCCTGGGAAAAATAAAACAACTGGAACCTCGTCTAACTTTTGATGTAAGTTATTTAAAACATTATGTGATCTTAATATTGGATAAGCCTTTCCAACACCAGTTAAAAATACAACACAGTTATCTGGAGTTCTCTCTAAAATATAGTTTACAATAACATTATTGTTATCTGAATTTAATTTTAAAAGACTGATAATTGCTTTAGTTGTAAATTCTATCCCTTTTTTTTCTTCAAAATTAAAAACTTTTTCTAAATAACCTCTTTCATTTAAAATATCAATGATAATTTCATATAAATCAAATTCTTTAATAGTAAATGCATAACTTGAATTATTGATTTTATTTTTAATCCTTGAAACTTCTTCACGAACTTTAAGTTCATATTTCGGATCATAATCAAAAATATAATAACCTACTTCATTACTTAAACCTTTATTTTCAAGAAATGAAGGCTCTTTAATTTTTGGTTCAATTTTACTAAGCTTCTCATCAATATTCATCAGATTCCTCCAGATATAGCATTTAAAAATGGTGTTAAATTATTTTGAGTTAATAATTCTTTTAATTTAAAATCTACAAATGGTAAAATAATTTTATAATCCTCTTCTTCTTTTTCTAAAAGACCTGCTTCAATTAAAAAATTTTTATAATTAGTTTTAACCTTTCGAAGAGTTGTATCTTTCCAATTTTCAATTACTTCACTTTGGTTAGATTTATTCATGAAAAAAATATCTAAATCTGAATCTTTTATAGTGTAATTTCCTAAAATAATATGCTCTCTGAAGACTTCATGCATAAACTCAAAAAATAATTTATCATTTCTTAAAATTGAAATTAAAACTAATAATTTACCTGAATTTTGATCACAAGTTGATAAATATATTAATAAATCATTAGAAAATCCATTTAATCGACGATAACATACATTAGTCAATTCACGTGCTCTACGTTCACTATCTACCTGATAAATATTTTCAGTTAAAGATAACTCCATTAACTCTTTTTTTGAAATATCTTCAGCTAGATATTCAGCAGTGTTTTTTGTTTCAAGATACCAAAATGAATGACTCATAATTCCAGCACTATACTTCATAATATAATCACTGTTATTAGTATGTGTTGAATTAATAATAAAAGTTTTGAAGTATTGTCCAGAAAATGTAAAATTAAAGTTTCTTTAGAAGGTTAATTTTTTTAGATTTTTTACCTTCCTTTGAAACTTGGACATTTTGGAACTTAGCATAATTAACTTTAACACCATCATCTAGGTCAATTTCTATATTTTGATTAGCTATGTGAGATAGTGCTTCATCATACTCCTGTGTTTCTTTTAATTGTTTTTGAAGTTTAGCTTTATCTTTTGTTGCTTTTACAACTTCTTGTTTTGATGATGAGTGATTAATTATATTATCACAGTTAGCTATTGCCTGCTCAATAGCTTTTTGAGTTTTATGCAAGTAATCTGTTCTGATTCTTGCAACTAAACTTGGTTCATATCTATGCATATAAACTAGACAGTTGAAACCATTTTCTTTACCGCTTGAAAATTGCCAGTAAATTGGGCATTTTTTGTATGTCTTTTTATGGTCGTTGAAGAAGTTTTTAAGGAGATAATCTCTTATTTTTTCTCGTGATGGTTTATTTGATTTTGATAGGGCACCTGCAATGAAATCTAAGTTTTCCTCAAGAGTTTCTTTACCAAAGCAGATTTCAACAAATTTGGTGAAGTAACCTACAATATCATCATCAAAATATGCAGTGTCTAACACTGGAATGATGTTATCATCATCTGGAATAAATTTAGAATAATTGTTAATATTAAATTCACCTCCTGCAAATTGTAGACATTCATTATCTAAACTATAACGGCCAAACATACAACCAACTGCATAAGAAATAAATGATTTAACATCATTTTCATAATTAGCTAAATTAACTGAAATTTTTTCATCATCAATATTAACATCAATCAAGCATTCAACATTAAAAAATTCATTGAAACTTTTATTTAATTGAATTTCATTTGATTTAAGCAAATTAAATTGATTAAATTTAATTTTAGACCATTCATCAAAAGTATTGTTTAATAAATTATTATTAAATTTCAAAAATGGATGTTTAATAAAATCCCAACTTAATTCATAATCATCCCAATCATACTTTGAAATTTCAATGTTGCTCTTTACTAAATTAACTACATTTTCTACATCTTGAAATACAACTGGAATTTTTCCAACATAACCAATATCAAAATGAATTGTAGGAATGATTAAATTTAATAAAAATTGGCATAGATTAGTATTTAAATAACCTAAATTATACAATAACTCATTATCATTATCAAAATAAGCTCTTTTCCCAACATTGTTTGAAATTAAACCAGATTCATGAAGTCTTGCACTAAAATTAGAACTATTAATATCACTCCAAGTTATTGATTCTTTAAAGTCTAATTCAGAATTACTTGCAAATTCTATTAGAGAAACATAATCTTTATTACCATACCATTTCCTGTATGATCCTCCTTTATTTAAAGGAATATATTTTGAATTTACTTCGTTTAAATTATTTGCATTAAAAGTAATGTCTGTGAAATCAATTTCAAACCAAAACTTAAATAATCTATTATTTTCACCATTTGTTGATCTACCACTCTTCAACACAGAAACATCATGCAATAATTTATTATTTGTAAAAGCATGAACTATTTCTTCAGTTACCCAATATGCAATAGGGCCTCCTGGAATTTTATCAAAATCTGCTTGTTTTATGTTGTGTTTATTTTCATCATTAAAAAACAATGGATTCACAATATCATTTTCAACATCAGATAATTTCACATGATAAAAAGTACTGTTGTAGTTCATCAAGTTTATTTTTCTAAATACTGTTGCAGAAGTTCCAAATGCAATCCTCATTACCATATTATCCATGTGCAATAAATTTGAAATGGTTGTTGTTTCAATTAATTTCTTTCTGAACTTCTCAAAACTTGACAAAAACATCCATGATTGCATTGTAACCATACAATTAAATCCATAATCTTTTATCATTTCTAAACCTTTTTCTAAAAATACAGCAAATAAATCTGTTTTAGTTAAAGGAAAATTAGATTTAATATAATCTTTTAAAATTGGATTCATACCATTATTTCCCATATAAGGAGGATTTGTTACTACAACATCATATTTTTTAGATAATAATATGGATTGGTTAATAATATTTTTCAAAAGATTAATTTCATCTAAATACTTAAGTTTAGTTAAATTATTATTTGATTCAAATTTAGAAATTAAATTATTTATTTTTTCAAAATCAATAGGTTTTATAGTTAATATGCTTCCAAATTCTTTTCCATTTTTAAAAGAAGATATTAGATAATTGAGAGAATCTTCAATTGTTCTGTCTTGTTAATTCAAAATATTATTTGACTGTTTTGAATTTCCCGATAAACATAGTAACAATTTAATATCACCAAATAGATATATAGTTTTAATTAAACTTGGTGAAATTATGGATAAAACTGCAATTAAAACATTTGCCATTAATTCTCGTAAGAAGTTAATGGAAGATGTAGAATATAAAATGAGTTTAGTTGGAATTGATAAAGATAACATTTATGAACCAATAAGCTCAGCCAATGGAATAGAAACATATCAACTTGGTGGATCAACTAATAGTATATATGATAATGATATTTCAAAAAGAGAAAGATTAGTAAAAGAAGTTAAGCAAAAAGGTTTTGAAAATGTTGTTGAAGAGGTAGCTTATACATGGTTTAATCGTATAATTGCTATAAGATTTATGGAAATTAATAATTTCCTACCAACTAAAACAAGAGTTTTATCCTCTGAAACTGCAGGTAAAATAGAACCTGATATAATAACTGAAGCATTTGATGTTGATTTGGATTACACTCAAGAAGATAAAGAGTTAATTTTTAAACTTAAAGATGAAAATAAATTAGATGAATTATTCAGATTCTTATTTATAAAACAATGTAATAAATTAAATGAAATACTTCCAGGTTTATTTGAAAAAACCGATGACTATTTAGAACTATTATTAAACATTTCATTTACCAATGAAGATGGGGTTGTAAGACAATTAATTGATACAATTCCTGAAAAAGACTTTGAAAGTCAAGTTGAAGTAATAGGATGGTTATATCAATTTTATAACACAGAATTAAAAGATGAAACTTTTGCAAATCTTAAAAAACGAATAAAGATTTCTAAAGAGAGAATTCCTGCTGCAACACAATTATTTACACCTGATTGGATTGTAAAATATATGGTTGAAAATTCTGTAGGTAGATTATGGTTAGAAGGCCATTCTAATAATGAATTAAAATCAAAATGGCAGTATTATGTTGACGAGGCGAAACAAGAGCCAGAAGTTGAACAACAATTAATTGCAATTAGAAAAGAATCTGAAATCTTAAAACCAGAAGATATTAGTGTTATTGATCCTTGTATGGGTTCAGGGCATATTTTAGTTTATGTTTTTGAAGTTCTTATGGATATATATGTTTCAGAAGGATTTACAGAAAAAGATGCTTGTGAATCAATCTTAAAAAACAATCTTTACGGTTTAGACATTGATAAAAGAGCATATCAACTAGCTTATTTTGCAGTTTTAATGAAAGCTAGAAAATATAATCGTAGAATATTAACAAAAGGTATTTCACCATTATTATGCTCAATTGAAGAGACAAATTCAATTTCCAAAGAGTTTATTGAAGAATTGATTTCACAAGACAAAACCAATGAAAAAAATTGGAATTATTTATAGAAACTTTGGATTTTGTATCAAAGATGGATACTGTGGATTTTTAACTCCATTTAATTGGATGTTTATTAAAAATCATGAACAATTAAGAAAATATATTATAACCAATAAATGCCTATCTTCTTTAATCCAATTAGAATATAATTCATTTACAGAAATAGCAATGGTTCCAGTAGGTACATTTATTCTATATAATTCTTCATTTAAAAATGTAAATTACATAGGTACTTACTTGAAATTATCAGAATTTAAAGGAAATATGGATGTTCAAAAAGAAAAAGTGGTTAATTCATTAAAATCATCGACTAATTATAAATTTAACATATCACAAAATAATTTCTTAAAAACACCTAATTATCAAATTATATTTTGGGAAGATAAATATTTAATTGATTCATTTAATAAATATCCCCCTCTAAGCAAATATGCAAAACCATCAAGAGGATTATCAACATTCAATGATAATAAATTTTTAAGATTCTGGTTTGAACCCACTTTTAAATCAATTAACTTTAATTGTAGTACTCTTGAAGATTCTATAAACTCTAAAAAAAAATGGTTCCCATATAATAAAGGAGGAAGTTATAGAAAATGGTATGGGAATAATGAATATGTTGTTAATTTTTATAATTTTGGAGAAGATATAAAACAAACTGGAAAAGGATCATTCAGCAATAGTGATTATTATTTCAGTAAAGGGTTAACATGGTCTAGAATTTCAAGTAGATATTTTGGAGTTCGATATCATGATAATGGATTTATCATAGGTGATGCAGGCCCATCAGTTATAGTCATTAATGATAACTACATTTTTTATATGTTGGGAATATTATTATCACAATTTTCTTTAAGGATAATCTCATCACTAAATGAATCAATGACTTTCCAAGTCGGTGATTTGAATCGAATCCCTATATTAGTTAAAGAAGAAAAAAAGAAAGAAATTGAAGAATTAGTAAAATTAAATATTGAAATTTCAAAAAAAGATTGGGATGAAAATGAAATTTCTTGGGATTACATAAAACATTTTTCATTAAAAAGTAATTCTAATAACTTAAAAGATATATATGGAGAATATGTAAATTTTAAAGAAAATGAATTTATAAAAATGAAAAATAATGAAATAAAATTAAATAAAATAATTTATAATCTTTACAATATTACAGAAGAATTTGAAATTAAAGATGATGATATTACATTAAATAAAATGAACAAAACAGATTTCATTAAATCATTCATCTCATATGCGATAGGTTGTATGTTCGGTCGTTACTCACTAGATAATGAAGGTTTGCAATTTGCTGGAGGCGAATTTAACATCAACAACTACAATAAATTCATTCCAGATGATGACAACATAATTCCAGTTTTAGACACTGCATACTTCGATGATGATATTGTAGGATATTTTACTAAATTTGTTGAAACCTGTTTTGGTAAAAAAGCCTTAGAAGAAAACTTAGATTTCATTGCAGGAGCACTATCAAAATCAAAAAAACCATCAAGAGAAATCATAAGACAATACTTACTTAAAAACTTTTTTAACGACCACAAAAAGACATACAAGAAATGTCCAATATACTGGCAATTCTCAAGCGGCAAACATAACGGTTTCAATTGTTTAGTTTATATGCACAGATACGAACCATCATTAGTTGCAAGAATCAGAACAGACTACTTGCATAAAACCCAAAAAGCAATAGAACAGAAAATAACAAATAATGACAATATCATTAATAATTCTACATCAAAACAAGACATTGCAAATGCAACTAAAGAAAAAGCTAAGCTTCAAAAACAATTAAAAGAAACACAGGAATATGATGAAATTCTAGCACACATTGCAAACCAAAACATCAAAATAGATTTAGATGATGGTGTAAAAGTAAACTATGCAAAATTCCAAAATATTGAAATTAAAAAAGAAGGTTCCAAAACTAAAAAGGTAAACCTTCTTAAAAAGATTTAAATAATATTATATTCCTTTCCAGATAAAAAGACATTAATTATTATATTAAATTCTTGTTTTTTTATCTCTGGACCTTTATTTTCATAAATCATCACATTTTTCATCGCTGATTTATAGATTTCTTTTAGTTTTTTAGGATTTGTTTTAATATATGTTTCATGAACTTCGTTTTTACTGCGTCCCTGCAGACTGTCAATATATTCAGCAGAAAGGCCAATATTTGATGCATGAAACTTGCGTAGGGTATGGCTTCTAAAAAATCTATATTTTCCTTTAAATCCCCACTCCATTTTATCATTTATTTCTTGAAATCGGGTTAACAATAATGAGGATGTAAAATCAAATAATTTATCCTCCAATTTTAAATTCTCACGTGTCTTTAAATATTTGACAATAGCTAAACTAGCTTCTGGAGAGCAAAATGTATAATAATATTTATCTGTTTTAATTCTTTTCAACTAAAATGTTGGAACAACATTTGTTTTTTTATCAAGAGTTTCTAGAATAAATTTAATGGATCCTCCATGGTGATACTCCTGAGTACCTTGAATAAAATGTTCTACAGTCAAACTTAAAGTTTCAGCTTTTGCAGTTCCGGAGCTGGACATGAAAAGTATCACTGCTTTTAAGTCAATTGATGAAATAAGTAGTGATTCATGTATATGTTCTCGAGTGGGTAAGTCTAAATAATTGGTCTCATAAATTTTATCATATTTAGCTTGAGGTAAATGAGGTAGTTCAAACTCAAAATGTAAGTAAAATGTCTTTACTTTTGAAAAATATGTTTTTGAAGTATTAGGAGATAAATTACTATTAAGTAAAAAAGTTCTAAATTCAATTAATCTCTTTTTTATTTTTCTATCTTTAAGAGGGATTCTTTCATTTTCTTCTAAACGTGCTTCATCAAATAAATCTTCAATAGATTTTCCTTGAAAATTTTCATATAACCTTAAAGCAGAATCATAACCTTTTTTGGTACTGGATTTAATATTACGATTTCTACAAAATTTTTGGAATATATCATTATAATTCATATATTCTATTTTAATTATTATTAAAAAGAAAATTTACAATGTGAAAAGAAGTAACATATCAAAAAGCATTTTATAACTCATTTATTCAACTGATTATCATAACAAAAGTAAACTAAAAGCATAAAATAAACATAAAAATGACAAAAAACAGTTTATCATGAAAAATAAAGCTAATATATAATATAATTGCTTAAATTACATAACTTTCAAGTTTAAATTAATAAATATATAATTTTTTCAATACAAAAACAAGTATCCAAGATTAAATTAATATAAATAGAAAAAATACAAATTGACAATATTATAAAAATAACTTATTTATAATAAGTGTATAAATATACTTATAAATAAACAATAATTAGAATGATATTATGTATGACAAAGAAGTAATATTAAAAAAATTATTTGACCTTAAAACAGACATTTATTGTTTTGTAAATGATAAATGTTTCAATGCAAAAGAAGAAGATAAAATTTTAAATGAATTAAACAAAGAAAGAAGTAATTCACTATTTTGGAAATCTGTTGTTTCTATATCTGAGCTAGTATTAGCCAATGGAGGTAAATTATATTTTAAATTAAAAGATGATAAAGGAATCTTTGTTATTGAAGAAAATTGGAATAAACATCTTTCACAAGTTGGAAGATACTCTCCTGAAGAAGGTGAGGTATTATTGGATGAAGAAATTGATGAAGACATTTACCGTAATATTCAAAAGTTTATACCAAAATTTACTAGTATTTCAGAGATTAATGAAGAGCTAAAAGATAAAAAAATAAATTTGAGAAAAACTATTGAAAAAATAATATCAAAAGATATTGGTAAATCTAAAGAATATCTAGTCGAAATTGAAGATTATGGGAATGATTTAGAAAATAAATTTGATTTTGAATTATATAGTGATGAATACTATGAAAAATTAGAAGAACTTAAAGATGAAGGTAAATGGATTTATATAACTGCAGTATATGCAACAAGTGAAATTGCTAGTTTTGATGATGTTTATGAATGTGAATTAGAAGACGATTACTTTGAAACTGCTGGAGTTGAATCTTGTTTAGGTAATTGTGATTTAAGAGTGAATTTTGAGTCTTTTGTTGGGGAGATGGATGGTGATTTTGGAATCATGATTCAAAATGATAAAATTGATTTCCAATATTGTTGTGGAGGAATGTTTAGATCAATAGATCCAATAGATAATTTATCAGAACCATTAAATGCATTTGCTATTGAATTAATGATGAATATAATTGAATTTGAAGAGTGAGTATTTAAAAATTAGTTTGAATGTAGATAAATAAATCCTATTTTACAAAATTTTTATGATTAAATAAATCTGTAAAATTTTATAGGATTATTTGTTTTTGAATTTTTTTACAGATTAAATTTCACTTCGATGAAATTTCACTCTAATTTTTCTTCATTTTTAATATAATTGATTTGAAAATAGTAAATTACCTTAATAAATGGGGGAAAATAATGTTTTATGACCAAACAAAACAAATCTGCCCCTAATAGTAATATAGACTTCATACAACTTAAACTTTATGATTTTTCTGATGAAAGAATTGATCAAAAAAATCATTTCAGAAATATTAAATAAAACACCTAATTTTGAAAATACTAATCATAAACTATTTTTAGATGAAAATAATACTTTTAAATATGATAATCCTATTTATTCAGTTTGTTGAAGCCTCAAAATAATCAAAAAAGGTACAATAAATGAAAAACAAACAAAATACTAATGGAAAAACTACAGAATTCAAAGAACAGCAATATCAATGCAAAAAATGTGGAA
>ENA-OPVH01000276-OPVH01000276.1-human-gut-metagenome-genome-assembly--contig:-NODE-276-length-38336-cov-3.091299_pt1 | contig 38336 bp, 39 predicted proteins | sample MGYA00241494_ERZ501980 | MGnify/ENA primary metagenome ERZ501980 (study PRJEB25962, sample SAMEA1964914) | human gut metagenome | biome: human gut; feature: human-associated habitat; material: faeces... | reverse complement strand
AAAAATTTTGACCCCAAAAGAAATTGAATACCCTGTGGATACAGGCGGAGGAAGTAGTGAGATCATTTTATATGATCATAACCAGATTGGGTATGTTGCCAGTTTACCGATTGGATCTTTAAACATGTTCAATAAATATGTAAAAGCCATTCTTCCTAAGGCAAAGGAAGTTAAATTGATGAAAGAACGTGTTATGAAAGAATTAAAAGATGCCGAGAAGGATAAAGGAACTTTTCGATGTCGATATCTTGCGGTGACTGGTGGTAGCATGCGAGCTTTACGCTCTGTGCTTGTGAGCTTGAAATGGATTGCCAAAGATTGTTATGAGTTTGACAGCAATCAATTAAAAGAACTTACAAAATATTTATTAGAAGATGAAGAGCGTTATGCGCATTTGTTTTTGAAAGTTAAACCAGACAGGATCCACACTCTTTTTTGTGGATTGGTGATCATTGATACGATTGCGCAATATACACAAGCTGAAAAAATTCAAGTATCAATGAATGGAGTTCGAGAAGGTTATTTGATTGAGAGAGTTATAGGAGAACAGAATGTATAAAAAATATCCGTTTACCCAAAATCGCGAACTATCTTGGCTGCGTTTTAATGAACGAGTTTTAGAAGAAGCAGCAGATCCAAGAGTTCCGCTATTGGAAAGATTAAAATTTATAGCTATTTTTACCAGCAATTTAGACGAATTTTACATGATTCGATGTGGTAGTTTATATGATTTATCTTTGATTGATAAAGATGATATTGATAAACGCAGTGGAATGACACCAGATGAACAGTTAGATGCGATTTATGAAATGAGTGAGAAACTATATGTATTAAAAGATGAAACGTATAAAGATATCAATCGCACATTAAGATCTTTGCAGATGTCTTGTCTTTCATTTAAAGATCTATCTAAAAAGCAGTTAAAATATGTAACCCAATATTTTGATACACAGATTTTTCCTTTGTTGTCACCACAGATCATAGATGCAAGACATCCTTTTCCACATTTAATAAACAAAGGATTGTATATCATTGTTGAATTGGAACAAGGATACGGAATCATAAGTGTTCCTAATTTTATAGATCGAGTCTTATATGTTCCAGATACGGAGCATTGTTATTTGTTAGCAGAGCAAATTATCTGCCACTTCGCACAAAAGCTTTTTAATGAAGAAGTATTGTTTAAAACAGTCATTCGTGTCACTCGAAATGCCGATATCAACCTGGATGATAAAGCGATTGATGATGATGAAGATTATCGACAATCTATGAAGAAGATTTTAAAGTCTAGAAGTCGTTTGTCACCAATTCGATTAGAATTCTATAAAGATATTAAGGACGATGTCTGTGAATACTTATGCGATCATTTAAATTTGAAACGCAAGCAAGTTTTTGTTTCAAAAACTCCATTGGAAATGGAGCATGTCTATTCCGTTATTGATTCAGCTTCCTTGTCGTTAAAGACACCTTTATCTTATGAAGATTTTAATGCTCAGCCATCCATTGATCTAGATAGTAAGAAACCATTGATTCCACAAATCATTGATCATGATGCTTTATTGTTTTATCCATATCAGGATGTTGGAGTATTTCTTGATTTGTTAAAAGAGGCAAGTTCAGATCCAAATGTTGTTTCAATCAAGATTACGATCTATCGACTTGCGAAACATTCAAAGATTTTAAGATATTTATGTCGAGCTGCAGAGAACGGCAAAGAAGTTACGGTCTTGATGGAGCTTCGTGCTCGTTTCGATGAACAGAACAATATCAATGCAGCAGAAATCTTAGAAGATGCTGGATGTCGAATCTTATACGGTTTTGAAAACTATAAAGTTCATTCTAAGGTTTGTCTGATTACGTATAAAACAAGAAATACGATCAAGTATATTACTCAAATTGGAACAGGGAACTATAATGAAAAAACAAGCCATATGTATACGGATATTTCGTATATAACGGCAAAAGAAAGTATCGGTAAAGATGCAGTAGCTTTCTTTCAAAATATGGCAACATCGAATTTAAATGGATCTTATCAACATTTATGGGTTGCTCCTGCCAATCTAAAACAGGAAGTTCTATCGAATATTGATCTTTTGATCGAACATGCCAAGGCTGGCAAAGCGGCATCTATTAAGATCAAGATGAATTCAATGACCGATATGGATATCATGAAACGTCTTGTTGAAGCAAGCCAAGCAGGGGTAAAAATTACTATGGTTATTCGTGGTATTTGTTGTTTGTTACCAGAGCTTGAAGGCTATACGGATAATATTTGGATCATTAGTATAGTTGGACGTTTCTTGGAACATTCTCGAATTTACTGTTTTGAAACACAGGGTGTCAACAAGGTATATATATCCAGTGCGGATTTTATGACAAGAAATACTGAAAAACGTGTTGAAGTAGCTTGTCCAATTTATGATGAACGATTAAAAAAACGTATATTAGATTACTTTGATGATATTTTAAAAGATAATGTAAAAGCAAGATATCTAAAATCTAATGGACAATATGTACGTGTTGATTCTTCACGAGATCCTTATGATTCTCAAAAAATGAATATGGAAAAAGCGATTGAACTTGTCTCAAATAAAGAGGAAAAAGTGGAAAATGGACTATTTGATATATTAACTCAGTTGAAACAATCAATCTTTAAAAAATAGGCCTTCCTCCATGAAAAGTAGAAAAAAAACTAGAAATAAAGTACAATAGAGAAATCATGGAGGTATTTATGAAAAAAGAAAAGAATTTAACGAAGATTTTATATGTATTTGTTGTTTTATCCTTGGTTTACACTGGATACACATTATTTTCAACATATTCAGCACTTTCAACGTATATAGCTGCTGGAACGATCACAACAGCTCAAATCATTGAAACTTTAATTTCTTATTGTTTTAATCCGGTTATGTTAACTGTGATCCTTTATGCTCTTGCTTGTATGAATGAAACTTTGATCAAATTATTGGTACGTAAGGAAGAAGTAAAAGAAGAAAAAAAAGAGGCACCAGAACAAAAAGTTGAAGAAGATGAAACAGATACGATCGAATCCAAAGAAATTGTTGATAAAACAAACGAAGACCAGGCTGAAAAATAGCCTGGTCTTTTTAAAGAAGTTTTTCTAAAATTTGAACAGCGTTTGTAGCGGCTCCTTTGCGTATTTGATCACCGCAGCAGAATAAGGATAAAGAGTGATTTGTAGGATCAGAAATATCTTTACGAACACGGCCTACATAAACAAGATCTTGATCTGTTGTTTCTAAAGGCATTGGATATTGTTTGTGTAAAGGATCGTCTTTTAATAGAACGCCTTGTGCTGATGATAGAAGTTCTCTAGCCTTGGTAATATCGATTTCTTTTTCGCATTCGATCGTGATACTTTCAGAATGGCTTCGTAAGATTGGAACACGAACGCAAGTGCAGTTTACCAAAAGGTTGTCATCGTGTAAGATTTTTCTGGATTCATTTTGTAGTTTCCATTCTTCTTTTGATATTCCTAGATCATCAAAGTCTCCGATTTGAGGGATTAGGTTGTAGGCAATTGGATAAGGAAATGCATTACAAGGTGCAGTAGGATCTTTTAATTGATTTTCTAAATCTTGAATACCTTTTACTCCAGCTCCACTAACAGCTTGAAATGTTGTGACAATCATGCGTTTGATCTTAAATTCTTTATGCAGAGCATTTAATGCGACCAGGGCAATGATAGTCGCACAGTTGGGATTGGCAATGATACCTTTGTTCTTGGCGATATCCTCCGGATTAATTTCAGGGATAACTAGAGGAACATCTTGGTCTAAGCGAAAGGCACTTGAATTATCGACAATGATTACCTTGTTTTCTAATGCCCAGGGAATCCATGTTTTGGCAATATCGTTTTCAGTGGCACCAAGAGCAAAGTCAACATCTTTAAAACTATCTGGATTCAATTCTTCACAAATAATTTCTTGATCGAAGAATTTGAATTTTTTTCCTTTAGAGCGGGCACTTGCCAAAAGCTTTAAGTTGCATTGAATGTTTCTTTCTTCAAGGCATTTTAACATCTGTTGTCCTACAGCGCCTGTAGCGCCTACAATTGCAATTGTCTTCATGACTGTTTCTCCTTTGTGACAAATGTGTCGTAGATAACTTGTATCGTTTTTTCAAAATCTTTTTTCTTTACACCAACCGTGATGTTGATTTCATCGCTGCCTTGGGCAATCATCACAATATTGATGTTGTTAGCTCCTAGAGAACCAAATAGTTTACCACTGGTACCTGGCTTATCAGACATGTTTTTACCCACGGTTGAAATCAATGAAATATCTTCCTGTGTTTTGATTTCATCTGGTTTTAATTCTGTCTTGATACGGGCAAGAATTTCATATAAGGAATCTTCAATGTCTTTTTTAGAGACAACGATACTGAAGGAATCAATTCCACTTGGAATATGTTCTACACTTATATGATATGCTTCAAGGATCGATAGAACTTTTCGGATAAATCCTATTTCGTTGGACATATGTTTTTTATAAATGTAAATGCTTAAGAAATCTGTCTTTCCAGCAATTCCTGTAATGGCATAAGGGTTGACGTAATTGTTATGTTCTTGAATGATCGTTCCTGCATCCTGTGGTCGATTTGTATTCAAGATATGAATGGGGATATTTGCTTCCTTGACAGGGAATATAGCTTCTTCATGAAGAACGCTGGCACCCATATAGCTTAACTCTCTTAGTTCTGAGTAGGTGATATGTGTAATTTGTTCTGGATCTTTTACAATTCTTGGATCTGCCATTAAAAATCCAGAGACATCGGTCCAGTTTTCATAGACATCTGCATTTAAACATCGTGCCAATATAGCTCCGGTAATATCTCCACCACCTCTAGGAAAAATTTGGATTTGTCCATTGGCACTGCCTCCATAGAAACCGGGAAAAACAAAGTTTTTATACTGAGCGCATTTTGCGGTTAGTTTGTTTGTTGTTGCCTGCCAGTCAATGGTTTTATCTAATCGAAAACGAATGATATCTTTGGCATCGACAAATCCATAGCCTAAATATTCTGCCATTAATTTGGCACAGAAATATTCTCCTCGTGAAACGATTTCGGCTTGGTTCATTTGATTTAAGTTCGTATAAAAACGATCTAATTCCTTTTCAATAGGTTGTTTTAAACCTAGTTCATTTTTTATTTCCAAGAAACGATCTTTAATCAAATTAAAAACATTTGAGGCATCTACGTGATATTGACGATGTGCATCTAATAAATAGAGCAGGTCGGTAATCTTATTGTCATTTCCGTTTCTTTTTCCAGGGGCACTCACTACGACATATTTTCGTGCCGGATCTGACATAACGATCTCTTTAACTTTTTTAAATTGAGAAGCACTGGCTACACTGCTTCCGCCAAATTTTGTGATTTTTAACATAAGCTTATCTCCATATTGCAATCATTGCATCTGTATCTTGTTTTTTGATTTTTTGAATTATTGTCTGATCCATTTGTTCGATCCAATAGTAAGAACCATCTTTTTTTGTATAGTTGATTGTAAGCTCTTTATTTGAACGAATGATCCAGTTTTCTTTGATCAGTGTTTCATCATATGTGTACGTATTGGTTAATATAATCGTACGTTCTTTGTTTTCCAATGTATCAATTGCATTTTGCATCATAGCTTGAGCGGTAGCTAATTGACCAGCCCCTTGACCTAGATAGCCAAGTGTTTCAAAGCTATGTGCATGGATCGTTTGTGCATTATAGTTGTTTTCAACATTGGCTAAGAAAGTTCCATTATCTAAAAATGCCGGTGCAATGATCGTACAAACTTTTTCATCTTTACAAACTGAAATTGCTAAATGGCGAATGATCTTCCCGTTTTCTTTTGCCAAGGCAATATCATTATTTGAAATTTTAGAAATACCAACAGGTTTTGGCAGCTCTAATTTTTTGTTTTTATAAGCCAGCATATTAGATATAACAGCCTTATAGTAAACATCAATTCCTTCCACATCATTCGTAGGATCTTTTTCAGCATATCCAAGGTCCTGTGCATTTTTTAAGGCAACTTCATAATCAAGAGCATTTTTAGTCATTTGATCTAGAATATAGTTACTGGTTCCATTAAAGATTCCTTCATATCCTTGAATTGGCTCCAAACGCTGTAGCTTTAATAGTGCATCTAAAAAAGGAATTCCACCCGCAACACAAGCTTCAATTTGAATGGTCGTATCATTATCTTTAGCTAGATCTAAATAATCTTCCAAATAGGTTGCGATAACTGCTTTATTGGATGTGATTACATGTTTTTTCGCTTTTAAAGCTTTACGAATCAATGTGTTAGCTGGTTCAAGACCATTCATACATTCCATGACAATATCAATGGATGGATCTTCAACGATATGTTCTTCGTTTGAAAAGCGGGGAAGATCTTCCTTTTCTTTTCGTACATATATATATTGGATATTGAGATCATTGGTTAATTCACAAAGTTTTTCAACACCTTTTCCTACAACACCGTATCCACATAAAGTAATGTTCATTTTATCCTCCTTATGTGTTTTTTTAAAAAACACTTGTTTTTAAATTGTGAACATTGTATCATATAAGATATAGTTTTTCAAGGAGGGATTCCCATGAACAATTTCTATGTTTCAACACGAGATAAACAGGTTCATCTGACATCAAAAGAAGCAATTTTAAAAGGAATCAGTGATGATGGTGGATTGTTTGTCTGGCCTGATTTAGCTGATGTAAAAATTGATTTAAATAGAGTTTGTCAAAATAATTATAAAGAAAATGCTGTTTACATTTTGAGCAAACTTCTACATGATTTTACAAAAGAAGAATTAGAACAATGTGTAAATAATGCATATACAGATACTTTTGCCTCTAAAGACATTACCCCAGTTCGTAAGGTAGGGGATATCTATGTTCTGGAATTGTTTCATGGTCCAACCAGTGCTTTTAAGGATGTTGCCTTGACTTTATTACCACAGCTTATGTCTGTAGCTCTTGAAAAAACAGATCAGAAAGCTTTGATCTTGACGGCTACAAGTGGTGATACTGGAAAAGCAGCGTTAAATGGATTTAAAGATGTAAAAAATATCGGAATCGAAGTTTTTTATCCAGATCAAAAAGTGAGCCAGATGCAATATCGCCAAATGGCAAGTCAGACGGGTAACAATTTAAAAGTGTTGGCAATCAAAGGAAACTTTGACGATGCCCAAAGTAAAGTCAAAGAATTGTTTTTGGATAAAGATCTAAATGAATTTGCCGCTGAGCATAATGTCATGTTAACGAGTGCAAATTCGATTAATATAGGACGACTTGTTCCTCAGATCGTTTATTATTTTGAAAGTTATAAATATCTTGTGAATCATGATGTCATTAAAATGAATGATCCGGTTTGCTTTAGTGTTCCTACGGGAAATTTTGGAGATGTTTTGGCTGGGTATTATGCGTATTTAATGGGATTGCCGGTAAAGAAATTCTATGTAGCCAGCAATGCTAATCATGTTTTAACAGATTTTTTAACAACCGGAATCTACGATCGTAACCGCGATTTTATTCAGACAATCTCACCTAGCATGGATATCTTGATTTCATCCAATCTAGAAAGATTGTTGTATTATATGTCAAATCAAGATACAGAATTTGTCAAACAATGTATGGATGATCTAAATCAAAAAGGAAGATATCAAATTCCAGCACAGATGTTGGAAAAAATACAATCTTTATTTGGCTGTGGTTATATTGATGATGAAGCCACAAAACAAGTCATAAAAGAAACTTATGATTCCAATCGTGTAATCTTAGATCCACATTCTGCCATTGCGTATAAGGTTGCCAAAGATGCCTGTGAAGATGTGATCGTTTCTTTAGCAACGGCTTCACCTTATAAATTTCCTCAGGATGTATTGGGTGCCTTGGGTATAGAAAGTACTTCTGAATTTGATGCGATGAATAAACTTGCAGAAATCTGTAGCGATCCAATTCCTGGCAATCTAGCAGCTTTACAAACCTCTAAGATCATTCATAAAGATGTGATCTCTGTCAAAGAGATGGAAGAAAGTGTTAAAGAGATGGTGGAGAAGTTCGTATGATTTGTGTAAAGGTACCGGCAACAAGTGCAAATTGTTGTGTTGGGTTTGATACTTTAGGAATGGCTTTGGATTGGTTCGCGACATTTTACTTTGAACCAAATCCAGAGTTTGTAATTGAAGGCTGTTCAGATGAATTTAAAAATGAAGACAATCTAGTAATCGTGGGATTTAAAAAAACTTGTGATTATATGAAAGTAGATATGCCTACCTTAAAATTAAAAATTGATACAGATATACCTTCATCAAGAGGACTTGGTTCGAGTTCAACTTGTATCGTTGCGGGTATCATGGCAGCGGATGCATGGTTTCACGGTCAATTAAACAAGATGGAGATGCTAAAAATCGCAACCGAGATCGAAGGACATCCAGATAATGTTGCACCGGCAATATTTGGACAAGCATGCACAAGCTTCATGGATGATGGAGATGTTCGCATGATGATGATTCCTTGTCAAAACTTTAAAGGTTTGGCCATGATTCCGGATTATCCGATTCAAACATCTGAAGCCAGAAAGGTTTTACCACAGACCATTGACTATAAAGATGCTGTTAAACAAATTGGTTATGCGTTAAGTTTTGTTCAATGTTTGTCCAGTGGAAATGAATTGATCTTTCCGAAGACATGCCACGATTTTCTTCATGAACCCTATCGTGGTAAACTCATCAAGGAATATGCTGAAATTCATGACTACTGTAAGAGCATTGATTTAGCTATGTGGATTTCAGGAAGTGGCAGTACGATGCTGGCCATGAGTTTAGATGAGAAAAAGCTGGACATGTTACAAGAATGGATTGTAAAATATTGTGGCATGTCTTATAAGAAGGTATCGATTTCTACGAAAGGAGCATATATAGAGTATGAGTAAGTTCTTTGTTGTTTCAAGTGATATTTTGCCTGAAGTTCTTGAAAAAGTTATAGAAGCAAGAACGTTACTGATATCAGGCAAAGCAAAACGCATCTCAGAAGCAGTTAAGGAAGTAGGGATTTCGCGAGGAACTTTCTATAAATATAAAGATGCAGTATTCTCATTTGATCAGGATCAATCGCGCCGTAACGCTGTAGTTTCTATGATCATTAAAAATGAAAAGGGAGCTTTGTCAAAAGTCTTGTCTTTAGTATCGGTAAAACAGGTCAACGTTCTGGCAATCAATCAAACGATTCCAATTAATGGTATTCATAACTTATCACTTACTTTAGATATAACGGATCTAGAAATCAGTATTCAAGCTTTGTTGAAATTAATGGAAGCTATGCCAATGGTTGATAAGGCGGAATTGGTTGCGGTTGAATAATGAAATCATTCATTTCTTTTATTTGGGGTCTAATGTTTATTGTATGTGCTGCCGTTTTCAGCATTCAATCAATCGCGTTGGATCCTGATTTTTATACAACTCGTTATGAACAAATGGAATTGGCTAGTGATTTAAATGTTTCCAATCAAGATCTCAATGACAGCATTATAGTCTTATTGGATTATATTCAAGATAAAAGACAGGATATGGACATTACGATAACTCGCAATGGACAGGCTGTTGAAGCGTTTAACACAAAAGAAAAGACGCATATGGTAGATGTAAAAGCGCTATATCAAAATGCGATCACTGTGGGTATCGTTTGTTTTGTTTTTACGATTGGTATCCTGGTCTATTTTTTTGTAAAAGAAAAGAAGCTCATGATCAGCTATCTTAGCAAAGGGATGATCCAAGCTTCAATATGTTTAGGAATTGTATTGTTATTTTTTGGGATGTGGATCGCATATGATTTTACAGGCTTTTGGACTTGGTTTCATACTGTGTTCTTCTCTAATGATTTATGGCTGTTAGATCCACGTACTGATTTTATGATCTGTATGTTGCCTGAGATTATTTTTAATCAGCTGGTCATTAGTATTATCATCGAATTTGTTTTGATGGTTGCAATTGCATTAGCGTTTTCAATATATTATCAATTTAAAAAAGCACCGATAGGATTTGATCGAAAATGAATTTAATATTAGCCTCTAAATCGCCAAGAAGAAAAGAGATTCTTTCTAAACTAGGTTATACATTTTGCGTGATTCCGGCCTTAAAAGATGAAGTTTTTAAAGGTCAGGATATTGATGCAGCTTTGAAGAATGTAGCTCTTTCAAAAGTAAAGGAAGTATTTGAAAAACACAATAATGATTGTATTATTGGTGCTGATACGATCGTTGTTTATGATGGGCAAATTCTTCAAAAACCAGCTTCCAAAACTGAAGCGTTTAAAACTTTGAAAATGCTGTCTGGTAAAGTTCATGAAGTCAAAACAGCGGTAGCTTTATGTAGTCCAAATCATGAAATGGTTGATGTCGTTACGACAAAAGTCTATTTTAAAGAGTTAAGTGATGATAGGATCAATGACTATGTAAATAAAGGAACTTGTATGGATAAGGCGGGTTCTTATGGAATTCAGGAAGTGGATTTTGTAGAGCGGATTGAAGGTTCTTATTCAAATGTTGTAGGATTTCCAAAATATAAAGTGCAAGAATTTTTAGATAAAGAAAAAGACCGCTTGGGTCTTTAGAATAGTTCAATTTGATAACTGAAATGTGTTTCTTCACCAGGTTTTAATATCATCGTACCTTCACGATGGTAGAAATCTGGTGTTTCTTTTTCAAAATCACTGTGTCCATACCAAGGTTCAATGCAGATGAAGTTGCTAGGTGTAGGATGTGTCCAAAGAGCCAGGTATGGGAATCCGGCGAAGTGAACACGTAGACGAGGTTCACCTTGATGGCTTAGTGTTACATAGGAACTCTTGTAATCTTTGTATACCAATGTAGCATAATGGTTAATATCTTCACGAGATAACTTCCATGAATTTAGTTGAACTTTCTTTTCTTTGATGTTTTCATTAAAACTTGGATCAAAGACAAGCTGTGTAGCTTCTTCATTGAATTCAAAATCAATGGAATAGTCTTCAAATTTTTCATTCTTGTATTGAGGGACTCTAAAAGCAGGATGAAGTCCAAATGAATATGGCATATCTTCTTTTGAAGTGTTTTTGATCGTGTAGTCGATATGTAAAGTCTTGCCTTCAAGAGAGTAAGCAATTTCAAACACAAAATCAAAAGGGTACTGTTTTAAAGTTTCTTCATCAGAGCAGAATGTAAAAATCAATTTGTCTTCAAGTTGTTCCCCTTTAAATGTAGCATAACGGGCAAGGCCATGATTTTTCATCGTATATTGTTTTCCGTGAATTTCATAATACTTTGAATATGTACTACCGATGATAGGGAAAAGACTTGGGTTTCTTCCAGACCAGCCTTCATCTCCTTGATACATGATTTCAACATTATTTGTCTTGTCGAAAAAAGAAGTAATTTCTGCAGCTTCCGGGATTACTTCCAAACGACAAAACTCATTTTCTAATTTAAATGGCATATTTTAGACCTCCTTTACCAGCTTTTCTTTAACTAGATATGTATATATACCATCTTCATCGACCGAGTCAGCGATATGATCGGCGATTTCTTTTACTTTGTCACAACCATTTTTCATTGCGATTCCAATGTCCGCTTGTTTGATCATTTCAATATCATTTTCTCCATCACCAAAGCAGATGATGCGATCAAGTTCAAAATGGTGTTTGATTTTTTGGATCGCAGTCGCCTTATCTATGTTATTGGCTCGGATCTCAACACATTCTGGATAAAAAACGATGCCACAATCACGTGCTATTTGACAAATTTCTTCTTTTTGTTTATTTGTTTCATAACAAATCAGCACATTATAGGCAATATCATTTTCATAGGGCTTATAATCTGGTGTGTTTAAATATAAAGAAAACTCTAATTCATAAAAGGCTTGTTTGACTTTGGTGCCAAAATAATTTCCATCTTTTGTACTGTATCGATAAAGAAGATCGTTGTTAAGACAATATGTTTCGATTTCCTTCATCAAAGTAGGTGAGATAGGAGTGTCTTCAATGATTTGATTGTTTGTATCTAAGATGAGTGCGCCGCCATCTAAGATTTTGGCATCAAAAGGGAAATTATACATTTCTCGTGGCAAGTGGTCGAGTTCTCTTAAACAACGGCTGGTTGCTAAAAAGAGCATATCTTTTTGATCCTTTAATTGATATAGAGCTTGAAATGTTTTATGTGAAATCGTATGGAAGGCGTTGTTATAGAGTGTGCCATCCATATCAAAAAAATATCCTGTTGTCATGTTCTTATTGTATCAAATATAGATCTTAATTACTATGATCTTTTCGGTATTGAAGGGGAGAGATACCTACAGATTTTTTGAATGCCTGAGCAAAATAAGATTGGCTTGTAAATCCGACAATATAAGAAATTTCAGAAATCTGTAGATTAGTCGTAGACAAGAGAATCTTAGCTTCGTGTATTCTTTTTTGGATCATATAACTAATAGGAGAAATACCTTTATATTGTTTAAAGGCATGAACGATGTGGTATTTATTTAAAAATGTGAGTTCACTTAATTTGTCTAATGTGATATCCTCTTTAAAGTGCGCGTCAATATATTTTTCGATAAAGACACAATCTTTATTCGCTTTATTGACAGGGGAGACTTCCAGCTTAATTTGAGCGCGACGCATTAAATTGATGATCAAGACTTCCAGAAGATTTTGACAAAGTGATTGATATTCAACATCTTTTGTTTTTACCTCAAGTAACATCGTTCTTAAGTAGAATAAGACCTCGTGTTTATATTCATAATAGTTTGCGATACTGCAGCCTTGTTCTTCATCCTGTTCTTTAGAAAAAAATGTAATCCCTTCGATTCCCATAACGATATATTCAAAATTGACATTTTCAATACCTCGTTCGGTATGTGAAACAAGTGGATTCACGATGACTAGATCATCTTCTTTTACTGGATAGGTTTTGTTGTCTAGACTAAAAAGACCATGACCTTTCGTTACATAAAAGATTTCGGTACATAAGTGTGTATGTAAAGTAGAATTCCACTCATGGTCGAAACTAGATTCAGTAATGTACAAAAGCTTTGGCCTTGTTTTATCAAAATTTAGTTGTTCAAGTTGAAATCGATGTGTGCTCATAATAAATCCCTTTTCTACATAATTATATATTGTTTTCTTTGATTTATCAATTTTGTTTAGAATAAACAAAATCGCAATATATATAAAATAAACAACTATATAATTATGATAAAGCGCTTACAAATTCGATATACTGAATCTGTCAAAAAAATTCATACGAATTTATAGGAGGTAGAGTATGAAAAAAATTATAACTGCTGGACTATCATTTGCGATGGCAGCATCTATGTTGGCAGGATGCTCAAGCGCACCAGCTGAAGATGCAGATTCTGGAGATAAACGAGTTCTTAAATTCGATTCATTCTCTGGAGGAAACGGAGAAGAAGTATTTACAAAATTAGCTGAAGCTTTCGAAGCTGCTAACCCAGATGTAGATGTTCAACTTCGTTTCGAAAAAGAATTGCCTGATGTATTGAACAAAGAAAATGCACAAGGTGAATATTCAGATGTTGTTTATTACAATTTAGGACAACCTTCTGGATACACAGAAACTCAGTTAAACACAAATGAAGTATTGGATATTTCCGACGTTATCGAAAATATTAATATTGATGAAGAATACGCAAATAGCCGTATTGTACAGTACTATGGTGATGGAAAATCTTACTTGTTGCCATTAAAGACAACTCCAGCTGGATTCTTCTATAACACAGAATTGATCGGAGAAGGGAAGAAATATGAACTTCCAACAACTTGGGATGAATTCTGGGCATTAGGTGATCAGGCTAGAGAAGATGGAATTGCATTGTTTACTTATCCAACAAATGGTTACTTTGATAATACATTAAATGCATTATTGAAAGAAGCTGGCGGTGAAGAATTCTTATTCAACGTTTTGAATTATGAACCAGATGTTTGGAATTCTGAAGAAGGGAAAACAGTTATCGATATCATTAGTAAATTAGTAAGCCCTGATTACTTGTATTCTGATACAGTATCTAATGCAAACGCTAAAGATGGTTTCACAATGAACCAGCAAGCAGTAATTGATGGAAAAGCATTGTTTATGCCAAATGGTGACTGGGTAGTTAACGAAATGGCTGATACTACTCCTGAAGACTTCCATTGGGGACTTCTTCCTTTACCAGCTCTTGAAGAAGGTGGAGAACGTTTCGTTGGTTCTATGACTGAACAAGTTTGGATCCCTGCTCAGGCTAAAAACGTTGATGATGCAAAAGCATTCTTAGAATTTATCTATTCTGATGAAGGTGTACAGATCATGGCTGAAAGTGGAAACATCGTTCCTACAACAGATATGATGGATCGTGTAGCAGCTATGGAAGATGGATATACTAAAGAATTCTTCTCTGTATACAATGAAGCAACTCCAGCATTCGGTGCATTTGCTCCATATAACACAGAAAATTTACCTGATTTTGACCGTGCGGCTACAGTATTCGGTTCAATTGATTCTTTAGCTACTGGTGAAATCACAGCAGATGAATATCAGAGCACATTGGCTGATGCTTGGGTAAAATTATCAGAAAATAAATTAAATGCAGAATAATTAAACATTAAAATAGTTACAAATCGAAGCGATGAGCAAATTATTGCTCGTCGCTTTTTAAAGATTGGAGGTAAATTATGAATAAAAAGAAAGCACAAAGTCGTTTCGTATTTGCTTGTCTAGCACCGGCAGTTATCTTAGTATTCATTTTTATGGTCATTCCGACGATTGATGTATTTAAGACCGCATTCTTTAAAAAGAGCAATTTTGTCAGTGAAGCAACATTTGCCGGATTCTTTAACTTCAAAGTTCTTTTTAACGATATGCGATTTATCGAGGCTATGCAAAATACAATTCTTTATGTCGTATTGATCACGATCATAACATTGATATTGGCGGTTTTATTTGCAACCTTGTTAACACGTGAAAATTTTGTTGGAAAGAATTTCTTCCGTGTTATTTTCTATATTCCAAATATTTTGAGTATTGTTGTTATTGCAGGTATCTTTTCAGCCATCTATCAGCCTACAAATGGTATCTTGAATACATTCCTTGGTATGATTGGACTTGATTTCTTGCAGCAACAATGGATGGGTAATCCGGATATTATTAACTATTCAATTATTGCTGCTTTAATATGGCAGGCGATTGGTTATTATATGGTTATGTATATGTCAAGTATGACAAGTATTCCAGAAAACCTATATGAAGCAGCAAGCCTTGAAGGAGCAGGTAAAGTAAAACAGTTCTTTATGATCACTTTACCATTGATCTGGGATAATATTCGTACTACTTTGACATTCTTCGTTATTTCTACGATCAACTTATCATTCATGTTTGTACAGTTGACAAGTGAAGGTAATTTAGGTAGTGAAGTTGCCTTGAACTATATGTACAACAATGCATTTGCCGGTAAATATGGATTCGGTATGGCAATTGGTGTATGTATCTTCGTCTTCTCATTTGCTTTGTCAGCTATCATAAATAAGGTAACTGAACGTGAAGTTCTACAGTACTAGGAGGTTGGTTTATGAAAAAACGTAATTTTCCTATATATAAGATCTTTGTTTATGTAGCCTTGATCACATTGGCTATTTCAATCATTGTACCAATCGCATGGGTATTCTTGGCATCTTTGAAATCACAGTTGGAACTGGTTAGTGGAAATCCTTTTGATCTTCCTGCCAAGATGTTATGGTCTAACTTTGCCGATGCCTTTGTAAAGGCAAGAATGGGTGATTACTTATTGAATACGGTAATCGTAACAGCTTTATCATTAGTTATTTTATTAGTTGTTGCTCTTCCTGCTTCCTATGTTTTGGCACGATTTGATTTTGTGGGCAAAAAATTCTTTAATGGATTGTTCATGGCTGGATTATTTGTTAATGTTAACTATATCGTATTACCAATTTTCTTGATGTTGTTTAATGCGGACATTGCTCTTGGATTTGATTTCTTCTTGAACAATAAATTCTGGCTATCTGTTGTTTATGCAGCAACAGCTTTACCATTTACAATTTATTTGTTAACAGGATATTTTAAAACGTTGCCTAAAGCGTATGAAGAAGCTGCGCGAATTGATGGTTGTGGTTATTTCAAGACTATGTTAAAAATCATGATTCCAATGGCAAGACCAAGTATCATCACAGTTATCTTGTTCCAGTTTTTAGCATTCTGGAATGAATATGTTATCGCCTTTACTTTTATGGATAAAGAAAATGCAACATTGGCTGTTGGTGTTAAATACTTGATGGCAGATGCAAAATCACAGGCAAACTTTGGCGTTATGTATGCTGGTTTGGTAATCGTAATGATTCCAACATTGATTCTTTATATTTGTGTTCAAAAGAAGATCACTCAGGGTATGAGCATTGGTGGAATGAAAGAATAAGAGGTGTTTTTTATGAGAGATGACAATAAAGTAATGAACATAATTATGATCATTCTATTCTTTGTGTTTTTAGGATTGATCATCTGGGCACAGAAAACAGTAAGTGTTACCAATTTGATGATTGAAATCGTTGGTTTAATTGGTTTACTTACATTATTGTTCTTGTACAATAAAAAGCATAAATAGGAGGAAAGATTATGGCAGAGTTATCATTGCAGCATGTAGATAAAATATATGACAACAATGTCCAAGCTGTATTTGACTTTAATTTAGAAGTAAAAGATAAAGAATTTATTGTGTTTGTAGGACCTAGTGGATGTGGTAAATCGACCACACTACGTATGATTGCTGGATTGGAAGAAATTACTGCAGGTGATTTCTATATTGATGGTAAACGCATGAATGATGTTGAACCAAAAGATCGTGATATTGCGATGGTTTTCCAGTCCTATGCTTTATATCCTCACATGAGCGTTTATGAAAATATGGCATTTGGTTTGAAACTTCGTAAATTCAGTAAAGAAGAAATTGATAAACGAGTTCATGAAGCGGCACGTATCTTGGAAATTGAACAATATTTAGATCGTAAGCCAAAAGCTTTGTCTGGTGGACAAAGACAACGCGTTGCCCTGGGACGTGCTATTGTGCGTAACGCAAAGGTATTCTTGATGGATGAACCTTTATCTAACTTGGATGCAAAATTACGTGTACAGATGCGTTCTGAAATTATCAAACTTCACGAAAGAATTGGAGCAACTACCATTTATGTAACACATGATCAGACAGAAGCTATGACAATGGCGGATCGTATCGTTGTCATGAAAGGTGGCTATATCCAACAGATAGGTACACCAAAAGAAATTTATAATAATCCAGCAAACTTGTTTGTAGCCGGATTTTTAGGAGCACCAGCTACAAACTTTATTAAAGGTGTTTACAATAATGGAATCTTCAATATTGATGATATGAAAATTGAAATTCCGCAAATGTTCACAGAAAAACTTTCTGCATTTGAAGGAAAAGAAATTATCTTGGGTATTCGTCCAGAAGATTTGCATGGTGAAGGTATTGTAGCTGATACATATCCAACTGCTCATTTTGATTTTGAAATTGAAGTAGCTGAATTATTAGGACATGAATATATCTTACATGGTTCATTAAAAGGGCAGGATATGTGCGCAAAAGTTAATTCACGTTTAGAACCAGCAGCACATACAAGAATTAAATTAACAATGGATTTATCAAAAGTGCATTTCTTTGATCCAGAAACGGAAAACAGAATTGATTAGTTTAGGAGATAATAAGATGATTGAAAAAGGCCGAGTAACCGTACCGACAGATGTCGATGTGATTGATGCGACCATAGAAATCATTAATCGATGGAAAGCGGATGCGATCCGAGATTGTGATGGAACCGATATGCCAGACGAACTACGTAAAATGGATATCAAACAATACGCAACATACTACACGACAAGAAAAGATAATGAATGGGCAAAAGCAAATCCTGATGAAATTCAACAAATGTATTTGATGAGTGATTTTGTAACAGCTCGCTCAAATGAACTTAGAATTAAAATCATGGAGCACTTTTATAAGGATCAGCTTAAGCCAAACACAAAAGATAATCACAGATGGTGGGAAATTATTGACCGTACAACAGATGAAGTGATGACCAACTGGGATTACGATGAAGAAACAATGGAAGTTATCATCCATGATGCAATCCCTTATCATGCTTATACTGTAAGCTTTTTGGCTTTTGTGATCTGGGATCCTGTGCATATGTATAATGCGATCACAAATGACTGGAAAGATGAAGAACATCAGATGACATATGATGTTAGACAGCCAAAAACCCAAAAGTATGTACTGGATAAATTTAGAAAATTCTGTCAGGAACGCAATGATGTAAATGTGGTTCGCTTTACAACATTCTTCCATCAGTTTACGTTGCAGTTTGATGAATTTGCGCGTGAAAAATTTGTCGACTGGTTTGGATACAGTGCTTCTGTTTCACCATATATCTTGGAACAATTTGAAAAAGAAGTAGGATATCCATTTAGACCAGAATATATCATTAACAAGGGATTCAACAATTCTACTTTCTGTGTTCCTACAAAAGAGTATCGTGATTTTATGGATTTCCAGCAGCGTGAGGTTTGTAAGCTGGCTAAAAAATTCGTTGATATTTGTCATGAATACGGAAAAGAAGCTATGATGTTTTTAGGAGATCATTGGATTGGGACTGAACCATATGGTAAATATTTTGAATCTATTGGCTTGGATGCTGTTGTAGGTTCGGTTGGTTCTGGAACGACCCTTCGTATGATCTCAGATATAAAAGGGGTCAAATATACCGAAGGAAGATTCTTGCCATACTTTTTCCCAGATGTCTTCCATGAAAACGGCGATCCATTAAAAGAAGCTAAGATCAACTGGGTAACCGCACGAAGAGCCATCCTGCGTAGTCCAGTAGATCGTATTGGGTATGGAGGATACTTAAAGCTAGCCTTGGATTTCCCTGAATTTATTGACTATATCGAAAAGGTTTGTGATGAATTCAGAACTTTGTATTCTCATGTAAATCAACAAGTGCCACATAACTTATTAAAAGTAGCGGTGATCAATAGCTGGGGTGAGTTACGTCGCTGGGGAACACACTTAGTCCATCATGCCATCTGGTATAAACAGATTTATTCATATACAGGGGTAATGGAGGCTTTGAGTGGATATCCATTTGATGTGCGTTTTATCAGCTTTGATGAAATTCGTGAAGATGCTTCGATCTTGGATGATGTTGATGTAGTCTTGAATATTGGTTCTGCTTATACAAGTTTTAGCGGTGGAATCGAATTTGATGAAGCGATTATTACAGCATTACGTCGTTATGTTGATCAAGGCGGAGGCTTTATTGGAGTTGGTGAACCAACTGCCATCAGCAAAAATGGTAAATTCTTTACTCTTTATGATGTCTTAGGAGTCGATAAGGAATTGGGCTTCACAATGCATACAGATAAATACAATTGGGAAGCAGAAGAAAACCACTTCATTACAGAACAATTAGAACATGAGGACTGGGGGGAATGCATTAATGATGTATATGCATTGCCAGACACAAAGATTCTTTCTCAAAAAGATCTTCATGTAAATTTAGCGGTCAATGAATATGGTAAAGGCCGTGGTGTCTATATCAATGGACTTCCATTCAGCTTTGAAAACGCAAGACTTCTATATCGAGCAATCTTCTATGCTGCTCATAAAGAAGATCAGATGAAACGTTGGTATTCAGATAACTACAATGTGGATGTAAACGTATATCCATCTACAAACAGTTTCTGTGTCGTAAATAATACTTATGAGCCACAGAAAACGACCATCTATAAAGGGGATGGTTCAAACTTTGAAGTTGAATTGGATGAATGCGATATTCAATGGTTTGAAATGTAAAAAAAGAGATGAGTTAATTTGATTAGCTCATCTTTTTAGTATGTTTTCACGATGGTATTTTAAAAATTTTCGACGATTCTTTGTCATATAAATAGGATCCAGTCGTGTATCAAAATTAAAGTGTTCTAAGTGTGGATCTTTTTCTATCAAAGCTTTGGAAATGATGATTGTACCATCATCGTTAAAACTTATATATCCTTGATCAAACAAAAAATCATGGTTGCGACATAACAGAAGTCCATTATCATGTGTTGCCGTTTCATAAATATGTGCACAATCGCGAAATGGTTTAATATGAGATGCAATCAAAAGCTGAGGCACTTTTATATGACATATTGGACAGGCATGATCAAATTCATGCATCTGTGTATCTTTAAAGAAGCTTTGAAGATCTTTTGTGGCTTCTCTAGAGACTGGGATGCCTCTTTGAGGCAGTCGTTCTAAAATAAAGTCTTGATTATCAAAGTTGATCATTTTACGATTTTGATTACGATATTCCAAACTTGATTTTCGTTTAATGATTGATTCAGTATAAATAATATTAAGTGTTTCAGAAACAATATCCTGATCAATTTCATTTTCAATTTGTTTTGCCATAGTACAGAGTTCTTTGCGAATATTTTCGTTTTCATCATAAAATGTGGTCAGTTTCAAGAAACTTTTCATAGGATCTTCATTCAGATCCAGATTGCTTCTTAGAGCTATTTCATAAGCAGCTAAAGCTTCTACATCTGAGTTAGGGTTCGCTTTTGAGAAGATGACTGTTGAAGGAAACATGTCCAAAGTGGTATCAAGCCATTCAAGAGCGTGGATTTTTTGCAGAAGGTGAATTACCTTGATGACATCCCCTTCACTCATGGAAGGATCTTGTCGTTTGATTTCTCTTACAGTTTGAGAAACTAAATCATGATCATCGTCTAAAGAAAACTCGTTTAAATAGATAATTGTTTGCTTTAAAAGGTGTTTATTCATATATTTATTTTATCAAAAAAAGGCTGAAAATTCAGCCTTTGTTATCGAACTAACTCTTCCTGATGAGAAGCAAATGTGTATTCTTCAATTGTGTATGCAATACGTGATTTAATTAATTCTTCAGGATCATTTTTTAATGTTCCTTCACGAACCATTGTATACTGCATTGGCATGTATTGAGATAACAATGGAAGTGGTACAGGATGTTCTCTTAAATTACTGATCAATTTGTTTAAAGCATCTTGGACTTCTTTAACTGGGAAGTAGTAGCGGCAGCGATCTGAGAAAGAATATTGACGCTTAAAGGCAATTTCTTTTTCAGTACCATGATAATAAGGCTGCCATTTTCCAGGATTTGCCAACATAGCTTTATCCAATGCTTCTTTGAAATGACTTGTTTCAAAATCATATACTTTGGCAAGTTCTTCTTCGATAACACAAAGAGAGAAAATACCTTCACGTGCAGCATATGTCAATCCTGGACCTACTTTTAAGATTCCAACACCATCTTCAACTAATTCTCTCAATTTGTATTTTGTCTGGTAATCTGTTGAGTGTCCTTCAAATACAAGCTGGTCATATTCTTTGATGCTGGCCATCAAATCTTTAGCTCGTTCTCTATCATATTCTTCACAACCTGCATCTTTTTCTTCTACACCAGGTTGTACGACAGCGGCAATGACATGGTTCCAAGCTTCTTTGATTCCCATATCTTCAAAAGCTTTTTCAAATGCAGCTACAGTATTTCTGAAATCCTGAGGTTTAGTAACCTGCATTCCACTGGATTCTTCCTGAGCACCACCAGGGATTGGTACTTCACTACCAACGATATAGACTGGATGAATCGCTTCAGGGTTTTCTTCTAATAATTCCTGATAAGCTTCTTCGCATACTTTGGCAAGAGTAGCACCACGTCTTGCGATGACCTCATCGCTTAAACGTGTGTTTGGATCATCGTCTGCCACTTTCATGCTTGTGTCAATATGGATCTTAGTAAATCCGGCTCTTACATAATCATGTACGAGTGTTTTGGCATATTCCATTGCTTCTTTTTCTGGTTTTGAGCTGACTGTTAAAGGACCTAAGTGATCGCCTCCAAGGAAAACGCGATCTTTATCAAGACCTGCATTTTCAGCTTCTTGTAGACAGAACTCATAAAAGTCTTTTGGTGTCATACCAGAATAACCGCCATTTTGATCAACCTGATTTGCGGTTGATTCGATCAAGACACATGAATTTTGTTTTTTTGCAGTTTCCATTGCGGCTTTGATTACAAAAGAATTGCTAGAGCAGCATGAATAAATAGCTACCGCTTTTCCTTGTTTCTGCAAGGAAACGATATTTAATAATGGATTTTGTTTTGGCATAAAATTCCTCCTATCGCTGTCTTTATTATACTCAAAAATTTGTACAAAAATACAATTTTGATAAAAGTTACAAATAAAAAAGGCAAAAATGTAAACATAAAACTTTTTCCTATCAAAAGGTAAATAAATGGCGATTTTTGCCCTTTATTTAAACGCTTTCTGTGCTATAATTTTTTTAGTGAATAACGGAGGGTATAATATTATGAAAGTTATTATTTGCGAAAACTATGATGAATTATCATTAAAAGCTTTTGAAGTTATCAAAGAATTGGTTACATCTAAACCTGATTGTGTTCTAGGACTTGCAACAGGAAGTTCTCCAGTTGGTCTTTATAAAAACATGATCAAGGATCACAAGGAAAATGGAACAAGCTATAAAGATGTTAAATCTTATAACTTAGATGAATATGTAGGCATCGACCGCAATGATCCTCAATCATACTACACATTCATGAAAGAAAACTTGTTTGATGGTATCGATATCGATCCGGCAAATACACATGTACCTTATGGAAGTACAGCTGAAGATTGTGCAGCTTATGAAAAAGAACTTGAGAAAGTATCTGTTGATCTACAATTGTTAGGAATTGGTCAAAATGGACATATCGGTTTCAATGAACCTGGTACACCATTTGATATCTTGACACATATCGTGGATCTTACAGAAAACACACGTCAGGCGAATGCTCGTTTCTTTGATGATGATATCAACAAAGTTCCAACTCAGGCAATTTCTATGGGTATTGGTACGATCATGAAAGCTAAAAAAGTGTTATTAGTTGCCAATGGTGAAAATAAAGCTGATGCAGTAAAAGCAATGATCGAAGGACCAGTTGATACAGCATGTGCAGCATCTGCATTGCAGAATCATCCAGATGTAACAGTTGTTATTGATAAGGCAGCTGCATCTAAACTTTCTAAATAGCATTTATGTTGGTGTTTCCTAATTGGAGACACCTTTTTTTATTGGGTTTTTATATTGAAAAATACATAGGATTCATATTAAAATGTTTTTATGAAAAAATGGTTATATAGAATATTAATGTTGATTTGTGTAGGGGTGTTTGCTTTTAGTGCCTACCAGTTATATTTAATTTATTCATCTTCAAAACAAGTTGAAGATGAAACGGCTGCTTTACAAGAGTATGTAATAGAAGAAGACTATTTACAACCAGATTGGGCAAGCTTGCAGGCAGAAAATCCCGATATTATTGCCTGGGTCTATGTGCCTGGATGCAATATTAGTTTTCCAGTGGTCCAAGGTGATGACAATAGTTACTATTTAACGCATACTACAAAAAATGAATATAATGAAAGAGGAGCTATCTTTCTAGACTATCAGGCAAACCCTTCTTTTACTGACAATAATTCCATTATTTACGGTCACTCTGTTGAAGGTGGAGGAATGTTTACGGATTTGAAAAACTATAGTGATCAGATATTCTTTAGTGAACATCCGGTGTTCTATCTTTTGACACCGAATGCGAATTATGAATGTCAAATCATGACATATGCAAAATCAAATGATGGTTCTGTATATTACACAACTTCATTTGGAGGATATCGAGATGATGTAATTAATCAAATGAAGACTAATGCATTGTATTATAACGATGTTGATACTACCGATAAATCATTGGTTACACTATCAACGTGTGATCTTGATTATGGTTTTAATTCAGATCGACGTTTAATTTTAACGGGTGTGTTGAACCAAATAACAGATCCAATTAAAATTATCGATTGATTTTATCGTTTTTATGGTATACTTGTATAGGTTTGCTTATGAAGATATGTTTTGTGACAGGTGGTACAGGAGGACATATTTATCCGGCATTAGCCTTGGCAGATAAAGTGAAACAGCTGTACCCAGATACTCAAATCTTATTTATTGGAAACAACGATCGTATGGAAGCAGATCTTATTCCTTCCTATGGTTATGATTTCAAATCTTTACATACTTCTGGTTTAGTCGGTTCAATCTTTTCTAAGTTAAGAGCCATAAGTCAGTTGTTTTTTGCGTATCGTAAAAGCAAGATGTATTTAAAAGAGTTTAAGCCGGATATCGTAATTGGCTTTGGTGGGTATGTGAGTGCACCTGTGATCTTGGCAGGTCGTTCTATGCACATTAAAACGATGATCCATGAACAGAATTCGATCGTAGGAAAGGCAAACCAGTTGGTGATGAATAAAGTTGATAAGATCATTACTTGTTATACAAAGTGCGAGGAAGTTTTTCCTGGCGATAAAACGATCCTATTGGGAAACCCGCGTGCAACCATCGCCAAAGAAGCTTCTTTTGATGAAATGTATTTTAAGTCATTAGGCTTATCATTAGATAAAAAAACGATATTGATCATGATGGGATCATTAGGGTCAAGCAGTGTAAATGCCTTGATGAAAGATTCTTTGACAGACATGCCGAAAGATCTGCAGTTTTTGTATGTATGTGGAAAGAATAATTCGGATGATCTTCATCTATTTGATTCGCAGGAAAATGTATTTGTTGTGCCATATGTAGATACATTAAAGATCTATGCACATATTGATGGTATGATCTGCAGGGCTGGAGCAACGACGATTGCTGAATTAACGGGTCTTGGAATCCCTTCAATTATGATTCCTAGTCCTTATGTAGCCAACAATCATCAATATTACAATGCAAAAGTATTGGTGGATCAAAAGGCGGCATTTATGATCGAAGAGAAAGATTTAAATGCGACAAATCTAAAAAAAGCAATCAAAGAACTATTCATGAATGAAGAAATGATGAAACAAGTTCATCAAAATGCCCTTCGATTAGGAAAGCCTGATGCAGCTTATGACATCATCGATGAAATGGTAAAATTGATCAAAGAATAAATAAAGGGGAATTATATGTCTGTTTTAACACGATTAAAAGTATATGGAAAAGTATTGGAAAATGAACCAATGAAGAAACATACAACATACCACATTGGTGGAAATGTTGCTTATTATATAACACCACACAACGAAACGGCTTTGATGTGTATCCTGGATATACTACAAGATGAAAAAATTCCGTATCATGTAACTGGAAGAGGTTCAAATATCTTATGTGATGATACTGATTTTGATGGTGCGATCATTAATTTGGACGGTACATTAAACGATTACTATTTTGAACCGGATGGAACTCTAGTAGCTCAGGCAGGATGTTCAATTATCAATTTATCTGTGGAAGCTATGAAACGTTCTTTATCCGGGTTGGAATTTGCCTCTGGAATACCTGGTTCTGTAGGTGGTGGTCTATATATGAATGCAGGAGCTTATAGATCAAATCTTTCAAGTTTATTGATTGATGTTTGTGTATTAAAGGATGGACGTATTGAATGGATCAAAAAGGAAGATTTAGATTATGGATATAGACACTCTGCTTTTCAAGAACATAAAGATTGGACAATATTAGCTGGCCGCTTTAAACTTGAAAAAGCTGAACATGATGATATTCGAGATCTGATGGACTCAAGAAGAAAACGAAGAATGGATTCACAACCTCTGAATATGCCTTGTGCCGGAAGTGTGTTCAGAAATCCGGAAACGATCCCGGCATGGAAATTGATCGAAGAGATGGGATTAAGAGGGCATCAAATAGGTGGCGCTCAAGTCAGTACAAAGCATTGTAACTTTATTGTCAATGCGACTGGAGATGCTACAGCTTCCGATGTTCGTGCCTTGATCACAATGATCCAAGCCAAGGCAAAAGAACTGTATGATATTGATCTGATTCCAGAAGTGGAGCAGATGCATTGGTAAGAAAACAAAAAAAATCTAAAAAGAAACGTTCATTTTCAATTAGAACGTGTATCATCTTAAGCAGTATTGTTTTTGTTTTGGCTAGTTTGGTTGTTTATTATTTTTCATTTGATTCAAGGACACATGTTTTAAGCTCGAGCGGAAATTATTATTATACTGATAAACAGATTTATCAAATTGCTGATGTTAGTACGGATACCAGATTATGGCTAACACCTGGTTTTTTGATTGAGAATCGACTTGAAAGCAATCCTTTGATTGCCGATGCTACGGTACACAAATCACAAAACAAGATATCGTTTGAAATTGAAGAGAAGGTGGTCATCGGTTATTATGTACAGGACAATAAGAATTACTTGTTGACTATAGATAATGAATCGATTGAATTAGATACAAAGTATTTAAAAACAATTGTACATTTTCCACTTTTATCAGATTTTAACGAATCACAACGTAAAGAAATTGCGAAGCAGTTTAAGAAAAACGCAAAATCACTGTCTCGTTCTGTTATAGAAAAAATTGCGGAAATGGTCCCATTTCAAACTTCGTATGATGACAATATGATCAAGATGACAATGCAGGATGGTAACATTGTTTATACAAGTATGGATTCTTTAGTCATGATGGCAAATTATCAGGCGATGTTAACAGAACTTCATGGTCAGAATGCGTGTTTATTATTGGATGCACAACATTCAGCTATAGATAAGATCGACTGTGCTGATATAGGTAGTTTGATTGATGGCAGCACGAATGCCAAAGATGAAGCAAAAGAAGAAGATCAAAACCAAAATACAGAAGAAAATCAACAGGAAACGACTGATACATCACAAGAGATAACGGAAAATACCCAAAGTGTATATGATCAAGCCACAGACTGGACAATCAATAATGATCTAGGACTTGAATATTCAGCTAGTTTAGATGTTTATCGTGATCCTAATACAGGTTTACTGTATCGTTGGAATGCAGAGACAGCTTCTTATGATCAGATTGTTGAATAAGTTTGTTTTCATTGAATAGTTGCGATATAATTAGTTAATAACAGGAGGATTTTAATATGCCTATAAATAAATCAACCGAATATGGTAATATCAGTATTTCTCTTGATGCAATCTCAAGTCTAGCTGGTGGAACGATCACAGAATGCTATGGTGTTGTCGGAATGGCATCACAGAAAGCAGTTCGTGATGGTTGGGCCGAATTATTAAAAAAAGAAAATTATGCTAAAGGCGTAGTTGTCCGTCAGGATGAAGAAGGCCTTGTTTTGGATCTTTACATCATTGCTTTACATGGCATTAAGCTACATGAAGTTGTTTATGAAGCACAGAAACGTGTTAAGTATGTTTTGGAAAAAACACTAGAAGTAAAATGTTCTCAGGTAAATATCTTCGTCCAGGGCGTAAGAGTATTGAAGTAGGTGAATCACATGGAGAGAATAAGTGGAAAGTTATTTAAAGATATGTTGGCTTCAGGTATGAATAATCTTACCAATCATTCGGCTGAAGTCGATTCTTTAAACGTATTCCCGGTACCGGATGGTGATACCGGAACAAATATGTCTTTGACTTTTTCTAGCGGAGTCAATGATGCAATCAAAGTAGAGGAAGATCATGTTGGCAAGGTGGCCAAAGTTTTATCTCGAGGATTATTGATGGGGGCTAGAGGAAACTCTGGTGTTATTACTTCTCAAATTTTTAGAGGCTTTTTTCAATCTGTTGAACATCTAGAAGACATGGATGCTTTACAGCTTGCTCAAGCCTTGGTGAATGGATCTAGAGTTGCTTATCGAGCTGTTATGCGTCCGGTTGAAGGAACGATCTTAACGGTAGTCAGAGAAGCAGCAGATTATACATATGCTTATACTGTGACAGAAGAAATCACAGACTGCATCAAAGTTATGGAGAAAATGGTGCTTGAGGCAAATGAATCGCTTCTTAGAACACCGGAACTTTTACCAGTTCTTGCTGAAGTTGGTGTTGTTGATAGTGGAGGTAAAGGACTTTGTATTATTTTGGAAGGCTTTTTGTCTGCAATGAAAGGTGAAGTGATTGCTCCATCGAATGATGCTTCCTCATATGATAGTGCTCAAACAAAAATTGAAGGGGGAGAAGAGGAATTTGGATTCTGTACGGAATTTATCCTTCATCTAACACCAACAGGAATTAAGCACTTTTCTGAAGAAGATTTCAAAAACGAATTAGCTACGATTGGAAATTCAATCGTTTGTGTACAAGATGATGATCTAGTTAAAGTTCATGTCCACACTTTAGAACCTCAGACAGCCATTAAAATGGGAAAACGTCGTGGACGTTTCATGAAATTAAAAATTGAAAATATGCAGGAACAGCATGACAACATCTTAGAAAAAGAAGAGGAAGAAGAAGTTGTTGCAGAGCATAAAAAATATGCAATCATCACTGTTGCTCCAGGCAAAGGTATCGATGCGATGTTTAAAGAATTAAGAGCGGATATCGTTGTCGGCGGAGGCCAAACAATGAACCCTAGTACAGAAGATTTTGTATCGGCTATTGGAAAAGTAAATGCAGATCACATTATTATTCTTCCAAATAACTCAAATATTGTTCTTGCGGCAAATCAGGCATGTCAAGTTTGTGAAGACAAGGATATTCATGTGCTTCCAACAAAGACGATTCCTCAAGGATTAAGTGCATGTATCATGTTCAATCCTGAAGTAGACATTGAAGATAACTTAGCCGAAATGCAGGAAGCTATCGATCATGTTAAATCCGGAGAAGTTACGTATGCTATTAAAGATACAACATACGAAGGCTTGGAAATCAAGAAAGATGAATATATGGGCATCTTTGGAAAAGCCATCGTTGTATCGGATCCAGATATGATGGCTTCAACAAAAGCTTTGTTAGACAAAATGTTAGATGAGGATTCTGAACTTGTAACATTAATTTATGGTGATACAGCAACACTGGAACAAGCTGAAGAGATTGCCGAATATATCGAAGATACTTCCGATGCTGAAGTAGAAATCCATGAAGGAAATCAACCGGTTTATTCTTTCATCATCGGTGTTGAATAGTAAAAAGTGCTTGTAGAAGCACTTTTTTTCTTTTTCTTATAAGAAATTCCATTATTGTGACCAACTTTTCCACTTGACTTGTAAGTAAGAATTTCTATGTTATTATATGAGTGTAAAAAGAAACAGGTTATAACATAGATAAAAAATCTATGTAATATCCATAAAATTCTTGAACAAGGTAGAGGAAAGACAAAAATAAGAAAATCCTGAATAATGAGGATAAAATCTCAAGAAGAAGTATTAACTTCATGAAAGAGAAGATAGCGACTCAAATTAGAGGAGAAAGAAAAAACCTTTAAGAGAAAGTCTTCTAGAAAAGATGATAAAGGTAAATAGTTCAAGAAATTATGGAATATAACAAAGAAAAGAACTGGTACAAAGCTTATCATAATGGAAAAATAAGTTTTGAAAAGCCAGTTCTTTTCATGTATATAGCTAGAAATAATATATAAATAAGGGTATAATTTACAAAGTCAGGAGTTGATATATCTATGGATTTTTCCAGTAAGATCGGCGTTTTTGATTCAGGTCTAGGTGGCATCAGTGTTTTGCATACGATACATGATTTAATGCCTAAGGAAGATCTGATCTATTTTGGTGACAGTCTTCATAATCCATATGGAACAAAATCTAAGGAAGAGATTACAGAACGTTGTATTGAAATCTGCGATTTTTTTATGGCACAAGATGTAAAAGCCATTGTCATTGCATGCAATACGGCAACGAGTGCCTGTGTGAACTTATTAAGGGATAAATATCCAATTGATATTATCGGTATGGAGCCGGCTTTAAAAGTCGCTTGTGAAAAAGGTGAACATCAAAAAATAGCCGTTTGGGCAACAAATCTTACATTAAAAGAAAAAAAATTTGCCCGTCTAATGGAACGCTTTGAAGATGAACATACGATTTACAAGATTCCTTGTCCAAAATTGGTTGAACTAGTTGAAACTGAAAAACTGCAGAATACTGATTTAGTATATGCAGCATTGCATGAATATTTACATCAGACACAAGGAGAAGAAATTGACAGCATTGTTTTAGGATGTACACATTTTGTCTTTTATAAAGAGCGCCTACAGGATATGCTGCCTTCATCTATTCAGCTGATTGATGGAAACTATGGTACAGCACATCATCTAAAAGATATATTGACTCATAAAAATCTTTTGAATGATTCGACGGGTACGATCGAGTGGCATAATACAGATGCCGATAAGATCAATCTATCTAAAAGATTATTAAAGCAATTGGAGGGTACATTATGAAAAATGCATGGACTACATATGATGAAACTAAGTTGAAAGAAGTTATGAGCTTATCAGATGACTATATGGCTTTTTTAAGTAAAGGAAAAACAGAACGAAAATGTGTTTCTTTGATCTTGGAAGAAGCTAAAAAACATGGATATAAAGATATTAACGAGATCATTAAAAATAAAGAATCTTTAAAACCTCAAGATAAAGTATACATGAATATGATGAATAAATCGGTTGCCTTGATGCATATTGGTAATAGACCCATAGAAGAGGGAATGAACATTTTAGGTGCACATATTGACTCACCGAGGTTGGATCTTAAACAAAATCCTTTATATGAAGATGGAGAAATTGCATATTTTGATACGCACTATTATGGTGGTGTAAAGAAATATCAATGGGTAACGATTCCTTTAGCTATTTATGGAGTAGTTTGTTTAAAAGATGGATCGACTATTGAAATTGAAGTCGGTGATAAGGAAGAAGATCCAGTTTTTGTGATTAGTGATCTTTTGGTTCATCTAAGTGCAGATCAAATGCAGAAAAAAGCTTCTGAGGTGATCGAAGGAGAGAACTTAAATGTTACGGTTGGTTCCATTCCTTTAAATGAAGAAGAAAAAGAACCAGTAAAAGCAAACATTCTTAAATTATTAAAGAATAAATATGGCTTTGAAGAAGAAGACTTCATCAGTGCTGAACTTGAAGTTGTACCGAGTGGTAAAGCTCGTTCATGTGGTTTTGATGAATCCATGATCTTAGGTTATGGGCATGATGATCGCATCTGTGCTTATACATCATTAAGAGCTCAATTAGAAGCTATAGACCTTGAAAGAACAGGAGTATGTCTTCTTGTAGATAAAGAGGAAGTAGGCTCTAATGGAGCTACTGGTATGAAATCAAAATTCTTTGAAAACTTTGTTGCCGAAGTTATGAATGCGATGAATTGTTACAACGAACTTGCACTAAAGCGTGCATTTATTAATTCAGATATGTTATCAAGCGATGTTTCTGCGGCACACGATCCAATTTATGCTTCTGTCAGCAGTCCAAGAAACCAGGCTGAATTTGGAAAAGGATTGGTGTTCAATAAATACACAGGTTCTAGAGGAAAGAGCGGATGTAATGATGCCAATGCTGAATATCTAGCACAATTAAGAGCAGTAATGGAAAAAGGTAATGTCATTTATCAAACGAGTGAACTTGGTAAGGTCGATCAAGGTGGAGGGGGAACAATTGCCTTCATCTTAGCTAATTATGGTATGCAGGTCATTGACTGCGGTATTGCCTTACACAATATGCATGCCCCATTTGAATTGGCTTCAAAAGCCGATATTTATGAAGCAAAGAAAGGGTATGCCGCTTTCTTAAAATACAATAAACAATAAGGAGAAATTTTATGAATACTGTAACTCTCGTTGCGACTGACTTAGATGGAACTTTCTTAAACAGTAAAAAGGAAGTATCTAAACTAAATCGCGAAGCGATTTCTGCTTTAAAACATAAAGGAATCTTATTTGGCATTGCCTCTGGAAGGCCTGTAGAAACAGTACACGCAATGTTGGAAGATTGGAAAATCGAAGATAGTGTCAGCTTCATTATGGGTATGAACGGCGGTGTCATATACGATATTCGTCGTCGTACAAAGGAAGAGTTTCACTTATTAGATGGTAAGATCATCTTGGATATCATCAACTTTTATAAAGATATGGATGTTATTTTCCATGTCTTAGTAGGTGATATTCGCTATACTAGTAAATCAACTGAAGAAACAAGAGCACATGCTAAACTGTTTGGAGAAACAGAAATAGAAGTCGATATGGAGTCTTTCTTAAAAGATCGTACTGTCAACAAACTAATCATTTATTGTGATCCAGCATATATGCCAAAAGTTGTAGAACGTTCTAAATCATTTAAGAGAGATGACTGTGTTGGATTTAACACTGCTGATAATTTGTTTGAGTATTGTGATCCGGCCATCAATAAAGGATATGGAATCAAAAAACTTTGTAAGCACTTTGGAGTGAATCTTGAAAACTGCGTTGCCTTTGGTGATGAGGCTAACGACATTCAGATGCTTGATTATGTTGGAATGGGCGTATGTATGAAAAATGGATGTCAGGGAGCAAAAGATGTCGCAAATTATGTCAGTGAATACACCAATGATGAAGATGCATTAGGTCATTTCTTATTTGATCATGTACTTAAGGAGGACAAATAATGTCTGCTTGGGATAAGATTTATTGTGAACTTTGCAAAAATATTTTGACCAATGGTGTACAGGTAGCCAATCGTACAGGTATTGATACGATTAAATTACCAAGTGCTCATTTTCAATTAAATGTTGGAGAAGAATTTCCAATCTTGACCACAAAACAGCTGTTTATTCGTCAAGCGGTCCTTGAGATGTTATGGATCTATCAAGCACAGTCAAATGATGTTCGATGGCTTCAGGAACGCAATGTGCATATATGGGATCTTTGGCAAATTGATGAAAACGGAGATTGGCGTGATGAAAAAACAGGAGAAGTACTTAAACATTTTGATCCTAAATTTGCCAATACGATTGGAACTGCTTATGGATATATCGTTAAGAGATTTAAATTGATGGATCGTTTGATTGATTCATTAAAAAATAATGTAAACGATCGAAGAAGAGTGATTTCCTTATGGCAGGATGAATATTTGGATACAGCTGTTTTACCTAGTTGTGTTTGGTCGAGTGAATGGGATGTGACAAATGATACATTAAATGCATGGGTGCATCAAAGAAGTTGTGATGTTCCTTTAGGATTGCCATTCAATGTAACACAGTATGCAGTATTATTGAAAATGTTGGCACAAGTCACAGGATTAAAAGCAGGTACGATTGACTGGTCCATCAAAGATGCTCATATTTATGTGAATCAGGTTGATGGAATCAAAGAACAGCTGGAACGTTTTCATACAAAAGGTGATCTAAAAGCACCGGAATTATGGTTAAACCCTGAAATTAAAGATTTCTATGATTTTGATTCTTCTAAAGATATTAAAGATATTAAATTAATAGGGTATGAACATATGGGAAAAATTAAATTTCCATTAGCTCAATAGGAGATTTTATGAAACTAACAATGATCGCTGCAATTGGAAAAAATCGCGAATTAGGGAAAAATAATGATTTAATCTGGCATTTACCTACAGATCTTAAATTTTTTAGAGAACAAACAAAAGGACATACGATCATAATGGGTAGAAAAACTTTTGAATCTTTGCCCGGTATGTTGCCTAAAAGACATCATATTGTTATTTCTAGAAGTAATCCAGATTTGGATCAGCAAGTAGAAATATTCAGTGATATCAATGCTTTTATGGAAGCTTATCAAGATAAGGATGAGGAAATATTTGTGATTGGCGGGGCTCAGATTTATAGTCAAATGTTACCTTTTGCGTCAAAGTTGATCTTGACAGAAATCGATCAATCTTATGATGCAGATGTTTATTTCCCAGAGTTTGATAAATCAGAATATCATCGAAGCGTTATTAATGATATCACTGAAAATGATGTACATTATAAGCATGTAGTATATGAACGTATAAATTAAGGAAAGAAAGCTTTCCTTAATTTTTTTTGTAAAACTTAACATTTATGAAAAAAGCGTTATAATACTTTGTATGAAAATTGGAATTATTGATGTAGGCGGTGGAATGCGCGATATATTTGGAGCCGGTGTATTTGATGCATGCCTAGAAAACAACATTACATTTGATTTAGGAATCGGTGTTTCGGCTGGAAGTGCAAATTTAGCAGGTTTTATGGCAAAACAGAAAGGAAGGAGCAAGCGATTTTATACAGAGTATGCATTCAGAAAAGAATATATGTCATTTAAAAACCTAGTTAAAAAAGGAAATTATGTAGACCTTGATTATATATACTCAGGTTTAAGCAATGCGAATGGGGAAGATCCAATTGATTATAGTACTTTTTCTTCAAACCCGATGCAATTAGAAGTTGTTAGTACAGAAGCAGATACAGGGAATGCGGTCTATTTTTCTAAAAAAGATATGCCTGTTAACTGTTATGACATATTAAAGGCTAGCAGCTGTCTACCTGTTCTTTGTAGGCCATATCCAATCGATGGAGAAGTTTATTTCGATGGTGGTATGTCGGATCCTATTCCTTTACAAAGAGCTTTAGATAAGGGATGCGACAAGATCGTTTTGATCTTAACTCGACCTAAGACATGGATGCGTGATCCTAAAAAAGATCTAGTCCCGGCAAAATTACTGGAACATTCTTATCCAGAATCATCAAAGAAACTGATGAACCGAGCTTATCTTTATAACGAACAGTTGGCTACAGCTTTAGAACTTGAAAGAAGTGGAAAAGTTTGTATTGTATCACCAGAACATATTGAGAATATGAAAACTTTAAATAAAGATAAAGAACAATTAGAGTCCTTATATGATCAAGGATATAAATTGATAGAGGATATAAAAAAGTTTATTTAAATGTAAGATCTCATAGGATATTCCTATGAGATTTTAATTGAATGGTATAAAAACTCTTGTTTCCGTCTTGAAAATATGCTAATATTATTAAGCACTGATTGATGGACTCTTAGCTCAGTTGGCAGAGCAACTGACTCTTAATCAGTGGGTCTAGGGTTCGAATCCCTAAGAGTCCACCATTTATGCTTATGAAAACTCTTGTAAGTCCTTTATATAAAGGGGATTATGCAAGAGTTTTTATTTTTTTATCCACTTGCGACACTTTTGCGACACATTTTTCATTAGAAATGATTTCAATAGCTTCTCTTTTTCTAGATTCTTCTATATGCGTATAAATATTAGCGGTTGTGTTAATGCTTGAATGTCTAGCTAAATCTTTCATAACCATCATTGTTATTCCCTTGGCTTCTCCATTGGATATAAATGAATGTCTTAAATCATGGAAACGACCTTTAATTCCTAATTTTTTAAATACTTGTCGAATTGTGTTTGTCATAATTTCGGGTTGCATATAATTACCATCTTCATAACAGATAATTTTTTCATAAGGATTGATTTGATACCATTCCTTTAAAATGTTCGCTAATTCGTTTGAAATAGGTAGAACCGCTTTAGAATTTTTTGATTTCATTTCATGACTAACTGATACATCTTTTTTTCTTAAGCTTTTATAATTCATTTTTTTATTGATATTGATTGTCATTTTATCTAAATCAATATCTTTTTTTTCTAAAGCACATATCTCACTTAATCTTAGTCCTTGTAAATATGCTAGACTAACCGCGATTGAGAAAGAGTCGTGTTTAAAATCATTATAGTTTTTTAATTCGTCTTTAATCCTGTGATAATCGGCTTCAGAAATAACATGTTTTTCTTGATGTTTTTCAATGCCTTTAATTTTAATGTCTCTTAGAGGGTCGGTTGTAATGTATTCGCTTCTTCTAGCATGTTTAAATGTTGCGTTTAATGTTTTTCTGATATTTTTGTTTTGTTCAATACCATAATTTTTTCTTGATTCAAAGAAGCTTTGTAAATGTGAGTATCTAATCTCATCTATATACATTTTTCCAATATTGTCTTTAAAATGTTTATGCGAATATTTGAAAGTTCTAATACTGTTATATTGATATTCCATGTGTGCAACTTCCATAAATTCTTTATAAACTTCATTAAGTGTTTTCTTTTCTTTAGGTTTAGGCTTTCCATTTTTTAGTATTTCGTTTTTCATTTCTGTTTCATGTGCCTGTGCTTCTCTTTTAGTTTTAAAGCCTCCTTTTGAATATCTTTTTTTCAATCCGCAATCTTCATAATTAAAGTAAACTTGATAACTACCTCCATGTTTAAATTTTCTAAATCTTATTGACATATTTTAACCTCCTATTAATTAATTTTCTTTTTGTACATGTCGTTTAATTTGCTATAATAGGAGCGTAAACGTGTACGCCAATACTGTTTACGCTTCTAGCCTCATGTTCGTAGCATGGGGTTTTTATTTTGCTATTCGCTTATTTATTTACATCACCTCCTTTAATTTTTTTATAAATTATTATTTTTAAATTAAAGAGTCTTTATCGTATTTCTTTAACTTATTGATTAAACTTTCTAATTCTTTAAATTGTTCCTCTGTTAGATTTTCTGTTGAAATTCTCCTTTCTAAATCGTTGATTTTCTTTTTTCTGTATTGTTCATCAAACTCATGTTTTAAATGAGATTTAAATAATTCTATAGTTTCCATGAGTTCTAACAAAGCTAATTTTTCTTGGTCGTAATCACTCATCATTCTACCTATTTCGTTAATATCTCCCCAACTTTCTCCAAAAGGATATATTTCGAAATAGTCATATAAATTTGATAAAAGATAATCACTATTTTCAAGAATGAGATTTAATGCTTTAATTTGTTTTTGTTCTTTTGAATTAAAGTATTGTAATTTATTGATACTTTTTCCGCTTAATCCTGTTATTTTAGAAATTTCGTTTTTTTCTATATTTCCTATATCTTGAACATTCGTAAGTCCAAGTAAGTAATCCGCAGAAACATTTAAAACATTACAAATTTTTATAAGGTTGTTACATTTCATAACTACACCTTGCTCTTTGTCGTATTCACTTCTGCTTATATCATTCATTGCATTACTTAAAGTAGTGGTGCTTATGCCTGTAAGTTTACATAATTCTCTTTGCGTTATTTTTTTTTCTTCCATAATGTCTTTTAATCTTTCTCCAAAAGTTAATTTCATTTTAAACCTCCTAAAGTTGTTATTTGTATAATGCAACAACTATAAGATTTACTTTATATCAATTTTCATTTTCTTTGAATAAATAGTGATATAGTTGTTGTAGTTGTATTAAAGACAACTAAAGAATAATTCCGAATGAATGGATTGTCAACAACAATCTAAAAAAGTTACACAAGAGGAGGTATGAAATAATGAAAAAGAAATGTAACTTAGAAATCAGAAAAAAAGCAAAAAGCAAAGCGGTTTATTTATGGGAGATAGCGGAAAAGCTAGAAACAAGTGAATGTTATTTTATTCGTAAGTTGAGACATGAATTACCACAAGAAGAAAAGGATAAGATTTTTAATATTATTGATGAGATTGTAAAGGAGCGTGATTAATATGGATATTGAAAAAGAAGTCGAGAATGTTAATGATGTAAGAACATGTAACTATAATTCTTTAGCTATGCTATCTAGGGAAGAAGTAGCAAAACTTTGTTTATGTCATAAAGATATGGTTTCTATGTGGATTGGTTTAGGTATGTTACAAGCGACAAAAACAAGTAGAGGTTATGCAATATCACAAAAAGAGCTTGAACGCTTCCAAGAAGCCTATAAAGGGCTAGATATTTCTAATCCAGTTCACGCCAAAGAAGCGTTTATTAACATGAATAAGAGGTAATGAATTGTGGCAAAGCGTATTGTAAATGGCGTACAAGATTTAGTTTATATAAGAATATGGGTTAAAGATATGGTGCCTATGATAAAGCATTTAGATGATGAACGTATAGGACTATTATTTAAAGAAATTTTAGAGTATGTTCAAAGTGGAGAGATAAATAATAGTGTGTCTCCTGATATAGCAAGTGTATATTTTTATCAAATTGAAAAAGTAAATCACGATTTGGAAGATACTAAAAAAAGAAGTGAAATAGCTTCCGCAAACGCTAAATGTAGATGGAAAGAAAAAGATACAAATTTAGAAATTGATAAAAATTATAATGATTTAATAGATAAATTGGTAGAAATAAGAAAAAGCAATTGGAAAGGGAGAGATAGCTTTGACAAGACCGCTACAGTATCTCAAATAGAAAACGCAATACAAAAATTCAATAAAGAAGAACAAGAAACTATTTTAAATATTGCTATTAGGCGTCAAGGAAATTGGAATCAAGCTATTAAGGAATTTCAAAAAAGCACTTTTTAATATTTTAGTAAAAGTATCTTTATAATGATCTGATCCCTGTCAAGTGGACACACTAAATAAGTAAAATTTATT
>ENA-OPVH01000264-OPVH01000264.1-human-gut-metagenome-genome-assembly--contig:-NODE-264-length-39570-cov-3.808022_pt1 | contig 39570 bp, 30 predicted proteins | sample MGYA00241494_ERZ501980 | MGnify/ENA primary metagenome ERZ501980 (study PRJEB25962, sample SAMEA1964914) | human gut metagenome | biome: human gut; feature: human-associated habitat; material: faeces... | reverse complement strand
CCGCATACTCGGCTTTTCTCTCGGATTCGGTCCGGCTCTTTTCAAATTCAAAAAGGGCGAAACCGAATACTCTCTTCGTGCATTTCCCGTGGGTGGTTTGTGTCAGTTTGACGGTGAAGATGAAGAAGCCTTGGAGAACGACCCGCGCCGATTCAACGCTCAGCCCGTTTGGAAGCGTTTTATTGTTATTCTTGCCGGTCCGTTCATGAATATACTCACCGCCTTTCTTATCGCGTTCGTGTTCTATCTCTGCAAACCGATGCCGGTTTACGCTGTTGACCCTGTTACGCATTACGAGGTTCCGATCGTTGCTTCAGTTAAAGAAAACAGTCCCGCAGAAAAGGCCGGATTGAAAAACGGTGACGTCATCATTGCAATCAACGGTCAATATCCGACCGAAACGGCTGACACGGACATTTACTCCTCTGTTTCCGCACTTATCGGTGCCGCAGGCAATGATTTTGTTATGACTGTTGAGCGCAGCGGAGCGCAGCTGGATCTTGCCGTCAGCGACGCCTTCAACTCAACTGAAAACAGAACCGTTATCGGCATAACGATAAGCGGGCTTGTTGACGACTACCGGCATTTGAACGTTCTTCAGGCGGCAGCAAGTTCCGGGGAATACCTCGTTCTAATCGTGAAAGCAACAGCCCAGGGCATTGCGGGCATGTTCAAACACGGCATACACAGCGGAGATCTTTCCGGCGTTGTCGGAACTGTCGGAATCATGGTTGATGTTGCGCGGGAATCAATGATTAATCTTGTCAATATCGCTGTGATCCTTTCGCTCAGTCTCGGGTTGTTCAACCTTATTCCGTTCCCCGCACTCGACGGCGGAAGGCTGCTGTTTCTTTTGATAGAAGCAATTATTCACCGTCCGCTGAACCGCAAGGTCGAAGCAATCGTAAACGCTGTTGGACTCGCTCTGCTGTTCACACTTATGATAGTTGTTACAATCAGCGACGTTGTGGGACTTTTCAGATAGTGCGGATTGCAGTGCATTGTTCGTAAAGATTCAAAGAGGTCTGATATGAAACTTCTTATTCTTGTCGGCAGCGGTGCTGTCGGAAAGATGACCGTCGGGCAATCAATCATGAGAAAAACGGCGCTGCGCCTTTTCCACAACCATATGATGATTGAACCCGTCATTGAGATTTTCGGCGAGTATAACCACTCCGTTGTTGCAAAACTTCGAAGAACGATTTTTGAAGAGTTTTTGAAAACCGAACGGGAAGGGTTGATTTTTACCTATATGTGGGCTTTCGATTGCCCTGAGGACGGCGATTACATTCGTTCCGTTGCGGAGCTTTTTCGCTCACAAGGCGCAGAAATCTATTGTGCAGAGCTTGTTGCGCCTCAATCTGTCAGGCTTGAACGAAACCGAACGGAAAACCGCTTGCGGCATAAGGCCTCCAAACGCGATTTGAATTTTTCTGAGGAAAGGCTGCGGCATGAAGACAGCAAGTACCGCTTGGTAAGCAATCCCGGAGAGATCCCGTTTGAGAACTATATTCGAATCGACACATCCGAACTCAGCGCGGACGAAACCGCGGAAAGGATAATCAGCGCATTTTCAATTCCGCAAACCTGTCAAACCGGCAAGGAATGATTCCCCGCTCGACGCATTAAATTATATATGGCGAAACAAATATCGGCAGCCCCTTAGACAGGGAACTGCCGATGTTTTCAGTTGCTTATGTATATGCAAATCACACCGAGGCTTCGGCAGCAGTCGCCGGCGGACGCGCTGACCCGATTTCGGTAAACAGTTTTTTGAATGCCGTAACCCTGCTTTCTTTTTTAAAAATCACTGCATTCATCCCGTCCGCAACTGCGGTCACGGCATTTTTTGCGGTCAAAATCGGTATTTCCGGAAGTTCGCGGCTGAAACATTCCGCAAGGCCGAATTGCAATGCGCCGCCTCCGATCAGCGTTATTCCCGTATCAAGAAGGTCGGCGGCGGCCTCCGGCTGCAAAGCCTTCACGGCATCCTTAACAAAGCGAATGAGCGCCGTTTGCCCTTTTTGTGCAGCCGCCCGCAGCTCCGCACCGTTTGCGCGTACCGTTTGCGGCAAACCGTCGTCGGCCGAACGCCCCTCAATATCAAAGCTCAGTTTATTCAGGTTCTGTTTAATTATTTCCGCCATGCGCTCACCTATCAGCAGCCTGTGTTCATCGCGGAACCAATTTTGAATCGCCCTGTCCACAGCCGCGCTGCCCTCATTCGAAAACCCCTGCCAAAGCATTCCGCCGTTTGCGAATGCAGCACAGGTCATTGTTTCCGCTCCGATGTTCACAATCATATGTGCCCTGTCCGAAAACAAATCCGCATCAGCCCCTATTGCGCCCATCAAAAGCGGATCATGCACCTGAAGCGCACGAAATCCCGCAAGACGTGCCGCCTGTTTGAGAGCATTTTGCTTCACCGTGGGCAGCATATGCGGTATCGCTGCATGCAGCTCAATCGATGCCGTTGTACGCTTGCCGGTTTTTTCACATGCAAGCCGCCCGAGCAGCAGCGCAAGCATACGCGTGTTTGCCGCCGCACCATCGCGAACAGGCCGAATTACACCGCTGCGATGCAGCAGTGCGGCATTGCCCGCTGCGGCGACCGTGAGTTTTGCCCCTGCTTCAAGAGCGATTGCCGTTTCCTCCGCCGCAACTTGCCCCCGAGCAACACATTTAATGCATTTTGAACCTATATCCGCTGCAAAAACGGTTTTGAACATCTTTGAACGACCTCCGAAACAATTCCTTCTCGGCACGGGGAATGCGTTCAGTCTTTGCACTCCCTGTCCCTATAAGAAATTATTCCCTTTTTTGCAAAGAATAACCCGTTCCGATTCAAAAATTTTCGGTTTTTTTGGCTTTTTACGGCAAAGCAAAGTGTTCCGCAGCGCCGAGTTGCCGCACACGGCAGAAACCTTTCTCACTTACTCTATTCGATACATTCGTAAAAACCGTGTGGTAATATCCCTATTTTTTTAAGCATTTTGTACAGTACAGGAATCGGCATACCGATAACCGTGAAATAATTGCCCCGAATTTCGCGGACAAACATGCCGAACGGCCCCTGTATGCCGTAAGAACCCGCCTTGTCCAGCGGGTCGCCCGAATTCACATAATCCGTTATCTCGTCGGGAGACAGAGTTTCAAACGTGACCTCCGTAATGCTGCATTCAGTTTGAATTTCCGCTTTTTTCCGAATGCTGCATTCGGTTTGAATTTCCGCTTTTTCCCGAATGCTGCATTCGGTTTGAATTTCCTCTTTTTCCCGAATGCTGCACTGAGCGGCGGCGTTTTCATCAGGGATATCCGCAATCACGGACACTCCGGTGAAAACTCTGTGGGTTTTTCCGGACAGCATTGAAAGAATGCGCACTGCATCCTCCGCATCTTTGGGCTTGCCGATAATCACGGGCTTTGTTCCCCCCTCCTTTTGAAGAGCAACGACCGTGTCGGATCCGATAACCGCAAAATCCCGCCGCCCCGCCGCAAAAAGACGGTCGAACACGTCTTTCGCCTTGCGAAACGAAAGAGCACGAACAAAATTCTCCGGGTCATTTTCATCAATCGTTTCATCAGCATTGCTGACAATAATCTCATAGTCATATCCGCACATTGTCAGCAGCTCGCGCCTGCGCTGTGAGCCGCTTGCAAGAACAAGTTTCATAGTCATTTTCCTTACGTTGTATAAATTTCGGAATACTGTATACGCGGTTCGCACGTATTTGTCGCATTTTACATTTTATTGTCAAATCAGACTTTTTCAATACGTCTCGTTCTGCGTTTGCCTTCGGGCAGGGCTATAATACCAGTATTGCCGATGTATTTCAAGGGCTGCTTCCCCGTTTTAAAAAAAATTCAAAATTTTTTTCATTGAAGTGGTGAAAGGTGTTGATTTGTGGGGCGATTGATGATATAATCAACACACATCCCACGATACGGGTAATGCATTACATAGTAAACGCCGAATCCGGCTTATTCTGCAATAAAGACCATGAATTCCGCGCTTTTTGCAGAAATGCGGATTTTCGGTGTACTCAATCGAAATTAAGGCGGTGTCGATATGCTGTTGGGGCAATCCAGAAACAATTTGGACTCCAAGGGGCGAATTTTCGTCCCCGTTAAGTGGCGTCCCGACACCTCCGATCACGTTGTTGTTCTTATCGGATTGAATCCTGCCGATGTCAAAAAGGAAGAAAGATTCCTTCAGATTCTTCGGTACGAAAAGTTTGTTGAATTTGCAAAGGATCTAACCTCCTCGCGTCCCTCCGATTTATCCCTCATGCGTGCCAAGCGAAAGATCTTTTCAAGCGCGGAAGAGTGTACCCTTGACAAGCAGGGACGCATACTGATTCCGCAATGGCTTGCAAAGTATGCAAACCTTAAGGATGAGGTTCTGCTTTGCGGCGTTGAAGATCGCATTCTCGTTTGGAATCCCGATGATTTCGAGGCAGCGGAAGCCGACTACACGCTTAATGAGCTTTGCTCCGATGTTCAGAATTATTCCGATAAAACTCCCGGTAATTCTTCTGCGGCATCGCTCATATCATCCGCATTCGGAGGTTAATAAAAGATGCTCAATGATATAAACACAAGCTCTTATCACACCCCAATAATGCTTCCGCAGGTTCTGTCCCTGCTGCGTCCGGAACGCGGCGGAACATATGTTGACGGAACGCTCGGCGGCGGCGGTCACAGCCTCGGAATTTTGCGTTCACTCCCTGCCGGCGGCAGATTGTTCGGCATTGACCGCGACGGCGAAGCTATCGCCGAAGCCTCCGCAAGGCTTTCGGTTTTTCCGAATTTCACGGCTGTTCGCGGCAATTTTTTTCAACTTACCGAACTGCTCAATGCCCGCGGAGTCAACGGTGCGGACGGAATCCTGCTTGATCTCGGCGTCAGCTCGCATCAACTCGACGATGCGGAGCGCGGATTTTCATACGGAAGCGAGGCGCGGCTCGATATGCGAATGGACAAATCCGCTCCGCTCAGCGCACACGATGTTGTAAACGGCTATGATACAGCTGCGTTGACACGAATCATACGCGACTACGGCGAGGAACGCTTTGCCTCACGCATTTCAAATGCGATCGGTGCGGCGCGTGCGGACAAGCCCATTGAAACAACAACCGAACTTGCCGAAATCATTAAAAACGCAATACCGGCGGCGGCAAGGCGCGACGGGCCGCATCCGGCAAGGCGAACGTTTCAGGCAATTCGAATTGAGGTCAACGGTGAGCTTGCGGGACTTGAACAAGCGGTGCGCGATGCAATCCGCTTTCTGAATCCGGGAGGAGTAATTGCTGTCATAACTTTTCACTCTCTTGAAGACCGAATCGTTAAGAACGTTTTCAAGAACCTTGCAAACCCCTGCACCTGCCCGCCTAATGCGCCCGTTTGCGTATGCGGACTTAAGCCCGAGGTTGCAATACTTACCAAAAAGCCGCTTGTTGCGGATGATACCGAATTGGATTTGAACTCAAGATCGCGCAGCGCAAAACTCCGCGCAGCGCAGAAACTCATAAACACGACGGGGGACGAATAAAATGGCAAAGGATTCAAGATTTAACGGCAGAACTGTTGAAGAAATGCGTGTCTATGCGCCAAACAACGGCTCATTGGCATACAAAAGCGATTATCTTTACGACACAAGGCTTGCAGCGGCTCAACCCAAGCGCAGGCAGGAAACTGCCGCGCCCGCAGAAACCCAGCCAAAGATTCGCCCGCAGAAAACGCGCATTCCGCTTTCCGTCACGCTGCGTGAACGCAAAGTCGGAATTAAGCTGACTGCTTTCCTTTTTGTTGCGTTGATCGCAATGTCCGCGCTTTTGGTAGTTCTCCGTTTTGAGCGCATTGCCGGAGTTCAGCGCGACATCAACGAAATCAATGCCGGCATAGCCGCCGCCCAGCGCGGGTTCGGAGAACTTGACATGGATCTCAGCTCCTCCATCGACCTTGAAGCGGCACGACTCGCTGCCGAAACCGCAGGCCTGCACCCGAGAAAATAGCGGCAAACGGCGGACGAAAACGCCTGCCGATAAAACGGAGTCCGCCGCGCGCACGCAAGCGGTGATCGGCAGAAAACGAAATATATCCTTTGTTCATTTTCTGAGCCGACCGGCGTTTGTCATATATATTCGGAGGTAATTCTGCAATGAGCATCACAGCCGTTCCCCCCGGCAAAAAACATCGCAAAAAGAATAAAAAAGCACAAAAAGCCCTGAAACCGCAATGGTCAACATACAAGCGGATTGCATGGCTTTTGCCTGTTTTTGCTTTATTTTTTCTCATCCTCCTTATTCGCATTTTCTGGCTTCAGGTTATTGACGCAAAAGAGCTTCAGCAAAAGGCATTAAGCCAGTGGACGCGCCCGACAACCGTTACGGCCGAACGCGGCATGATAATCGACTGCAACGGGCAGACACTTGCCAAAGACGGCCCCGTTTACAAAATTGTGATATGGCCGAATTCCATTTCCGAAAGCGACAGAGTTCGTGTTGCCACGGAACTCAGTCGTGTTCTCAACCTTAACTATGAAAAAGTTCTTGAACGAGTTTCAAGCAAAAAACTTCGTGAATTTATTCTCAAACGACAGGTGAGCAAAGAAGCCTGCGACGAAATCCGCAGTTTGCAGCTTGGCGGCGGTGTCGGAATTTCACCGGACACAAAGCGCTATTATCCGTTCGGCACTCTGCTTTCACAAACCATTGGGTTCACAAGCACGGACGGAACCGGGCAAAGCGGGCTTGAGCTGACATACAACAAGTATCTCACCGGCAAGGACGGCGAACGTATTGCCGAAACGGACAGCAGGGGAAACCAAATTGCCGACAGTATGATTCAGGAGTTTCCGCCCACGGACGGTTCAACACTGAAGCTTACCGTTGATGCAAACATTCAAAGTTACCTTGAAAACGCGCTTGCCGAAGCTGTTCAGGTCAACAATGCAAAAAATGCACAGGGAATCATCATGGATGTCAACACCGGTGCCATCGTTGCAATTTCAACAAAACCGGACTATGACCCGAACTCCCCTCCGAGGGACGACATGCAGATGCTTGCCGAGCTTTCCCGCAATCGCATTGTAACCGATGCATACGAACCCGGTTCAACTTTCAAAATCCTTACCCTTGCGGCAGCACTCGATTCCGGAAGTACTCATCTTGAGGACAGCTTCTACTGCAACGGCGGTTATATTGTAAACGGCGAACGCATCAAATGCTGGAAACATGCCGGCCACGGCTCCCAGAACCTGACCCGCGCCACGGAAAATTCCTGCAACTGCTGTTTCATGAAACTCGCCTTGACAATGGGTACCGAAAAGTTTTATGATTATCTTTATGCGTTCGGCCTTGGGCAAAGCACGGGCAGCGGACTTGTCGGTGAAAGCGAAGGCATCGTAACTCACCAGAAATACGTTACCCAAAACGATCTTGCACGCATCGGCTTCGGGCAAAGCATTGCCGTGACGCCGATTCAGCTTGCAAGCGCAGTCTGTGCCGCAATCAACGGAGGCGAACTGCACACACCCTATATCGTTGACGAAATCATATCGGCCTCCGGTGAAACGGTATTCAAGGCCGATACGTCCCCCGTTCGCAGGGTCATCAGCGCGGAAAGCTCCGCATACGTTCGTCAGATACTGCAAAGTGTTGTTGATAACGGAACGGGCAAAAACGCAAAGCTTGCAAACTACACCGTCGGCGGAAAAACGGGAACGGCGCAGAAATACGACGAATACGGCCGTGTCTCCTCGGGAAATTATATCTGTTCATTCATCGGATTCGCTCCCGCGGACGAACCCCGCTATCTCTGCCTCATCCTTGTTGATGAGCCTCGGGTAAGTTCAATCTTCGGCAGCACGGTTGCCGCACCTTTCGTTCGCCGTGTGCTTGAAAATGTGTTGACGCTGAAGGAAGTTCCCGGATTAACCCCGGAAACAAGCTATCAGACGGTTCAGCTGCCCAACCTTGTCGGAATGTCCGCGGCTGACGCTTCCGCACTGCTTGCGCAGTACGGACTTGAGGGCATTTTCGAATGCGATGCGGTTGTTACAATGCAGGTCCCGGCAGCGGGCCAAAGCGTTGTTATCGGCTCGTCCGTTCTGCTGTACACCGGACTCGAGGGTGTGAACACCGCCGAACCGACCGATGAGCCGTATTATGTTACCATGCCGAGTCTAATCGGGAAAACCGCGCTCCAGGCGCATGATGAGCTCAAACAGCTCGGGCTTACAATGATTGCCGACCCCGCCGATCCGTTCGGATATGTCATCGGACAAAGCATCTATGCAGGCACGCAGGTTGAATTCGGCTCATCCGTAACGGTTTATTTCGGCTATTCGACTACAGGCGGTTAATTTCCGCAACAGGCAGACTTTTTGCTGCAAAATCAATACTTGCTTTATAACAGGAGAAAAGCAATGCTTATAAGTGAACTGACAAAAAATACCGACTGCCGCATAATCGGCAGCGACTGCGACATCAGCAGAATCGAATACGACTCAAGAAAACTCACCGGCGGTGAGCTGTTTTGCTGCATCCGCGGCACTTTCAAAGACGGGCACGAATTTGCCGAAAGCGCAGTTGCCCGCGGCGCAGCCGCGCTCCTTGTTGAACGGGAGCTTCCTCTTTCCGTGCCGCAGATTATTGTGAAAAACTCACGTCATGCAATGGCCGAGCTTGCAATTGAGTTTTACGGTCATCCGCTTGACGGAATCCCCGTCATCGGCATCACCGGCACGAACGGTAAAACGACAACAACATACATGATAAAAGCGATCGCCGAAAAGGCGGGCTATAAAGTCGGACTGATCGGCACGATTCGAAACCTTATCGGCGACAGAATCATCCCCACCGACCGCACCACACCGGAAAGTGTTGAGCTTCAGCGTGTGTTCAGGCTTATGCGTGACGAGGGTGTTCAGCTTATCGTGATGGAAGTCAGTTCGCACGCATTGGATCAGGACAGGGTTCACGGAATCGAGTATCTCATAGGCGGATTCACGAACCTTACGCAGGATCATCTTGATTATCACAAAACTTTTGAAAATTATCTTGCGGCAAAAAAAATTATGTTCACACGCAGCAAATTTGCCGTTATGAATGCCGATGACAGCCACAGTGCGGAGCTGCTTCGCGGAATCAATATCCCAAGCATCACATACGGCATTCGCTGCGAAAAAGCCGATGTTCGCGCCGCCGACATTGAAATCTGTGCGCGCAACATCAAATTTGAAATGCTGACGCCGAACGGAAACAAGCAAATCAATGTTTCCATTCCCGGGCTTTTCAATGTTTTTAACGCAATGCTTGCGGCATCGGTCTGCATGAAACTCGGAATTGATTTGGACACCATCGCGGAAGGGCTGAAAAGCGTGAAGGGCGTTTCCGGCAGGATGGAATCGCTGCCTGCGGAAGGCTTTGATTTTTCCGTTATACTGGATTTTGCACACACACCGGACGGACTGTCCAACCTGCTCTCTGCCGTTCAGGGTTTTGCCAAAGGACGCGTCATTGCCGTGTTCGGCTGCGGAGGCGACAGGGATAATGCCAAACGTCCGATAATGGGTGCAACGGCGGCAAAACTTGCAGACTTCTGTGTTGTAACATCCGACAATCCGCGCACGGAAGACCCGACGCGCATCATCAACATGGTGCTTGAAGGTGTGCGCAGCGAAAAAACGGAGTACGTTGTTATTGAAAACCGCCGCGAGGCGATACGTTACGCACTGAATATTGCAAAGAAGGACGATGTGGTTGTTCTTGCAGGCAAGGGTCACGAGAACTATCAGGAAATCAACGGTATCAAGCATCCGTTCGATGAAAAAATAATCGTTGCCGAAATTCTTGAAGATATGCGCTGCGGGCGCAAATAATTCCGTATTCGGCACAGTTTTGCGCATCGGGCCGTTTCGGTTCCGTGCAAAGAAAAAATATAAGAGGTTCGTATTATGCAAAAGATGATTTTCGCTTTCATAACCGCCGCAGCAGCGGTCATGCTCATTTCTCCCCTGTTCATTCCAATGCTCCGACGACTCAAGTACGGGCAGGTTGAACGTGCCGAGGGACCGCATGCACATTCCGCAAAGGAAGGCACTCCGACAATGGGCGGCATTATGTTCATAATCGCGATCATTATTGCAGTTGCGGCATTCAGCATATACGGCATTGCATTCGATTTTTCGGTTCCTGCCGTGCTTATCATGCTTGCGTTCGGGCTTGTCGGCTTTCTTGACGACTTTATAAAAGTCAAGCGCAAGCGCAATCTCGGTCTCCGCGCATACCAAAAAATTATCGCACAGCTTCTTCTGTCCTTTGCGGCGGCGTACTATGCCTATAAAAGCAGTTTTATCGGCTCAACATTGTATGACCCGATTTTCGGAAGCATCGAACTCGGCGGATGGTACATTCCCTTTACGATGTTCATGATAATTGCCGTTGTCAACAGTGCAAACCTGACCGATGGCTTGGACGGTCTGCTTTCCGGCGTCTCGCTGATTTACAGCATTGCAATGGGTGTGCTTTTTCTCTATTTTGCAAAAGTTTTCGACAGCAGCTTCATTAACGAACCCCGTTTCGTTGCAAACCGCGACGGAATGCTTTGCATGAGCGTTTTTGCGTTTGCGGTCGCCGGCGGCTGCCTCGGCTTTTTGAAGAGCAACAGCTATCCCGCAAAAGTCTTTATGGGAGATACCGGCTCAATGGCACTGGGCGGCGCAATGTCCGCAATGGTCATTTACAGCCGTTCCCCGTTCCTCTTCCTGCTGATGGGCGTATGCATTGTTGCCTCCGCCGTAAGCGTTGTGCTGCAGGTCGGCTCGTTCAAACTGCGCCACGGCAAGCGCATATTCAAAATGGCACCTCTTCATCACCATTTTGAGCTTTTGGGCTATCCCGAAACAAAAGTCGTTTCGGGATACATGATAGTGACCGCACTTGCCTGCGTTGCCGCACTCGCACTGTTCCTTTGATAGAGCAAACAAATAAAAGTCTGCTTTATTGTGCAGCATAACGCTGCATTTCAGAATGCCCACCATTGGTTTCTGCGGTTCGGGTGAACCGTTTTGAACACATAGCCGCCGTTCGGCGCCGAAAGTCGTGATTTTTGTTGGCACTTGGCACGACCGATAATGATACCGGGTTTTACCGATAATGATACCGGGTTTTTAAGAAGGAGCATCGGCACACTTCTCAAAACCCCGCTGCTCCGAACGGCAGCATCTAAAAGACTGCACTGCCGCAGATACGAATTTGTTCCGCAGGCAGCTTAATTCACCGAATAAAACCTATAAATAACGAAAGGACGCGATTCGATATGAAAAAAACCGCACTGATCGTCGGAATGGCAAAAAGCGGCATTTCGAGCGCAAAACTGCTTTACAGAAACGGGTATAACGTTATCATTAACGATATGAAACCTGTCATTCCCGGGCTTGAGGAAGCCCTTTCCGGCATTGAATACACCGACAAACTCGGCGAAGCTCCCGAAACACTTTTGGACGGAGTGGACCTGATGATTATTTCCCCCGTTATTCCGATTTTCGCTCCATTTGTCCGCAAGGCACAGAGCCGCGGCATTGAAGTTATCGGCGAAATTGAACTCGGTTATCGTTATTGCAGCAGAGGAACGCATTTTGTGTGCATCGGCGGCACGAACGGAAAAACCACAACCACTGCGCTTACCGGCGAAATATTCAAAGCAAACGGCGAAGGCCAAACGTTTGTTCTCGGCAACATCGGCATTCCAATTACCGAACATGCATCCGAAACGCGCCCGGGCGACACCGTTGTTGCGGAAACCGCCGCTCTCCAGCTCGAAAGCATCCGTGACTTTCATGCCGATGCAGCCGGGCTTTTGAACATCACCGAGGATCATATCAATCGGTTCGGCTCGATGGAAGCGTACATTGCGGCCAAAATGCGCGTTTTTGAAAACCAGACCGAACAGGATTTTGCCGTTCTGAATGCGGATGATCCAATCGTTTCGGCCGCGGAAACAAAAGCAAAAAAGCTTTACTTTTCAAGGCTGCATGAGGTTCGAGACGGCGCCTTTGTCCGCAGCGGCATCATCATCTTCCGCATGAACGGAGTTGAAACGCAGCTTATCCCCGCAAACGAACTCGGCATCATCGGTGCACATAATCTTGAAAACGCGCTCTGTGCGGTTTGCCTTGCTATGTCCATGGGAGTAAAGCCGGATGTCGTCTGCAATGTTTTGAAATCATTCAAAGGTGTTGAGCATAGAATTGAATACACGCGCTGCCTGAACGGAATCACCTTTTACAACGATTCAAAAGGCACAAACCCCGAATCCACCGTTAAAGCCGTTGAAGCAATGACAAAGCCGACAGTGCTTATGCTCGGCGTCGGTAATTACGATAAGCAAAGTGATTATCGCCCCGTCTTCCGCGCCTTCAACGGAAGAGTTAAGGCTGTTGTTGTAAACGGTTCGAACACCGAAGCTATCATGCGTGCGGCCAAAGAGGAAGGGTTTAAAAACATCTACCCCTGTTCGGATGATTTCCGCGCACTGATACTGAAAGCAGCATCCCTTGCCGAACCCGGCGATGCAGTGCTGCTCTCCCCCGCCTGCGCAAGCTGGGGCATGTTCGACAATTTTGAACAGCGCGGTGACATATTTAAGGAAATAGTAAACTCACTCTGAGGCGGTTTTGATTCCCGCCCATCGGGCTTGAGTTTCCGCCGAAAGATGCCGCATTCTGCCCGAAACGGTCCCTCCCGTTTCGGAATAATCGATAAGAGAGGTTGAGATGGAAAGCAACGCAACACATATTCATTCCGCCGAAAGGCGCGGCGGCAGTTCTCCCGCCGCTGCACCCATGCCGACAATGCGCCCGCGCAGACACGGCATGGACTACTTGCTTTTTCTTACAGTTGCGGCAATCTGCGCATTCGGCGTTGTTATGCTGTTTTCCGCAAGCTATTATTATGCTCAGTCCTTTCAAGGCGACGGGTATTACTACGTAAAAAAGCAGCTGCTCTTCCTTGCAATCGGCATTCCCGTTATGTTCGGGCTTTCGTTCGTGGATTACAAATTCTACCGACGCTTTGCATGGATGGCATATCTGCTTATAATCCTGCTTCTTATTGCCGTTCTTCTTTTCGGCAAAAACCTGCAGGGCGGACAGCGTTGGCTCAAAATCGGTCCGCTGCAATTTCAGCCTTCCGAACTTGCAAAGTTCATAATCGTTATTTGCATGGCAAAATACATGACTGACCACCATGAGGATATGCCGTCGTTCGTTCGTGGGCTTTTGCCGATGGCGGCACTGCTTGTCGTTCCCGCCGTCTTGATTTATTTTCAACCGAACGTTTCCATGCTCATAATCCTTTGCATTGTGTTTGCGATCATGCTTTTTATCGGAGGAGCAAGCCTTAGTCAGCTCGGCATTGCGGCACTTATCGGCGGAGTTGCTCTCGTTGTTCTTTTGTTTGCTGCGTCATATCGCGAAAGCAGATTTACTGCATGGCTTGATCCTTGGGGCAACAAAAGCGATGCCGGCTATCAGATCGTTCAATCGCTTTATGCATTCGGCAACGGCGGGTGGTTCGGTCAGGGGCTTGATGCAAGCCGTCAAAAGCTCCTGTTTTTGCCTTATCGTGAAAGTGACTTCATTCTTTCCATCATTGCCGAGGAACTCGGCTTTGTGACTGTTGCACTGTTAATTGCGGCCTACTGCTTTATTATCTACCGCGGCATTCGAATTGCGCTCTCCGTTCGCGACAGGTTCGCTTCACTTGTTGCGGCGGGGTTCTCTTCCATACTTGCCGTGCAGGTTGCGGTCAACGTTGCCGTTGTTACAAATTCAATACCCGCAACAGGGCAAACGCTCCCCTTCATCAGCTCCGGCGGTACCTCGCTTGTTATATTCCTTGCCGGCATCGGCGTACTGCTCAATATTTCACGCTATACGGAACCCCGAAAATCACGCGGAGAATCATATGGAAAACACAAAAAACAGAAACAGCGGCAGCAATAACGAACCTGAGTACGGCAGCATGCATTCCCGCAACCGTTCTGCGGACGCTTCAGGCAATTCCGCACACGGGGCCCGCAGTGCGGCCGGAACACGTGCACGCAAGGTTCCGCACGGTGTTGAATCCGACGGGCTGGATACCCGCGCAGCGGCACCCGCACGCGGCATCAGCCACGAGGAAAAGCGGCGGAGACAAAACAGGCGTGACATTTTCAGTTCGCTCGGAATTCTTCTTCTTATCGCACTGCTTGGGTTTTGCGGCTATACAGCCTATCGCTTTACCTGCGTTGACTCGTTCATTGTTTCCGGAAGCGGGCAATACAGTGCCGAACAGATAATCGGCCTTGCAGGTTTGCAGACGGGCAGGCATATTCTTTCCTACAACACGGATGAAATATCAAAAAACGTATCAAGCATTCCGAATTTGATCTGCACCGGCGTGCGCAGGGTTTTTCCGAATAAAATCAGTATCAATGTTGCCGATCACAATGCTGCGGCAGCCATACCCGCAGCAAACGGAACATATACGCTTATCGATGCCGAAGGGCTTGTGCTTGCAATCGGCGCGGAAAGCAGCGGTGAGCTTATCCTGCTCCGCGGCATGGCGAATATCGGCTTTGTGCATAATACCGTGATAACCGAAAAGAACCATTGTCTCCGCACCGTCACGGCAATGAAGCTGCTTGCGGCAGTAAAAGAATGTGATTTTGCAGAAAGCGTTATTGCAATTGATGTGTCCAATGCAGCCTCGATAAAGCTTGAGCTTCAGCACGGCTACACTTTTGTTCTGGATGACTGGCGGTATGCGGAAGGAAATATTAAAACCGCAGCAAAGGCTTACGCACGCCTTCTCCCCGTCTATCCGAGTGGGGGGACGGTCAACATATTTAAGGATTCAACCGTTGTTGACTTCACTCCGCGCAGTTCGGCCGCATCGGTCACGCCTGAAACGGATGCACCGCAGCAGGTGACTGCTCCGCCGAATTCAACGGACGAGCCTTGATGAAACATTGCGTTAGATTTTATAAAACAAATTAGGTTATTCTATCTTTTTTACGCAAAGTCGCTGCCCGGGTGTTGCGCATAATATTGCATATATGCTATAATGAGCATACATATATGCACAGTCCGCACACATGCCGTTTTCGTTGAGAAAATGTGACATACCCCGCCGAAAACTGTTTTTTGGGCAGCGGATTCTGCATTTGGAGAGCTTGAATGAAACAGAGTGTTATAATCGACATCGGCAGCAGCAAAGTTCTTGCCATGGTTGTCTGCCCTGCGGCTGACGGCGCAATCATTGTTCAAAATGCCGAAGAACGTACCTACTCCGGGTATCGATTCGGTGAACTTCCGAACGCGGCCGCACTGAGCGATACACTTGAAAGCATTGCCTCTGCACTCCGCAGCTCTCAGGGAATCCGCCTTCGCAGTGCCTGTGTCGGAGTTCCCGCACCATTCACAAAGACCCTGCTCAACTCCTGCCGACAGCCTGTTGAATCCAGATCGCACCGCGTCACGGAACCGGACATCGATCTTCTGCTTGAGCAGGCGGCGGATTTCACTCCGCCGGAAGGCTTTACGCTGATGCACAGCTCGCTGTTCAACTTTGAACTTGACGGCATGGCGGCGGAGCATTCGCCCGTCGGCAAGGCCGCAAAGGAAATTTCGGCGGATGCGGCGCATACCTTCGTTGACTCGGCTTTCGCCGCAGTCGTTTCGGATGCGCTTCGCTCAGCAGGCATTGCTGCCGATCCGTTTGTTTCATCCCAATTGACAGGGGCATTGTTCACAATTCCCGAACCGGACCGCGAAAACGGTGCGATACTGATCGATTGCGGCGGTCAGCATTGTGATGTTTCACTCATATATGACAACGCTCTGCTTTGCTCCGAAAGCATCGGAATCGGCGGCGAACACTTCACGCGTGATATTGCATACGGGCTGCGCCTTCCGTTCAGCACGGCGGAAAGCATCAAACGCAGGTATGTATTCGGGCTTGATTACGGCGGCTCCGTTGAACGCGTTATGATTCCCGGAGAGGGACTTGCAACGCTCAGCTGCGGCGCAATTCAATCCGTTATCGAAGCCCGCATCGTTCAGCTTGCGGATGAAATTCAAAGCATCATCAGCGGCATTGAACAAAACGCTCGGGCGCGCTTCCCCGTCTATCTCATCGGCGGCGGAATTGCGCTTATGCGCGGCGGCACGGAAAGGCTTTCCCGACTTCTCGGAAGGCGCGTATATGTTTCCATGCCGCGGACAAGCCTTATGAACGCCGTTAACTACGCACCGGCATTTGCGCTTGCGCATTTCATGCTTTACGGCAGCGGTTCACTTGCTGTCGGCAACAGACGACTGGTGGATAATATAGTCGGCAACATCAGAGATTTTTTCGCTTACCGACAAAATGCATAGCAATTATGCAAAGATTGCCACAGTATGCACCGATTGGTTTTTGAAAAGAGCAAACCGTTCGATGCATTCTCAAAGTTTAAATCAACCGAAGACAAAGGAGGTTTTATCAATAATGGCACTTGATCTTGAACTCGATAACGAACAGGGCAATATTGCCCAGCTTAAAGTCGTCGGCGTCGGCGGCGCAGGCGGGAACGCAGTGAACCGTATGGTTGAATTTGGTCTTCGCGGTGTTGAATTTGTATCCATCAACACCGACAGACAGGCTCTATTCACCTCCAAGGCAGACATCAAGGTTCAGATAGGTGAAAAGGCAACCCAAGGTCTCGGCGCAGGTGCGGAACCTGCCGTCGGCAGGGCCGCAGCAGAAGAGAGCATTGATGAGATCAACGACGCAATTCGCGGCGCAGATCTTGTTTTCATCACCGCAGGTATGGGCGGCGGCACCGGCACCGGGGCAGCACCCATAGTTGCAAAAGCCGCCAAAGAGCAGGGCATACTGACCGTTGGTGTTGTTACAAAGCCTTTCAGTTTTGAAGGCCGCTCACGCATGAGGAATGCACTTCAGGGCATACGCGATTTGCGCGATGTTGTTGACACGCTCATTATCATTCCCAACCAAAAACTGCTTTCCATTGTCGGCAACACACCCATTAACGATGCGCTCCGCGTTGCGGACGATGTGCTCCGTCAGGGCGTTCAGGGAATCAGCGACCTTATCACCTGCCACACAATGATCAACAGCGACTTTGCGGATGTTCGCACCGTCCTTTCCGCAAAGGGCATGGCCCACATGGGTATCGGCACCGCAAGCGGCGAAGATCGCTGCACGGAAGCTACCCAGCAGGCAATCAAAAGTCCGCTGCTTGAAACAACCATTGACGGTGCAAAGGGCGTTCTCATCAACGTTGTGGGCGGACCCACTCTCGGCATGATGGAGGTTGACAATGCAACCAACCTCATAACCTCGGCTGTGGATGAAGAAGCACGCATCATTTTCGCAATGGGCATTGATGACGCAATGGGAGACGATGTTCGTGTTACCGTTATTGCAACAGGCTTTGAGTGGCCCGCAGAACTGGATAACGACCCCTCAAGGACGCGTCAAAATGCTGTAAATTCCGGCGTTCGTCCCGACCCCGACTCCCGCGACGGCAGAGGCATTCGTGTTGATACACGTCCCGCCGCTCCCGACCGTGAACAATATGATATCCGTGACGACCGCTTAAATACTCCGAACGCACAACGTGAATACGGTACTGCACCCATGCGTGACGAACCCGGCAGGCGCGACTACGTTGATCGCAGCTACAGCGACAGGCAGGAGCCCCATCGAAACCCCGCTGACTACAGCAGCGGCATTCGCGGCGGTTCAGGCTCGAACAGTGCAGAGTACGGCAGACCCGATTATGAGAGTCGCCCGGGATACGGCAACGCTCCCGCATATGACGACAACAGGGGCTACGGCAGCAGCTACGGCGATGAACCTCGCCCGGCAAGGCCCGCTGAGTCTTCCCGCCAAAGCACTCCCCGCGATAACCGCGACAAAAACAGCGGACTCGATTGGCCCTATTTTCTCCGTTCCAAGAAAAAGAACAACTGATTTAACAATCTGACAAAAAACCGAAAGCATCCGAACATGCAGACAGCATTCGGATGCTTTCAATTCCGTTATGCGGTTTTATTTACATCATCATTATTTGCACAAAGCAGCCGACATCAAAATTCGTTGTTGACAATACGATGGGCTCGGTGCTATAATCATTTTAATCGGTGGTTCATCCGCCGAAATTTAAACAAAGGGGTATACCGGAGTGACCGTGATCGACTGAGTTTTTATGCAAAGCAAAACTTTTTTTGTTGCGCTTAAAAGTGTGCAAAAGAGTTTGCGCTGCGATTCGGTTGATAACATCCCGGTGGACTTCCGCATATTTAACAGGATAAATGCAATGCAGACTTTGTGTTTCCCTGTATGAGCTTTATAGTTCTGCTCAGAAGCGGATGTGAATGATGTTTCACGTTCCGTTTTTTATTTTCATAAAATGTGTTTTATGTGCACCTTAACGAAACCCTCCGAACCGCCCGCAGACTTCGGCTTTCAGCGCATTTATAACCCGCAGGCTTGAACAACAAGGAGGTTCATATGTCCATAATTTCAGTACGCAATTTAACCTTCTGCTATGAAGGCAGTTTCGACAACATTTTTGAAAACGTAAATTTCACGATCGATACCGATTGGAGACTTGGTTTCATCGGACGAAACGGGCGCGGAAAAACGACTTTTCTGCGGCTGTTAATGGGCGATTATGCATACGAAGGAAGCATCACGGCAAGCGTTCATTTTGACTATTTTCCGTTTGCCGTAACAAATGAAAGTCTGACCGCTGCCGAAATTCTTCTGACTGTTTCCGGTATTGCGGAATACGACTTTTGGCGCGCCGAGCGGGAACTCGGACTTCTCGGTGTTGATGAAAGTGTGCTCCCCCGTCCGTTTGCAACGCTTTCCAACGGAGAAAAAACCAAACTGCTGCTTGCCGCACTCTTTCTCAAGGAAAACAACTTTCTGCTCATTGATGAACCGACGAATCATCTTGATCTTGACGGGAGACGACTCGTTGCGAAATATCTCAAGAGCAAACGAGGGTTCATTCTTGTGTCGCACGACAGGGCATTCCTTGATGAATGCATTGACCATGTGCTGTCAATTAATCGCAGCACGATAGAAGTCATTCACGGCAATTATTCATCATGGCAGCGTGAAAAAACTCGGCGTGACGATTATGAACGCAGTGAAAACTCCCGTCTGACCGCCGAAATTGCCAACCTGCGCAATGCAGCGGACAGAATTGCTTCATGGTCGGACAAAGTTGAAGCAACAAAAATCGGCGGCGGTCCGTGTGATCGCGGCGCAATCGGCGCAAAAGCCGCAAAGATGATGCGTCATGCAAAGGCACAGGAGAGCAGACTTGAACGCGAAATTGAAAAACGAGAGGCACTAATGCATGATGTTGAATACGACGAGCGGCTGAAGCTGCATCCCGAGCCGTATTTCAGGCAGAATCTGCTTTTATCAAAAGACCTTTCCATTTTTTACGGTGACAGATGCGTTGCAAACGGAATCAGTCTTACGCTCAACCGCGGGGACAGAATCGCGCTTGTCGGGCGAAACGGCTGCGGCAAATCCAGTTTGCTGAAGCTTTTAATCGGCCAACCAATTGCACATACGGGCACACTTGAAATCGGCAGCAGACTGACCGTGTCATATGTGCCGCAGGATATGTCTTTTCTTTCCGGCAGCGCAGACGACTTTGCCGCAGAAAGCGAAATTGATATCACCCTGTTCAAAACGATTCTGAGAAAGCTTGATTTCAAGCGTACGCAGTTCACAAAAGATATGTCGGAATTTTCCATGGGACAAAAGAAAAAAGTCCTGCTCGCCCGCAGCCTTTGCCAAAGAGCCAACCTCTATATCTGGGATGAGCCGCTGAACTACATTGACGTTATATCAAGACTTCAGATAGAAACGCTGATACTTGAATACAAGCCGACCATGCTGTTTGTTGAACATGACGAAGCTTTCGTCAACGATATTGCAACGAAAGTGTGCAGAATCAGTTTGAATCAATAGCAAGGTCTGCCGCTGCATTCCGGCTGCTCCGTGTATTGCAGCAGGACAGTGAACACAAAAACGGGAGCATCGTCATACGGCAATGCTCCCGTTCGTTATTTTGGTTTAATTGTGTGCGTTGATTCCTGTTTATACCGCGGAATTATTTGCCGCAGCAGCAACAGCAGGGATGATCAACGGAGGACATATGCTTGATGAGGTCAACAAGCTTGTTGGAATAACCCCATTCATTGTCATACCAAGCAACGAGCTTTACGAAATGATCGTTGAGCATGATGCCGGCGGTTGCATCGAAGATGGAAGTTCTCTTATCGTGATAGAAACCGGAAGAGACAACAGCGTCCTCGGTGTATCCGATGATGCCGGCGAATTCGGGGCTTTCGCTTGCTGCTTTCATAACTGCCTTGATTTCATCGTAGGTTGCGGGCTTTTCGAGCACGCAGGTGAGGTCAACAACAGAAACGTCAATGGTGGGAACGCGCATGCTCATGCCGGTCAGCTTGCCGTTAAGAGCGGGGATGACCTTGCCGACTGCCTTTGCTGCACCGGTGCTGCTGGGGATGATGTTGTGTGCTGCCGCACGGCCTCCGCGCCAATCCTTGCGGGAAGAACCGTCAACGGTAAGCTGGGTTGCGGTGATGGAATGAACGGTGGTCATAAGACCCTCTTTGATGCCGAAATTATCGTTGATAACCTTTGCAAGAGGTGCAAGGCAGTTGGTTGTGCAGCTTGCATTGGAAACAACGTTCATGTCGGACTTGTATTCCTTGTTGTTTACACCCATAACGAACATGGGAGTTGCATCCTTTGCGGGTGCGGAGATGACGACCTTCTTTGCGCCGCCTACGAAATGCTGGCTTGCGAGTTCGGTGGTGGTGAACTTACCGGTGGATTCAACAACGTATTCTGCGCCGCATTCGCCCCAGGGAATCTCCTTGGGATCCATGCAGTTATAAACGCTGATAGCTTCGCCGTTGACAACGAGCTTGCCGTTTTCAACCTTGATTTCTCCGTCAAACCTGCCGTGAACGGTGTCATACCTGAGCAGATAAGCCATGTATTCAAGGTCGATGAAGGGATCGTTGATGCCCATTACAGTAACGTCGGGATCCGCTGCTGCTGCGCGGAAAACGAGCCTGCCGATGCGGCCGAAGCCGTTGATGCCGATTTTGGTTGCCATGAGTGAAAAGCCTCCTCAAAAGATTATAAATGTTTGAATCGGAAGCCGGCGGCGAAAAAGAAGCCGGCCTTGACCTTATTATACCCCATTACGGGGAAAAAACAACTATATAATTCGGGATATTTTTTCCGAAAAAATAGAAAAAATTAATGCGCCGACGAGCCGAACCGCCTGCCGGCGGAAGGTGTCAGAAGTTCAGCTCCTCCGCAACGATATAGAGCGGACGCTGCTTAAGCTCATCGTACATGCGGTTCATGTATGCGCCCTGAATGCAGAGGAAGAGGAAAGTGAGTCCCTGAAGCAGAACAACGCCGTCAACTGCCCACAGCCATGCGGGGAATTTGACTCCGCAGCAGGCAAGCACGATGAGCGCGATAAGACCGAGACCCGCAATGATGCTTGTGAACACGCCGAACCCGCCGCAAAGCGTCAGCGGACGATCACTGAAACCAATGATTCCGTCCATTGCAAGGCGAATCATTTTTTTGAGCGTGTACTTGGTTTTTCCCGCAAAGCGTTCGTTGCGGACAAATTCAATTGGGACGGCGTCAAAGCCCATCCAGCCGCTCATGCCGCGCAGGAAGCGGTTATGTTCACGCATTTTGAGGAACACATCCGCAACTTTGCGGTCGATAAGACGAAAATCACCGGTATCAAGCGGAATTGCGGTTGCACTCATTGACTTCAGCAGGCGGTAATATGCAGCAGCCGTGAGCTTTTTGAAGATAGTCTCTCCCTGCCTCTTGAGGCGTTTGCCGTATGCTATATCAGCACCGTTTTCCCATGCTTTGACCATTTGCTCGATAACTTCGGGCGGATCCTGCAAGTCAACGTCAATGATTATCAACGCATCACCTTTGGCAGCATCCATGCCGCAGGTTACGGCAAGCTGATGCCCGAAATTCCTGCTGAAGGAACGCACCTTGACCTGGGGATTGTTCTTTGCGATATTGCGCAGAATCTTCATTGAGCCGTCACGGCTGCCATCGTTTACATAAATGATTTCGTAAGGATAACCGATTTTTTTCATAACCGCATCCATACGGGAAAATGAGGTTTCAAGCACCTCTTCTTCGTTATAAACGGGTACAATAAGCGAAAGTGTTTTTTCCATAATTATTAACCGTTGCCCTTTATTCTTTGTTGTTGCAGCGCAAACCGCATTGCAATGATTCCGCAGCGGCGGATGCGCCGACATATTGCTGCCTCCGCAGACCGACCGTTCCGGCCGTGTCTTGGGAGATTATACAAATTATATCCTATTTTGCCGCAGATTTCAAGCAAAAAGGGAAAAATAAGTCCGTACGTTATATTCCGTCATCAATGCCCGGGCTGAACACCGACAGAAGCATCGAATTCAAGAGTAAAAGGTTTATCCGTCAGCGCTGTATCTGTCAATACTGTTGCAAAAAGCAGATTCTCCCCCGGCTCAAGCTTCAGCATAAATGAGCCGTCTGCCGACTGCATACTGCCGGAAGCAATGAAAGCCTCGCTGCCGCCTTCCGTCGTGTCCGCGAAAATTATGTTCACAGCACAAAAAAGAGTTTCGGGGTAGCTGTTTATGACCATGCCGTCAACGAATGTGCCGTCGCCCTCCTCGAAAACGCGAAAGTTTACAAATCGGAGATATTGTTCGAAATGCTCCGTGTCGCGAATTTCTTTTCCAAGCGCATCATAATGCATTATGCCGCCCGTAGGCGCTGCATCGAAAGTCGATGCTGCATCAAAGGTTGATGCTGCATCAAAGGTTGATGCTGCATCGGCCGTCGGATATGTACCCGCTGTCGGCTCGGCGCTGTCGGCCCGGAATCCGTGAGGCGGCAATGTCACATCGGGCATAATGCTTGAGTTTTTGTCATTGCAGCCCGCTGCCGAGAGCACTAAAGCCGCAAGCAGTCCCGCGGACAGGCGCAGTGCAAAACGCATACACCCATCCGCAATATCGTTCTTTATTTTGAAGTGTTCAAACACAGTTTTACGCATTCGCGGGAAGCTTCCGATGTTCACGGATAAGCTTTTGACGCAAATCGTACAGCCCGTCCGAATAATCGACTTTGTAAACTTGCGGGTTCATCAAACGCTTGCTTTCCTCCCAGAGGGTGTCAAGCTCCTGCTTTGCATATGCCTGAATCTGTTGAATCGTCGGACAGTTGTAAACCTGTTTTCCGTCTATGAAGATGGGCACAAGCAGCTCACGCATTGTGTAATCCGTAAGTGTCATGCGTTTATAAGTTTGTTCGGGGTGGTAAATCGTGAGCGGTTTTGTCGTGTCGAACTTTTCATCGCGCAAAGCGATAAGATCGGCAATCGCCATATGATCTTTGTCATACAGGCGATAAACGGTTTTAATGCCCGGGTTTGTGATCTTAACAGCATTTTCGGACAATTTGATTTTCGGATAAACGACGCCGTCAATAATTTCAGCAGACATTTTGTAAACGCCGCCGAGTGCGGGCTTGTCGTCTGAAGTTATGAGCTTTGTTCCGACACCCCAAGTGTTTATGCATGCTCCCTGCATTTTCAGGCTGTTGATAAGCGTCTCGTCCAAGTCGCCCGAAACACAGATTTTTGCATTTTCAAACCCGGCTTCATCAAGCATTTTTCTTGCTTTTTTGGTAAGGTAAGCAAGATCGCCCGAGTCAAGACGAATGCCCGCCGGCTCATAACCTCTGCTGCGAAGCTCGTTAAAAACTGTTATTGCATTAGGAACGCCGCTGCGCAGCGTGTCATATGTGTCAACAAGCAGCAGACAATTTCCCGGGAAAATCTCCGCATAGGCGCGGAAAGCATCAAGCTCCGTCGGGAAGCTCATTACCCAGCTGTGTGCATGCGTGCCGAGGATGGGAATGTTGAAAAGCTGACCCGTGAGAACATTGCTTGTGCCGCAGCAGCCGCCGACAACGGCAGCACGTGCGCCGTAGTTCCCTGCATCCGGACCCTGTGCGCGCCGCAGACCGAATTCCATTACGGCATCACCCTTTGCGGCATAGCAGACGCGGCTTGCCTTTGTTGCGATAAGCGTTTGATGATTAACAAGGTTCAGCAACGCTGTTTCAACGAGCTGTGCCTCCATTATCGGTGCAATGACGCGAACGAGCGGTTCGTAGGGATAAACGAGGGTCCCCTCTTCCATTGCATAGATTTCACCCGTGAAATGCAGTTTGCGGAGTACGCTTAAAAACGATTCATCAAAAAGATTAAGCGAACGCAGGTAAGCAACATCGTTCTCCGAGAAATGCAGATCATTGATATATTCAACGATAGATTCCGTGCCCGCCATTACTGCATAGGAAGAATTTGCTTTTGTATCGCGGAAAAAAAGGTCAAAGACCGCTTTGTTGCCCGCCATGCCCTTTTTAAAATAGCCGTACATCATGGTCAGCTGATAAAGGTCCGTCATCATGGTCAGGTTGCGGCTGCTCATTATGCTCATTTGTGGTTGAATCCTTTCGGGGGTATTTATATGGTTAAAACTGACGGAGATACACTGAATAATTCACTTTTCGGGAATCAATAAATCAGTTCTCGTCAGTGCTGTGTTTTTGATATTTTTTAAAAACATCATCAAGCGTTTTTTCGTCATCGATACCGACAAGGGTTTTTTCCTCCCCTTCGCCTGTTTCACGCAAAATTACGTATTCGAGTTCATCGCTGTCATCATCAACCGGAAGCAAAACATAGTAGTTTTCGCCGTTGTGTTCGATAATGTCCATAATATCAAACTCTATCTCATTTTCATCCTCATCGATAAGGATAATGCTGTTGTAAAGCTGTTCTTCCAAACTCTGCTCTCCTGTGTTTGTATTTTGCTCCGCGGCGACAAATTCCGCCTTATAATGCAGCAATATGCAACGAGCAGCACAGAAAGCCGTTTAATCGGCACAATGCACTGCCGCTGCATATATCGCACGTTAAGTAAGCACTGTTCGGGCATCACACCCATAGCCGCGTGATTGCTGCCTGAATATGTGTTTTGTTATGCCTTGCCGTTGCAGCCGAGAACGTCAACGATCTTATGGCGAACCATCTCTTTGATGGCAGCGCGGGCGGGCTTGAGATACTGACGGGGATCGAAGTGAGAGGGGTACTCATCGAAGTATTTGCGGATGGTGCCGGTCATTGCAAGGCGGAGATCGCTGTCGATATTAATCTTGCAGACTGCCATGCTTGCCGCTTTGCGGAGCATATCCTCGGGGACACCGATTGCATCCGGCATGTTTCCGCCGTGTTCATTGATCATCTTGACAAATTCGGGAATGACCGAGCTTGCACCGTGCAGAACGATCGGGAAACCGGGAAGACGCTGCTCAACCTCTTCAAGGATATCGAACCGAAGCATGGGCTTTGTGCCGGGTTTGAATTTGTATGCGCCGTGGCTGGTGCCGATTGCGATTGCAAGGCTGTCAACACCGGTACGCTCAACAAATTCCTGAACCTGCGCGGGGTTGGTGTAGCTTGCATCCTCTGCGGAAACATTGACATCATCCTCAACGCCCTCAAGCCTTCCGAGTTCGCCCTCAACAACAACGCCGTGATCGTGTGCATATTCAACAACCTGACGGGTGAGTTTGATGTTGTCCTCGAAGGAATGATGTGAACCGTCAATCATAACGGAGGTGAAGCCGCCGTCGATGCAGCTCTTGCAAAGCTCGAACGTGTCGCCGTGGTCAAGGTGCACGCAGATGGGCAGCTGAGTTTCAATTTCGGCTGCTTCAATAAGCTTCATGAGATATGTGTGGTTGGCATATTTCCTTGCGCCTGCGCTGACCTGAAGAATGAGCGGTGCGTTTTCTTCTTTTGCAGCTTCGGTAATTCCCTGGATGATCTCCATGTTGTTAACGTTGAATGCGCCGATGGCGTATCCGCCGTTATAGGCCTTTTTGAACATTTCGGTGCTGGTTACGAGTGGCATTCCGGAATCCTCCTAATGAATTTATTCATTGTAAGTTAAGCGCGAACAACTCCTGCGTATCAATCAGGACAATATCGTCCGCTGAACCTATTATATACCAGTGCCTGTATTAAATCAACCGCTTTTTTCCGCAAATTTCCGCAAATTTGATTTATATTTTTTATACTTTTTTCAGTCTGTTTCGGTTTTCTCAATACTAACGGTGCGTAAACGCAGCAAACGGCTGTTGTCCTGCTTCAGGCAAGCACATTCGCCCTCGGCAATGCGGCACGGATTGCTGCAATGCCTTCCTGTGAAATACCCGTTCGCTGCAAATCCAGTTTTTCCAATCCCGTCAATGTGCAAAGCACCTCCACCGCAGAATCATCAATCGGATTGCCGGACAAATCGAGTTTTTTCAGATTCACATGTTCTTCAAGAGCCGAAACATCCGTTATTGCATTGTTGTGCAGCGAAACATCCGTCAGGTTGACGAGTTCCGCAAGAGAGGAAATATCCTCAATCGAATTCATTCCCGCATACAGAACGGACAGTTTTTTCATGCCCGCCAAAGCGGAAATATCCGAAATGCTGTTATTGTATATCCACAGCCGTTCCATATTCTCAAGGCTGCGCAGCTCGGAAATGTCGCTCAGCACATTATCGTGCAGGTTCAGCCTGCGCAATTCGTGAAGCTCCGAAAGCGGTGAAACATCCGAAATGCTGTTATCATGCAGATACAGTTCACGCAGCTCAACGAGTTTTGAAAGCGGGCGCAGGTCGCTTATGCTGTTGCTCCGCAAACCAAGCTTTTGAAGCTTTGTAAGCTCCGAAAGCGGCTGAAGGTCATGAATCTCGTTTTCATGCGCGAGCAGCTTTGTCATATTCTTGAGCGGCGTCAGCGGATAAAGGTTGGAGATATTGTTCTTGTCAATATCCAACTCCAGCAGCTCCGTCAGTTCGCTCAGGTGTGATATGTCAGAAATATTGTTCGTATCGAGGTTCAGTTTTCGCAATGCGGTAAGCTTTTCAATCGGAGATAAATCGTAAATCATGTTTTCGGAAAGATCCAGCACACGAAGATAACCGAATTTTGTTAAATCGTCAATATACATCAGTCCGCACCGCCGCAGATGCAGCTCCGCAATGCTGCTTCTGTCCGATACGCATATCGAGCCATATTTATATTTAAAGGCACGCGCGAAGTTTTCGTTATTAAATTGTAATTCTGTCTCAAACGGATTCGGTTCGTCTGCGGGCAGCGGCAAAGGCGTCTGTACAGGAGGAATATAATCGCCTGACAAAACCTGTGTGGGGTTCGGCACAGGGAAATCGGTTTGCTCGGCAGATCGCTCGGGTTTTACGGGAGCAAGGCTCTCGCCGCCGCTGCATCCAAGAATTGCGGTCGCTACGATACATATAAGCAGCGCAAAAGCAGCCGGTTTACGAAGTGCAGTCAAAACAGCAGGACCGGGGGTGCGAGACCCGTTGTTCCGTGAACAATGCTGCAATGCCGATTTTGCTTTTTTATCGTCAGTTTCGTTGTTTGATTTAGATTTATACGTATTTTTTCTGTTAATCATATTCGTCCCGAACTCATGTTGTTTGTTCCCGCCGCATTCGACGCATTTTCGCAATGCCCGTTTTCGCATCAACCAATAGCCGCCGTCCTGTCAAGGATCCTCGTGCCAAAGGGGAGCAGCCTTGTCGGTCGCTCCCCATGCCAAATCATCGTGCGGAATACGGCATTATCCACCGGACTTTTGCTGTGCAAAAGCTGTCAAGGGTGCAAATGCCGTTCGACACTCGGAGATACTCCGGATAATTCGTGTTTTTGTGTGTAACCGCTTGCAGTTGCGGCTCGGTTCACAAAAACAGCCTTTAGACAGAGTTTCCGTCGGACGGAGTTTTCTCAGATGACACCGATTGCCATACGCATTATGGTCAATGCATCCGAAACGGAAACACCGGGGTTGCCGTCAACATCCGCAAGCTGAATCTGCTGCTCGGTAAGCTGCATCGTGCCCATCGCATACCGCATTGCAGCCAATGCATCCGAAATGGTCACGTTGCCGTCCATATCAACATCGCCGGGAGCGTACTGTGCGCCGATATAACCGGGAATGCTGATATTATCAACCCAGCCGCAGTCGCTTCCGCTGTTGATGCTGCTGTCCTTAGAATACACCCATTCGAAGGTGTAGGAACCGGTTGTCTGAGCGGTGTATGTAACCGTTGTCCAGTCACGGTCGCCGGAGATATTCGTGTTGTCCGTATTGTTGACTCTGAATTTGAGTTTGTCGTAATTGCTTTCGCTGCTGACGCGCCAATCAAAGCTCATTGTTTCGCCTGCGTTCATGTTGACGGTAACGCTGAACCCTGCGGAAGAACCGCCGACGCCTGCATTTGTGCTTACAACGCTTGCGCCGCCGACGCTGTTCACAACATCAACCGCCCAAGGATGGCTGCTGTTGTTTGTGAAATTCAGCGTGCCGTTCTGCACGTTTGCCGCCTCGTCAAAGCTCGGAAGCCCTGCAATCGTCACTTGCGCGGAGGCAGTGTAGTAACGATCGTTGAGCAAATCGTGTGCTCTTGCCGTTATGGTTGCCGTGCCCTGAGCAACACCGGTGACGGCTGCATAACGCTTATTGCCGCGAACTGCTGCAACAGCGGGGTTTGAAGAAGTCCACTCAACCTCGAAATTGTTTGCATTCTCGGGTGTGCGGAGTGCAGACAGGCGAATTTCACCGCCGACATAAGCCTGTGCGGAAACGGGGTCAATGCTGAGCGCCGTGAGCGCAACGGGTTCGGGGGGGATTGCATTCAGAGTTACGCCGAAATACTTAAGGCCGTTGTCCGCACCCTGCGGCGGGAAGTAAATGCCGTCAACGGGTTTTACGGTTATTGCACCGCCGCCGCTGATGGAGCAGCTGTTTCCCGTGAAAACAACCGGTGAAAGCAGGTTGTAGAGGTTCTGAACATCGTGATAATCCGCGGGGTTGTATCCCTCCTGCATCCTGAAACCGTAAATGCCGTCGTATGCATCCGGCGCATTTGCGGTCATTGCAACGCGGAAATTGCCGACAAATTCGGAAGCCGTCTGGCCCGTGACCTCTTTGAACGAAGCAGCAAAGGATTTTCCTGCGGCAAGCTTTTGCAGAAGCGCACGGAAAGTCTGGTTGCCGTATTGCGTGTAGATATACTGAGCAAAGAACGATACCTGAGCATAAAGCGCAAGCCTGTCGTCCGTTTCGATCCAGTTGCTCCAATCGTACATTGAGAAGCCGTTGTGCAGGCTCCATGCGGAAACATACTCGTGTTCTGCGGGCGGAGTGAGCCAATCGTTATTGGTTTTGAAGCTGTAGTTCATCCAGCTCTGCACCCTGCGGGAAATGCTGCTGCCGGGATAGCAGATTTCCTCGGAAGCCGCGCTCATGCATTCGTTTATCCACGTGTCGGAACCGCCGGCGGAGTAGTTGATAAGGTGCTGATATTCGTGCACCATTGTGCCGTAGGTATCTGCAACGTCGATGATGACTTCACCCTCGGTATTAACATAGTAAACACCGGGATATGTATCGATATTAAGACAGGGCATTCCGTTTGAAGCAAGATCCGATGCAGTGAAGAAGCCTGCAACATAGCCGTTGCCGGGAGTCCAGCCGTCGTCAATGTTGTAATACAGAATGTTCAGCCTGCCGTCGCCCTGGCTTCCGTTTGCGTGATCGCCGAATGAAGACTGCATCAATGCAAACTTCGAATCGAACTCATCCGCACAAATCTGGGCAAAGCTCTCGTCGATTTCATCAAGGGGATATACGTTTGCCGCCGTTGATGTGGGAGTCCAGATATAGCAATGCTCGCCCTTTGCAAGCACTTCAAACTCAACATTTGAGTTGGGCAGTGGGCAATAGCTTGAATAGAGGCTGAAAACATGTGTGTCGCCTACATTGAAGGAAAGGGATTCCGTGCCGATGCTTCCGATGTTGCTGCGGGAATCAACACCGGCTTTTTTGTCCGCTTCGGCAAGCTCGGAATCGATATCGACAACATAACCCTTGTCGGAAACGGGAAGGCTGCCGCGATTTGCACCGGTTGCGCCGACACCGACTTCGGTTTCGATAAGGCCGCTCATGTTACCCGTGGACATATCGCCGTAAGAGCTTGTGCTCGGGTTGTAAATAACGACATAGTCGCCGCTGTAGCCATCGCTGCCGTCGGTGTCGATTTCAACATCGCCGGTGTTGATGAGGTTTGGGGTTACCTGTGTTTTTGCAGCAGCGGAAGACGGCAGGACTGCCGCAAGCGTCGTTACCGCAAGGCACAGGCTCAGCATGATGCTGATGATTTTCTTCATAACGTTTCCTCCTGAAGTTTTTGCAGAGGTGTATCGGCAAACAATCCGCTCGATGCGGGTTTGTCCGAACCGCTGCACATATATAATAACACATCCGCCGCATTCATCAAAGATAAATCGGGGCGAATGTGTCAATATATTATCTTTTCGTATTCTTTAATCTAAATCCTGCCTTTTCGCTCATGCGTCTGCCTGATTCTCGATTCAATGCCCATATCTGTCGGAACATAGTAAACATGTCCTTCAACTGAAGGCGGCATGTATTTTTGCTCCACTTCATGATTCGGGTAATCATGAGGATATTTATACCCTGCGCCGTGCCCAAGCTGTTTTGCGCCCTTGTATGACGTATCTCTGAGATGAATCGGAACAGGTTCGTCAATCGTCTTCTCCGCTTCGGCAAATGCACTGTCAACAGCAAGAACTATGGAATTGGATTTCGGACTTTCGCAAAGGAAAACTATCGCCTGTGCAATGCTGAGCCTTGCCTCCGGCATTCCTATGAGTTCAAGTGACTGCGCCGCCGCAACAGCCTGCTGCATTGCGGTCGGGTTCGCCATGCCGACATCTTCGGAAGCATGCGCAATGATCCTGCGGCAGATAATCCGCGGGTCAAGTCCCGCATAGATAAGCCTTGCAAACCACGCAAGTGCGGCATTGCTGTCCCCGCCTCGGAGGGATTTGCAAAATGCGGAGAGCATATCATACAGCTGCTGCTCATCGCATTTAATGACTTTTTGCTGAATTGATTCAGCCGCAATTTCAGCCGTGATATGTATCACTCCGTTTGCAGACGGTTCGGTTGTTCGCACCGCAAGCTCAAGCGCATTCAGTGCGCAGCGCACATCTCCGTTTGCAATGCGGGCAATATGCATCATTGCCGCTTCATCAACCGATGTTTTGTACATGCCGAGCCCTTTTTCCGCGTTATTAAGAGCAGCCGTCATCGCTTGCATAACATCTTTTTCCGATAAAGGATAAAATTGGAACAGTCTGCATCGGCTGACTATTGCGCCCGTCATGGAGATCATCGGGTTTTCGGTGGTTGAGCCGATGAATTTAATCGTGCCGCTTTCAAGCGCGGGCAGAACGGAGTCGGACTGTGCCTTGCTCCATCTGTGGCATTCATCCAAGAGCAGGAAAGTTTCCTTTCCGTAAAGGCGCAGATTATTTTCGGCCTCGGCAATGACCTCGCGAACCTCTTTAACTCCGGACGTCACGGCATTAAGCTTTACAAAGTTCGAACGCGTTGTGTTTGCGATTATTGAAGCAAGCGTTGTTTTTCCGCAGCCGGGCGGGCCCCAAAATATGCTGCTTTGAAGTGCATCGATTTTTATGGCGCGCCGAAGAAGGCAGCCCTCGCCCACAATATGCCTTTGTCCTATGAATTCATCCAACGTTTGCGGGCGCATTCTGTCCGCAAGCGGAGCGGATTTTGAAACATTGTTTGAAAAAAGGTCCTGCATAGCTCCGTTTGAATCCGTTTTCGAAATTGCTGTATTCGCTTGATTTTACTGTAATGCCACGCAATCCGCCGCCGGTTGCCGGCGACGGACTGCATTCGAAAGAAAGTGCAATGAAGCACACGATTTATTTATCGGTATCCTCAAAGCTCATTTCCATAAGGCGTGCGGGCAAATGTTCGAACATGTATGCCATGGGTTCACGTTCGTGAATGGTGCGCACGGCTTCCGCAAACAGCGGCGCGGCGGAAACAACTTTGATTTTCTTTGAATTTTTAAGCACATCGGTGTTGTCAACGGTATCGGTTGTGACAAGCATCTTGATGGGGCTTTCTTCAATGCGCTTAACAGCGTCCTCCTTGACGATCGCATGGGAAAGGAACGCATAAATTTCTTTCGCGCCCTTGTCCATAAGGCCGTATGCAACCTTGCAGAGGGTGTTGCCGCTGATTGTGAAATCATCAACGACCATGCAGGTTTTGCCTTTTACATCGCCGATAATCTCAAGTGCATTGGGGTTTTCGTCGTGGCCGATGCGAACCTTGTCGCCGATTGCAACATTGCAGCCGAGAATATTTGCGTATGCCCTTGCACGCTTTGCCGAACCCGCATCGGGAGAAACGACAACGAGATTTTCATTAACAATGCCGAGGTGCCGCGCATATTCGCAGAGCAATGCACTTGCATAAAGGTGATCGACGGGTTTCGAGAAGAAACCCTGAACCTGTGCCGCATGAAGGTCCATTGTAACGACCCTGTCGGCACCGCACATCTCGATGCAGTCCGCACAGACCCTTGCGCGGATGGAAACACGGGGTTCATCCTTTTTGTCGGCTTTTGCATAGCCGAAATAAGGAATTATTGCGGTTATTGAGTTTGCACTTGCGCGCTTGAACGCATCTATCCAAAAAATAAGCTCGGTGAACGCATTGTTCGGATCCTTGCCGATGGATTGAACAATGTAGACATCCTTATTGCGGATGGATTCATCGGCGCGGACGTAGATTCCGCCCTCGGAAAAAATATGGGTTGTGGATTTGCCGAGTTCAACGCCGAGATAATCACACATTTTCTGTGCAAACGGCCTGCTTGCGGAGCCGGCAAAAACAGTTATGATACCGTTGGTTGAGTTCATAATTCTAAGAAGCTCCCCCTCATCAAAATATTTTGCTATCGTAATTATAGCAGACAAGCCCCGTGCATTCAATGAGAGCAGCGAACAAAATGAAAGTATATTCGGGTAATATCGACTCGCTTTTTATTTTTTCGTGCCGCACAAAAGAATGCCCCGGACGGTTATAAGCCGTCCGGGGGCAGGGTTCATGCGTTCGGCTGAACGATTCAGTTTTGACTTTTTCCACCGCTTCCGCCGAACAGCTCCTCATCGATTGTGTAGCCGGGTTCGCCCTCGGCAACACTTCTGACAGCAGCATAATAATCGTCCCAAACGATAAGATACTGTGTGTGTTCACTGTTCAAGAAGTATATTTTAAATCCGATTCCGCTTCCGCCCTCATAGTCGGGGGCGCCGGTGATTGCATTAAGCTTCTTAGTCACGTTCTGATACCCGTTCTCCGAAGAACGGTATTCGGGCAGATTTGCAAACACCTCATGCACCTGTTCAAGTGTGAGCATAGGCACATCCTCCGGAAGATCCCCAATGATTTGCAGTATCTGCTTTGTGTAGTTCCTCTCAGACCCAATGCCTTGAAAACTCAGCTCAATGTTTTTAAGCTTCTGCTTCTGCTCATCGTCGGCACGAGCCATACAGTATTCATACAGCGAGCCATATGTCTTTGACCAGACATTCGCGCTTTTCCAAACATCCAAATCACTGTAATCCGGAGCTTCCGTCGGAAGCTGAGCCTGTTCTGTCGGAGCGGCAGTACTCGGATTTTTGCCCGAAGTGCCGGTGCAGCCCAAGACAAACACAACAGCACATACAAGCGCGATTATGAGGGTAAGAGTTTTCCTGTTCATGCCGTTGTCCTCCTTTTCGTTAAGAAGACTTATTCAACAAAGTCTATATAGCCGGCGCAAGGGATAAGACTCGGGTTAAAAACCCCGATCGAACCGCAAACGATGATTATCCCCTCGGTAAATTCCGGATTGCAGGAATAGACGGTAATGTAATCTCCGCATCCGCCATCGTAATCGGGAGCTCCGGCGATCTCGTTATAACGCCTTATCAACTCCATTTCAAGTTCCCTCGAGCCGAGACCGTAGCCCTCCGCCCGAACCTCAAAGTAAATGCTTCTTGCCTGTTCAACCGTCAGTCTCGGAGTGTCCGACGGGAGCGCACCCATTATCGTCTCAATCTGCCTGATATAACCCTCTCTAAGCAGCTCTGACGTAGCCCCTTTATAACCCATTTCAAAGCTTTCGAGCTGCCGCCTCTGCTCATCGGAAGCATGCGCACAGCAGTACTCGTAAAGTGACGTTTCGTCACCGTAGCTCCTGTTCCTGATGGTGTTAATCACTTCATCGTTTACGGCATCAACCTTTTCGGAATCGTCCTGTTCCTGCTCGTTCACAGCATCAACCCTTTCGGAAGCATCCTGTTCCTGCTCGGAAACTTTGCTTCTGTCCGAAGTGCCGGTGCAGCCCAAGACAAACGCAACAGCACATGCAAGTGCGATGATGATGGTAAGAGTTTTCTTCATGCTGTTGTCCTCCTTTTCGTTATTCTTGAACGAAAACGGTGTGCACAGCGAATCATCATTGTGCCCGTTCCCAATCGATTGTGAAGCGTGATTAATTATCGGTCACGCTTCGTGTTTTCACGGCTGCGCAGATTACGGACGCAGCAGCCACGTTTCGCTTCCTGCACTGTCGTAGTGCCTTACCGTGCCCCGCCACACGCGAACGTACTCGGTGTGTTCGGCATTCAGGAAGTAGACCGTGTTTGTGATTCCGCTTCCGCCCTGATAATCCGGCGCACCGGTGATTGCATTAAACCGCGTCATCACTTCGCGTTCGGTATCATCAAAATCCACGGGTCTGAATCCCATCTGTGCAACTTCGTCGCAGATCGCCTGCACCTGTTCAAGGGTGAGATAGGGTGTATCCTCCGGAAGGTCGCCCATTGCAAGCATGACATCCTTAACACATACCATAAAGCAGCCCAAGCTGTCAGTGTCGCGAGCCTGAATTTCATCAAGCTTCTGCTTTTGTGCATCCGTTGCCTTCTCGTAACTCCTTGTCAGGAGTTCGGGATCATCAAACTGAATGCGTGAGCTGTAATTGGCCTTTTCAACATTGGTTGAATCGGGAAAATTAACGGGCGCATCGGTTTTCTGCTTGTCTCCGGCTGTCAGTGCCTGCACGGCAAAGCAGCCCAAGGCAAGCACAACTGCGCATGTAAGCGCAAGGATGATGGTAAGAGTTTTCCTGTTCATGCCGTTGTCCTCCTTTTCGTTAAAGAAACTTATTCAAAACGGTTCTTAACACTGACATGAGGATCCAAACTCGGGTTAAAAGACCCCGCAACACCGTTTATGATGAATATTCCCTCCGTAAAGTCGGGATTGCAGGAGTAGACAGTAATGTACAATCCGCTCCCGCCCACGTAGTCGGGAGCTCCGGCAATCTCGTTATAACGTCTCTCCAACTCAATTGCAAGTTCCCTTGAGCCGGGCAGATAACCCTCCGCCCGAACCTCAAAGTAAATGCTTCTTGCCTGTTCAACCGTCAGTCTCGGAGTGTCCGACGGGAGCGCACCCATTATCGTCTCAATCTGCCTGATATAACCCTCTCTAAGCAGCTCTGACGTAGCCCCTTTATAACCCATTTCAAAGCTTTCGAGCTGCCGCCTCTGCTCATCGGAAGCATGCGCACAGCAGTACTCGTAAAGTGACGTTTCGTCACCGTAGCTCCTGTTCCTGATGGTGTTAATCACTTCATCGTTTACGGCATCAACCTTTTCGGAATCGTCCTGTTCCTGCTCGTTCACAGCATCAACCCTTTCGGAAACATCCTGTTCCTGCTCGGAAACTTTGCTTCTGTCCGAAGTGACTGCATGAGCAACAATGCAGCCGAGAGCGAACACAACCGCACATGCAAGTGCGATGATGATGGTAAGAGTTTTCTTTTTCATAATTAAACCTCCATTATTATTATATAATCAAATTAACAGCGTTAATTCGATTATCTCAGTTAATCGAATGATGCAGAATGTATTCCGCAGCATTCTTGTTCTTATCGTAGATCTTTATAAAGTATCTACGACCCGCTTCAAGGTTCATTGTAAAGTTCGGATTTCCGACAGAAACAGATTCTTTCAACTTGTTTCCGTAAGTGTCGTAAATCACTATATCCGCATCATAGCTTGACGGTGTCAACGATGTTGTGAATGTATATGTTCCGGTCTCCGCAGGTGAAAACGCAAAGCAATCCACATCTCCGCTGAAATCAAACCGTCCTCTCGTAAAAGCACCTCTTGTCGTTGCGCTTTTAGTTAACGTATCTCCCGCCTTATCCTTGAACGAAAACGGTGTGTACAACGAATCTTCATTGTGCCCGTTCCCATGCACATAATCAATTATCGGCGGTTTCTTTATCAGATAATAGCGCACACCGTCATCATACCTCCCTTCCCTTGCCGCAGTTGCAATATTGCTGTCAGTAATAACAGCATGAGTGTCCAACGTCAAATTGGTTACCTTAGTGCTTCCGGGTTTATGCGACCATGTTCCGTCGCTGTGCCGCATATAGAAATGATAGTCATGCCCAATACCGATGGTCAAGGCTATCTTTCTGTACCCGGCGGGAACGGATGCAGTTTGTGTTGTTCGCGTTATCGTCCAATCATTCCCGTCAGCATTGCGGAGTGCTGCAAAGTCACCATACATTTTCTGTTCAAGATAATTCAGAAGTGCCTCAGAAGTGATGCTTAAATCGTCCAACTTATAATACATTTCGAGGCAAAAATCAAAATAAGACTGATTATCTCGAATAAACTCCCCGGGCTGCTGCTTATATGGGTTGGAGTCAGTTCCAACTGTTGCATGAACATGCATTGCATATCCGTAGCAATTCATGTTGTATTGCAGCTTGTCACGATACTTTGCCGTCATTGCATAAGTTGAATACATGCGATCTATGCTGATCGGACTTGCAGTGTACGTTATGTGCAGCTCCGGCTTATGCGGAGATTCAGCATCGGAACTGTAAAAGGTCGTCCATTGGGATGTTCCGCTTTCGGTATTGTCTTTTACAACAAAGCCGTAGTTTGAGCGCGCTCCGCTGACCCAATCACGAACGATTGACGTTACGCCCATTTTGAACCAGTTCCCGCTGTCGGCAGCTGCAACGGTGGAAACATCGGTTGTTGAGTTTCCGGGTTTTGTGTTCCAAGTTATGTTTTTTGAAGACCAGCTTGAAGTAACCCGGTATGCGCGGGTCTGCGGAGTTGAACCGCCCTGTTTTTCCATTCGCAAATATGCATTTGTGACAGTGCCGCCGACAGTTGACGGAATGGTAAAACGGATATAAGTTCGGCTGATGTTGTATGAGCTGCTTCTGCCTGTTCGCAAATACTCATCAACATAATAATTTGTGTCAGAGTTTTTGCTTGAAACGAAGGCATCCTGTGTCTTGTTCTTACCGGTTACCATTACCGAAGGATCAATCAATACAGGGAAAACCCGTTCGGAATCAGAGATGAAGCTTTGCGGAACGGAGAAAGAGATTATTGTTCCATCCCGTACCGGCGACAACGTGAAACTCATTTCATCGGTGTATGCCCCCGCAGAATCAACAGCAAAGAGCTTTTCGAGTTCGAACACGCATTCTCCGAAACTGTCGCTGAAGCGAACTGAACCGTCCTCAGCTTGCAGAATTTCGCAATCGGATTCAACAAAGAAGCTGTATGTCAGCGGAGCATCGGCACCTTTCATGATGATATACTCCTTCAGGCAATCGCTGTTTGCTGCATACACGAAATCCGCATTTTTGAACAGATTTGGATAAGCAACGGTGTTTTTGCCGTGCAAACTGTAACCTCCGATGGTTTTGTGCTGATACTGTGCATCTTTCACTGCAATAACATTATTCGCGTTAATCGGAATAAATGAAACGAAGTGCCCGTCATAGTCCGCCGACACCGAGGAAGTTTCCCCGTCGGCGAAAAAGAAGCGTACATCGTTTGCAGCGTTGGCAAACCTGTAGTTCAAACTGTTTCTTGTGAAGTTTGTATTGACAATCGAATTGTCAATCTCGGTCATTTCTCCGCCTGCGTTACGGTAGAATTTATCTTCCGAATAGATGACGCATTCATAAGTGCCGTCATCCCGCAGGAAGGTGCTTGAGTCGGTGCTCCTGAGTTCTGTAAGTTCCCGCACAATACTCGGCTCTTCGGAATAACCGCTTGATTCAGCTGAAGCAAGCGACTGCAAAGCAAGCATCGGCTGACAAAGCAACAGAACCAAAAGGAACATCGCCAACAGTTTCTTCACACGCATTGTTCTCTTCTCCTTCCTTTAGTAGTGGTATGGTGACAGTTTGCCCGATTGCTGTCGATTGAACCGTTCCCGGTCAAAAATGAGTTTTGCAAGCCAAAACATTTATCGGGCGGAGATCGGAAACGGGGAAGTCTTTGTTGTCAGCACAGCCGGAATGCACAAAGACCCGAGGAACTGCGGCTTGGAGCTTTTGAAAATCGGATCGATCGCCCTCGTTTCGGCTCTCTTCCGCTCTTCGAGTCAAGCATACCATATATTGCCGGATAGTGCAAGTGTTTTTTTTATTTTTTTCTAAAAATTTTAACATTAATAATTTTCTCCCGAAATTCAAGCTGTTTACGCGGCATGTTACAGATTTGCAGCCGTTGCGAAAAAAACATCAATTAATATTTTTAATTGACGGATTTTTCGCGCAGCATTGGTATATGTCTGGCATTTTATCACAAAAATTCCCGTCAATACTTACTCTGTATCGCCCGTTGACGGCAAAAGGTTCAATGCGTCATCAACCGATTCAACGTTTGTGTATGCCTGCGGAACATCGCCCACAATAACGGTTTCGCAAAGCGCGGCGGTATGGGACACGGCGATATGTTTTTCAAATGAGGCAAGTATTATCCGAATGTTTGCAGTCAGTTTTAGATATGCCGAATATCTTGTTTGGTTGATTCCGGCAGGAGAAAATGCAGCGGAAAGTCCGGAATCGATTCTTCCCGCAGGAGAAATCCCGACGCTTATACGAGGGCCTTTTTCGGTAAACAATGCAATTCCGCTTGCCGTCCCGAGTGATACGCCGACAGAAGCATTCGAAAGCTCCCGAAGCCGAATTTGGGCGCAATCGGTTATTTGCGCCGCAAGCAGATTGATTTTCACGGCGTCAATAAAAAGAATGTCCGCACCGCTCTCGTTTCGCTGCACTTTTGCAAGTTCGGAAGGATCATGTTTCTCCGAATAGGCTCCCATGACTTCCAATACCGCAGAGTTCAGCAGTTCCGCTGCAAGCCGGGCTGCCTTTTCCTCTGCAAGAGCGCGCAGCGGCACGGAAAACGCCGAGTCAAGCAGGATCGCGAACGCAATAAACAGCGCAGCCGCAGCACAGATCATACCCCGCAGGCCAAAATGCAGATTCGGTTTTTGTATCCTGCGGATATTGGCTGATTTTGTGCC
>ENA-OPVH01000262-OPVH01000262.1-human-gut-metagenome-genome-assembly--contig:-NODE-262-length-39734-cov-9.124776_pt1 | contig 39734 bp, 40 predicted proteins | sample MGYA00241494_ERZ501980 | MGnify/ENA primary metagenome ERZ501980 (study PRJEB25962, sample SAMEA1964914) | human gut metagenome | biome: human gut; feature: human-associated habitat; material: faeces... | reverse complement strand
GCGGACGCTTGCGCCGCCGCTCGCCTGTATATGCGCCCGTGGCGAAATTGGTATACGCGATGGATTTAGGTGATGTCACCTCAGTGAAGATTTTTCTGGCATATAATCACATAACATGATACACTAAAAACAGCTGATGTGGAAATGCAGCTCATATGCGGGCATGATGGAATTGGTAGACATGCGAGATTTAGGTTCTCGTGGAGTAATCCGTTGGGGTTCGAGTCCCCATGCCCGCACCAAATTACAAGCTGCATTTTCGTTTTGGAAAATGCAGCTTTTGGCATTTCTGAAACAAAGATAATAGCGAAGATGGGTGCGTAAAATGCTTTCAATTAATGATTACTTGGATAACATCTTGATCGACTTTGAATCTTACGCTCGCTCTGGTGTAAAGCTGTGCGATTTAAAAAGCGTTCATTATGATGCCGGCAGAATCCCTGATTATTCAAGTCTTCACATTCAACAATTATATTTACTTCGCTATGCATATGCATATTCTTTTGAGTATAAGCGCATGTATGAAGCACTGCTCCACCGTGCGGATTTTGGCTCAAGCATAGCAGTTACCTCCATTGGGTGTGGAAGCATGCTTGACTACTGGGCACTCGCTAATGTTGTACCAGAGTCGTGCAGAATTCGATATCGGGGAATCGATACAATCGATTGGGCATATCAGATAAGTGCACGGGATCAAGATGACATGAAGTTTATATGTCATGATGCAGTTGACTGTCTCTTCAAAGCTAAAACACTTTCTGCCGATGTGTACATTTTCCCAAAGTCTATAAGCGAGTTCCCCGCCAGTGTGATGCGACGCATTGGACAGATTTTTGGCGAAAAAATGCCTGCCGGGAACACTGTTTTCTTCCTGTTTTCTTTGCGAACTGATTTGGGCAGTCTGGAACGAGATGTGAACCGCACAAGAGCACTTTTTAATGCTATGCTTGGAAATGGTTTTAGCTCAAATGACGATCCGAACAGCTACTATCACTTTGCAGATGAATGGCGTGGAAAGAAAATCAGAGAAGTAGATAATGAGTTTCGCCATCCTTGGGATACTGTCAAGTTTTTGACAGAAGACTTGCATACATGCTGTATTGGCTATGATGGCGAGCACTGTGAAGGTGATTGCGAACGCAGGCTTGGATGGTGGCCAATTCTTACTTGTCAACAAGCTCAATGGCAAATTTTTGAGTTTAGAAAAGAGGTGTGATTTGTGATTATAAGTGCCAGTCGTCGAACCGATATTCCAACATATTATTCGAAATGGTTTTTTAACCGACTTAAGGAGGGATATGTCCTGGTTCGTAATCCTATGAACGCACACCAAATAAGCAAAATTCCTCTAAATCCCGATGTAGTAGATGGCATTGTATTCTGGACCAAAAATCCCATTCCCATGCTTGAAAAACTGGATATGCTCCGAGACTATATGTACTACTTCCAGTTTACGCTTAATTCATATGCACAGGACGTCGAAACACACATCCCAAGTAAGCAGAGCCATGTCATTCCCGCATTCAAAAAATTATCGGACTTGATTGGGCCTAATCGCGTCATTTGGCGATATGACCCCATTTTATTGAACGATACATACACTCCAGAGTATCACATCCGATATTTTGAAAAAATCGCAAAAGAACTAAGCCCATATACAAAAAAATGCACGATTAGTTTTATAGATTTTTATCGCAATACATCAAGAAATGTCTCCGGCTTGGCTTTGCATGATTTCCCACAAAAAGTCCAAAGAAGTCTTGCAAAAGAACTCGCTGCAATCGCCCATAGCTACGGTCTCCAAATTGATACTTGCGCCGAGGGAATTGAGTTGCAGGAATACGGAATTGAGCACGCTCGCTGTATAGATGATCGTTTACTAAGCAGGTTGCTCAACTGCCCTCTTGAAGTGGGAAAAGATAAGAACCAACGCCTCGAGTGCGGATGTATTGAGAGTCTTGATATTGGAGCGTATAACACATGTCGAAATGGTTGCAAGTATTGTTACGCAAATTATAGCGCAAAAACAGTATTCACGAATTCCAATAAGCACAATCCGGAATCTCCGCTGCTTTTTGGCGAAGTAGGACCTGAGGATAGAATTACCGAGCGGAAAGTCAAGAGTTGTAAAGTAACTCAGATTAGGTTTGATGTATAATCTTCTCCATCACTATCTCATCAATCTCTTGTTCCAGTACTTGAACTTTCCCCTGTAACGACAAAATGTGGGCGTCGAGGATTGGTTTCCTCAACGCCCACATTTTTTGCAGCTGTGCCAGCTTCTCTACTTCCTCGGCACACTGCTCTCGCACAGTTCCGGCACACGCCTGCACCTGTTCATCCAGCACCTCCTCATGGATACGGTGGGAGGAGCAATAAGATTTTCCATTCCGGTGATACCCACGGCACACATAAGCCGTCAGAGGAGATACAACGGGAACGACTTGAGCGCGTGGCGAATGAAATCTCCGCGCGCAGTGAAACGGTCAAGGATGTTCCGCTTGACCTGTTCCATCCGAGCGAAGCAGCTTTAGAAAAAGGCGATGCCTTTTATTACGAAATGCTTCGTGCCATCGGTCCTACCAAGGACGCATGGCGTGATTACAAAAAGTACATCCGCCGTTATGAAACATATCTTCACGACATTCGCGCTTTCAACGGTACTATTCGGAATTTCATCAGCTTTAGTCTGTCCAAGCTGAAGCATAACAGCCCAGAGGACTATGCCGCAGCACTCTACGGCTTCTACAATGATGAACGCATTGCGGAAAAGCTCATCGTCAATCCCATCCGCAACAACGGCGACTGCTATACGCCCCACGATGTCTACGAGCTTTCCTATGTGCCGCGGCCGCTGCCGGACGGCTCTGTCGCTATCTGTCAGGAGCATGTGACAGATAGCTTACAGGCACTGATGAAAGCCGATTATATGCTGGCGCTGAACAGTGGGCACAACATCCGCCGCTGCATCATCTGCGGACGGTATTTTCTGCTCAAGAGCGGTGTCCATGCTTTGTACTGCGAAGGGGCGTGCCCCCATGCGCCCGGCTACACCTGCCGACAGTTCGGCACGGTGGAGTTGCAGAAGGAACTGGCGAAGGATATTCCCAAGGTCAAAGTCAAGGTGACCGCCTTTGCCCGCATCACAAAGGATATGCAGCGGGGTACGATCTCACAGGAGGACGCAAGAAAAGCCAAGGACTATGTGCGGGATCTGCTCTATGACGCTCTGCGTGACGCGAATATCTCCGTAGAGGCTTTCGAGCAGCGTATTTCCTCTGAGCGCGTTTACCAGCACTGTGGGATCACCAGAACGGCCAATCCGAGGGGCCGTCCGCCGAAGGAAAAGGCGGGTGAGCAAGCATGACCAACGAGCAACTAATTCGCCAATATAATGACGGCGATGAAGCTGCGCTGGAAAAGCTGTACCATAAAAACATCGGTCTGATCCGCGGCATCGCCAAGGAAGCAGCAGCGGAGTTCAACTGCCTGACGGCGGACTCACATCATCCGAATCAGTGTTCCGCGTATACGAAAACGATTCTGGACGATCTCTGCGGCGAGGGCGCATTGGAACTTCTGACGCGGATTCAGAGCAAAGAATATGACGAGAGCCGCGCCGCGCTCACCACCTACCTCTACCCGCATTTGAGGGGGCGCATGACCCGCTGGCTGGAGCAGAATATTGGCTGTATGGCGTTGAGCAAGGACGAGATGGCTGCCGTCCGGCAGACGCAGAGGCTGTATCATGCCGCATGGAGGGATACCGGCGAAATTGCGGAGGAGTTGGGCATCTCCGAGGCTCGTGTCATCCGATATGTTCGCTACAATACCCATTTCCTCGGTGTGCATGATCTTGTCCCGGAGGGTTATGACGGCGATCCCTACGAGCGGCTGATGCCGGGGATGCTCTCCGTTTCAGCGGAGCAGGCCGTGTACCGCAAGGTCTGCATCGAGCTCCTCCGGGAGCTGTTCGACGCCCTGCCGAAGAAGGAAGGGGATATTCTTGGCAAAGCCTGCGGCGTGTTCGGATACCCGGAGGCGACCTTGAAAGAGATCGGGATGTACCACATGATGAAGGCGTCCGCCGTGGAGAAGGCGAAGATCCGCGCGGTCGAGAAACTGAGAGAAGCCTATCCCGGCAGCAGGCTTCAGGTATGGAGGACTGTTCATCGTATGTTGCGGAGACCGGTCCCGCCGCCGGGGCAGGACAGTGAGCTGCGGCGCAATTTTCCGCAGTATGTCCGCGCCTTGGCGGAGGTCTATGGCGTGCTGAATGAAGCCACCTCAGATATAAATAACATCTCTGTATAGTCAGAACAGCTATACAGACTTTTGTACACCCCCTTATGGTAGCATCTATGCAAGCGTCACAACTGATGCTATACTATGAGAGGAGATGTCTTTATGCATTATTCCAAAACAAACAAGGTCTGCGCCACTTGCGCCTATTGGACCGGAAGCCGCAATCTGGTGAATTCCGGAAATTCTTCGGAGCCGACCAGCAATAGCGCCAAGTGCCAAATTCCAAACGGTTCCAATCGGGGCAGTACGAAGTTTTGCAGTTCTTCCTGCTCTAATTGGGCTAAGTGGCCGGTACTGAAGTAAAACGACACGGAGGGACTGCATTATGCTGACGGAAAAAGCCAATGCCATCTGCCTTTTGGAGGTTCTAAAGGAGTATTCCGATGCGGAACATATTCTGCCCATGCGGGAAATCATTGCAAAGATGCAGTCCCTCTACGGTATCAAAATCGACCGCCGCACCGTATACGGGGCTGTTGCGCTTTTGATCGAGCTCGGTTACGATGTCTCCCTTTACGAGGATAACGGTGTGGGCTATTACTTACGAGATCGGGAATTGGAGCCGTCGGAAGTCCTGCTGCTGACTGACGCGGTATATTCTTTCCCGTTCATCCCGGCAAGGCAGACCGAGCAGCTTGTCCAAAAACTGCAAAAGCAGCTCAGTGTCCACCAGCGGAAAAAGTATTGCCATCTGACCGTCGCCCGGCAGGGACATAAGACCGGTAACCGGCAGGTTTTTTGGAATATTGAGCAGTTGGACGAGGCCATTACACGCAAGAAGAAAGTGACCTTGGATTACTTGCACTACGGATATGACAAACGGCAGCATCCTACGGTGACCTACACTCTCAGCCCCTATGAGATGGTGTACACCAACGAACACTATTACCTTATCTGCGTCCCCGACCACGATCCGCACACGCGGTTGTACCGCATAGACCGCATGGCGGATATTCGGATACTGGACGAGCCCCGCAGCGAAACGCCGGCGCAGAAGCAAGAGGCACAAGATGCCGTTTACGCCTTTGTAGGTGCGCCGGAGCGGGTGGTGCTGCACTGCGACCGCGCCGTGCTGGACGATGTGCTGGACCGCTTTGGTACGGACATACAAATTTTTGAGCGGGACGAGCAGACCTTTACCGCCGTATTGACTACCCCGCCGCGCGGTGTGCGCTTTTGGGCACTGCAATACCTCTCCTTTGTGGAGGTGGCAGAGCCCGCTTGGCTGCGGCAGGAGATCATAGAAGCGCTAAAGGGAAATCACTATTTGACCTGAGGTGATACTATATGCCACGGAATGAATTAGACCATTTCTTAAATCGGGTGCATCAAGCATACGTCGAGGCACGAAGGCCATTGTGCGCTGACGAACTCTGCGGATTGACCATAGAACGTGGACGAAGCAGGACGATTTCAGGCATTGCAGAGGACTATTTTGCTGAGTTGCTCTATAAAGAAATAGACAAAGACGGCCTTCATTTCTTTGTGGATCAGCCTTTGGTCGGAGGAACACATAAAGTTTATCCTGATGTGATCATAGCACGGCCTCATGCGACAAAGAGCGACTACTTTGAAATCCTCTATATGCTGGATCTTAAAATGGATGTCGGTTATCATCGGGATATCGCCGTAGGAAGGACACCAACACAAACTTATGTCGCAAAGGCCGAAAGTTTGTTAGAGGACCTTGCCATGTTGAAGGATTCCCCAGAGCTTAGTACAAAAAGCGGCAACAAGAAAAAATCAAAGACGGACCGTTTTGCCCCCCGATACTTTTTTTCTATGCACCCACAGTCCAGTTATGATGAGGTCATCATAACTTCCAAAAACGCCGGAAACAAAACGAAAGAGCAGGAACTGATTGAACGCGCAAAAGATCCGGACTGCAATATCTGGGTTCTTAGCACAGGTGACCACCCAAACGAATACGGGGATGATGTTAAAATGTGTCCCTTGGACGAGAGTTGGGAAATTCTTTTGCAAAAAATTAGAAACATATTAGAATGATATTTAGAAACAACACGGAACCCTGTACGGACATTTGTACAGGGTGCTGTGCTATTCTATCAGCAGAACAGAAATCGTACGAATGGTGCCGGGACACGGCGCAAAGAAAGGATGAGCAACTATGAAATACACTTCCGCCCAGGCAAATAAGCTGCTGAAAAAGCTGAATGACGAATATTCCGCCCTGCTGGATAAAGAACAGCGCAGCCGGGATTTCCGCGCGGCGATGGGCGAGGACATTGAATCTGTGCGTCCAGCCTATGATTACGCAAAAACACAGGCGCGTCTTGAGGAACTGGAGGGAACGATCCGCAGACTTAAGCACGCCATCAACCGCTTCAACACGACGCAGGTCGTGGATGGCTTCGGGATTACGATCGACGAGATGCTGGTCTATATTCCGCAGCTGACCAAGCGGAAGAGCAAGCTGCTTGAAATGAAAAGCAGGCTGCCCAAAGAGCGCGTTGAAGAGCAGTACGGCCGGCAGTCGAACATTATCGACTACACCTACACGAACTACGATCTGGCGGCTGTGGAGGCGGACTATGAAAAGACCTCTGATGAACTGTCTCGTGCGCAGCTTGCGCTGGATACTGTAAATCAGCGGGATTCCTTTGAATTCTGTGAATAAACTCTTTCCGTCGTATCGAGCGACCTGCCAAAAAGACCGACAGTTCCGTTCCCCTCCTGCGTTTAAGGTCATAGACGGGAAACCGTTATTCTTTTTGTTATCTGTTATGCCCACTTGAGTTTAAGGATGGGCCACCAACATTGATCTGGCACGGTTCTCGACGTGAAAAAACTTTTCGGGGAACTGAAGTACGGTTATAGGTTCCCACACAGAATATATTCTGCACATAGTCACGAGTTACTTTCTAAAATCGCAGAGCACCTTGACAGTTTCTACTTTATGGACTTATCATATTAATAAAATCAGCCCTTTGCAGTAGCGTACAGCCTAAAGCCAATTTCTTTAGGAGGGACAGCGAGTCGCTGTTCTGGATTTCAAGGTTATCCGCATCGCATAGCGATGCCCCGGTCAGATACGTTCCGGCGAATTGGAAATCACTGCGTGATTCAGGATTCGCCTCCACTTTATCCGACCATTTTGTACTGCAAAGGGCTGATTTTTGGGAGGACGCTACACATGAAAATAGAAGGAAGCTGTGTGACCTTTGAGCCGTGCGATGCGGCTTTTGTGAAGAAGTTCGGACCGTTAGAAGCAGCAAATATGGTTTTGGATTACCATTCTGTCCACCCCAACATGCCATTTCTTTATGATGCCGAGCAGCTGGCCGGTTTTTTTGGCATAAGCTGTGGTGAATTAAACCATATTGTCAATCACATTCAAAAAGAGTATAAAAAGGCATTTCTCCCCAAAAAAGATGGCACTTATCGCAGCCTATACATACCAAGTATCAGACTTCAATTTTGTTTGGACCCAATCAAGGATAGAATTCTTTCACAGCTCCCTGTTTCAAAATTTGCAACTGCTTATCAAAAAGGAAGCTCTACTCGCAAAAATGCAGAGCCGCACATTGGGAAAAAGAACCTTCTAAAACTGGATATTACCGATTTTTTCGGAAGCATCTCTTTTGAACAAGTCCTCTGCGCAGCTTTCAACACCCGCTATGTATCGAAGCAGGTCGGTTTTCTGCTGACTTCCCTGTGTTGCAAAAATGATGCTCTTCCACAAGGCTCTCCAACATCTCCTGCGCTCTCCAATATCGTCATGCGTCGTTTTGATGACCAGATCGGTCGCTGGTGTAACCAACGCCAAATCACCTATACTCGCTATTGCGATGATATGACCTTTTCGGCAGACCGTCCGCTCTATGGCGTCTACAAAAAGGTGAAAACTATGCTTCGTGAGATGGGATTCGAATTGAACGAGTCGAAAACACATTTCATCAGCAATGCTGACCGGCAGACAGTAACAGGCTTGGTCGTCAATGAAAAGCTCTCCATCCCCAGCAGCTATAAACGAAGCCTGCGGCAGGAAATTTACTATACTTTGAAGTTTGGCATAGAGGACAGCATCGTACACGGTAATCGGTTGAATTTTCTCGAAGACGGTCAACCAATTCGCTGCCCTACATATATGACACACCTAATAGGAAGTGTGCAGTATGTCTTGCAAATCGAACCGGAAAATCGTTGGTTTCTAAATGCCAAGCAAAAGCTGCTGGACTATGCTCGTGCATATTTTAGAGCCGAAGGATTAGGGGAAGAATACTATTTGCATCGCAGTCGCTTACGCGAAAAAGATGAATGAAATGCAGGGCAGCGACCTCGGACTTTAGGATCACATTCAGATTTATAATGCATCATACTCACATTACCAACCGTGTCATGCAGCAGCAGAAATTTTCTCAGCAAGCTATAATCATGCTATACTTTTCCGTCAGAGTGTGCTATGATTTAGCAGGTATTCGGCCGGTCGCGACCAAAATATCTTTTGAAGCGTTGGAAAAGATGCCCTTCCCTTATGATATGGAGGGCTCTGAAAATCTTTCACTAAGGTGACATACCCCTTAGGTTCCATTCCGCAAGGGTAGGGGTTCGAGTCCCCTCGGGCGTACCATGCTGAGAACTCCAAGAAAAATCTTGGAGTTCTCTTTTTATCTCTGAAAGCCCTTGTGCCACAACGACTCTGCGGATTTACGCCCACAAATCCAATTTCTAATTTTTACAAAAATCCTATACTTCTGGAAAAGAGAATGTCAGAAAATAGAGAAAAATATGACATAAATTCTGACGCCGCCAACTGCCTCCGGGCCTTCTGGGGACAGTACCGGTAATTTCCCCCAAAGCAAAAAAAATCCGAGGGCGGTCCGCCTTCGGATTTTTTGCATTTTTTGAGGGCCTGCGTATAAATCCGCCGCCGCCCGGCCATACTGAGGGCAGAAACGTTCACCAGGATTTCGGCCCGCCGCAGGCCGGTATATGCGGCTCCGGCCCCAGGCCGGACGGGAAAGGCACCTATGAGCAGATTCGACGGAAAAAAGGTCAAGGCCGTGTTCGGCGGCAAGGGCTTCTACATAGCCCTTGCCCTCTGCCTGCTGGCAGCCGGTATTGTCGGCTATTACACCCTGCTGCGGCCCCATGCCCCGGCAGAGCCCGCATCCAACCCCGCCTCCAACGTCCCCGACGACCGGGACAACGCCTGGGTGGCCCCGGCGGTGCAGCCGGAGGAGAATGTCCCCGCCGCCCCTCCGGCGGAGGAGACGCCCATCTCCGACCCCCAGGACCTGCTGCCCCAGGTCATGTCCCCGCTGGACGGCACCACGGTAACGGTGTTCAGCGTCACGGAGCTGATGTATGACGAGACCATGGCGGACTGGCGCACCCACAACGGCATCGACATCCAGGCCTCGGAGGGGGACTCCGTCCGCACCGCCGCCGGCGGCACGGTGCTGTCGGTGAAGGACGACGAGCTGATGGGCACCACCGTGGTGATCCAGCACGGCGGCGGCTATACCACCCAGTACAGCTGCCTGCAGAAGGACCCGCCGGTGCAGGAGGGGGATCAGGTGGCCGCCGGTGACGTCATCGGCCTGGTGGGGAGCACCGCCTCCGCCGAGGGCAGCATGGGCCCGCACCTGCACTTCTCCGTGTCCAAGGACGGCCAGGTCATCGACCCGGCGGACTATGTGAATTGACCCAAGCGGCCCGGCAGGGAGTTTTCTCCCGGCCGGGCCGCCTTTCATATCCCGGCTTGAAAAATTCCGCCGGAGCCGCTATACTATTATAGAAAATACCTTAAAGGCAGGTGCCCCTTTATGTACGATCCCGCGCATCCCTTCGGACGCAAGCGCTACAGCCGCGCCGTCATCGACCCCGTTAGCTGCACCGGCTGCGGCTACTGCACCATGTTCTGCGTCATGGACTGCATCGTGCTGCGGCCTGACGGCCTGTATACCGTGGACCTGGAGCGGTGCATCGGCTGCCGGTCCTGCAAGGTCAACTGTCCGTTTGACGCGGTGACCATCCTGCCGCCCAAGGAGAACTGATATGAAAAAGCCTGTGATCGACCGCAACCGCCCCCTGGGCCTGTATCTGCACATTCCCTTCTGCAAGGCCAAGTGCGCCTATTGCGATTTTTACTCCCTGCCCCACAGCCAGGAGAAGATGGACGCCTATGCCGCGGCCCTGGCCCGGCACATCACCGAGGTGGCCCCCCAGATGCAGAACCACCGGGTGGACACCGTCTATTTCGGCGGCGGCACCCCCAGCTATCTGGGCCACAAGCAGCTCATCGCCCTGCTGAAAACCGTGAAGAAGCAGTGCCGGGTCTGGGACCGGGCGGAGATCACCCTGGAGGCCAACCCCGACAGCGCCGGGGACTGGCGGGCTCTGCGGGCCCTGCGCCGGGCGGGCTTCAACCGCATCTCCCTGGGGGTGCAGTCCTCGGATGATGAGGAGTTGCGCCGCCTGGGCCGGGTCCATACCTGGCAGCAGGTGAAGGACGCCGTGGCCGCTTGCCGCAAGGCCGGGCTGGACAACATCAGCCTGGACCTGATCTACGGTCTGCCGGACCAGACCCTGGAGCAGTGGGAAAACACCCTGGCCGACGCCCTGGTGCTGGCCCCCCGGCACATCTCCTGCTACGGGCTGAAGCTGGAGGAGGGGACGCCCCTGTATGACCGGCGGGAGAGCCTGAACCTGCCGGACGGGGACCTGCAGGCGGATATGTACCTCTACGCCGTGGAGCTGCTGGGCCAGAACGGGTATCAGCAGTACGAGATTTCCAACTTCGCCCAGCCGGGCTATGAGTCCCGGCACAATCTGAAATACTGGATGCTGGAGGAGTACGCGGGCTTCGGCCCCGGGGCTTACTCCGACTTCGGAGGCGTGCGGTATGGATACACCCGGGACCTGGACGGGTACATAGCCGGCCGGCTGGACCTGGCGGAAAGCGAGCGCATTTCCCCCCAGGAGCGGGAGATGGAGTATATCATGCTGCGGCTGCGGACCGCCCGGGGCATCGACATCCGGGAGTTCGAAAATCGGTTCCGCCAGCGCTTTGCCCCTCTGGCGGCCATTCTGGAGAGCTGCGCCGCCCACGGCCTGGCCCGGCAGACGGAAACCGGCTGGTGCCTGACGCCCCGGGGCTTCCTGGTGTCCAACCGCATCATCGGGGACCTGCAGGAGGAGCTGAACCGGGAGAAGGTCCAGCGCCTGGCCCGTGCCGCCCAGGGGGATTACCGGGTAGTGGAATAAAGAAAACTGCTCAAAAAGGGCGAAGCCCTTTTTGGACAAGCTGCAAGGCCCCGGGGCTTTCCCCGGGGCCTTGGTGCGTTATCAGTCTATGTTGATCTCACCGATATCCTCCGCCGGGATGCCCAGGTCCAGCAGGGCCTGGGTCAGCTCCTTGTAAGAGGACTTGGTGCTGCCGATGGTGCGGCTGTCGCCGTCGCGGAACAGGGTGATCTCGACCCCCAGCCAGGCGTAGTCGCCATCCACCGGAAGAACGTTCTTCGCCTGGACATCCCGCCAGGCGGCGTCATACAGGGCCTGGGCCTCCTCCGCCGTCAGCTCCCGGCTTTCGCCGGCGGCGTTCAGCCACAGCCTGCCGCCGGTGGGCTGCCAGCCGGACGGGGGAACGTTGCCGTTGAACATAACATCGGTCTGGACCTCCTCCAGCCGGGCCACCTGCTCCAGAGCCGCCTTGACCGGCTCGGTCATCGCCAGCCGGTAGCACCGGGCCATGGAGGTGCCGTCCTTCAGAACATAGTGCACCTCAAAGGTCCTCCGGTAGTTCGCATCTGCGGCGCGATTCTCCGCCAGCTCCGCCTGGGCCTTTACCAGGGTCTCCAGGGACTGGGGATCCTCCAGGGTGAAGCTGGTGTCCAGGCAATATACCCGGGCCCGGGCCACATCCTCCGCCTGGGGCGTCCGGTCAGCGTAGCCGAACACGTCCGCCCGCAGCACCACGCACAGCAGCACCAGCACCAGCGCCGTCACCGCCGCGCCGGGCAGGCGCTTGGGCAGCACCCGCAGGGTCTTGCCTACCAGCATGGCCGCCGCCAGATAGCACACGATGCCCATCACGGCCATGCATACGCACAGCCGGGCGGGGCTGAAGTCGCCGCTGCGGCCCACGGACACCAGGACATACAGCAGCATACCCAGGGGCAGACCGCCTACCAGCCCCACGCCCAGCCGGAACACCGGCCGCATCCAGGAAAAGGCCGCCGCATCGCCGGACAGCTCGCTTTTCCGCCGGCCGTACAGCAGCCGGGACAGGACCGTCAGCACCAGGGCCACGGCGGTGAAGATCAGCAGGGTCCGCCAGCCCTGGGGGGTCAGGCCGCTGGCGCAGTCGGCGTTCTGTATGTAGTTCTCGGGCAGCTTGCCGGTGAGAAACGGCGAATATTTAGGGCCGCTTTGGCCCAGGTCGCAGATCAGCTGATACACCGGCGTCAGCCACCGGGTAATGACGGGCTGGACGTCCGGCATGGTGAAGCCGTCCAGCAGAAGCTCCGCCAGCTGCTGGCCCAGCCAGGTCAGCGCCACCGCCAGGCAGTTGACGGCGGCGTACAGCACCGGCACCGCCAGCAGCCACCCGGTGACCATGGCGCACAGGGTCCCCAGGGCCAGGAAGATCAGGTCCAGCAGGGTGGCCACCACGAACCACGTCAGCAGGGCCGGTGTCAAAGCCAGGCCGCCCAGCAGGGCCGTAAGGGCCGTCACCGCCAGCACCAGCAGGTTCCCCGCCGCCAGCATGGCCCAGCCGGTGAGAAAGTGGGTCCAGAACAGGGTCCCCCGCCGCTGGGGCAGGGCGTGCATGGCCCCCACGGACCGGGTCTGCATCAGATAGGAGAACACCGCCGTGGCCATGATGCCGCCGAAGATCAGCGCCAGCACCACGGCGGTGGCGTAGGTATCGGCGCACAGCTCGGTCAGGTTCACCAGGGCGGGATTCCGCTCTGCGGCCCGGTTCCACACCGGGATGGGCAGGAAAAGCAGCCACAGCCCCACATACAGGAACAGCACCGGCCAGTAGCGCCGCAGGTCGCTGCGGGCGATGGCCCCGTTAAAGAATGATTTCGCGGACCGCATAGTCAGCACCTCCCAGCTCATAGATGAAAATTTCCTCCAGGGTCAGGGGAATGGCCTCCAGCAGCAGGGGCGACAGGGCCTGCATCCGGTGCAGGATGTCCTCCCGCTTGCCCCGGATGATGTAGGTATACACCCTTCCCACAGCGGACCGGTGCAGCACCTCCAGCTCCGGGGGCAGGGCCGGTTCCTCCGCCGCGGCATAGGCTGCCTGGATCTTCACGGTGTTGTCCTGCAAGTCGGACAGACTCCGCTCCAGCAGCACCTTTCCCTTGTTCAGAATCCCCACATGGTCGCACACGTCCTCCAGCTCCCGGAGGTTGTGGCTGGACACCAGCACCGTGGTGCCCCGGTCGGCCACGTCCCCCAGCAGCAGGGACCACACCTGCCGCCGCATCACCGGGTCCAGACCGTCCACCGGCTCATCCAGCACCAGCACCTCCGGCATGCAGCTCATGGTCAGCCAGAAGGCCGCCTGCTTCTGCATGCCCTTGCTCATCCGCCGCAGGGGCTGCTTTTCCGACAGGGGGAACACCTCCCGCAGCTTGTGATACCGGTCCCAGCTGAAGAAGGGGTGGGTCCCGGCATACAGCCGGGCCATCTCCCGGATGCTCGCCTGGGGGAAGAAGTACCAGTCGTCGGGTATCGCCGCCATGCGGCCCTTCACCGCGGGATTTTCGTATACCGGCTGCCCGTCCAGGGTGATTTCGCCGCTGTCGGGCCGGTATATGCCGGTGAAGTGCCGGATGATGGTGGATTTTCCCGCGCCGTTGGGGCCAACCAGGCCGTATACCGCCCCCTGGGGCACGGTCATGCTGACGCCGTCCAGAGCCCGGAAGCCGTCAAAGGTTTTCACCACGTTTTTTGCCTCAAGCATCGCTGTTCCCTCCTTTCCAAAGGCCCGTCCATTCCTCCCGGGTCATGCCCAGGTCCCGCAGCTCCTCCATCAGGGGCTGCACCCGGGCGGTGACCTCCGCCCGCCGCTGCCGGTTCTGCTCCCGGACCTCGCAGACGAAGGTGCCCCGGCCTGACACGGTGTATACATACCCCTCCGTCTCCAGCTGGGAATAGGCCCGCTGGATGGTGTTGGGGTTGATGGCCAGCTCCGTGGCCAGGCTCCGCACCGACGGCAGCTTCTCCCCCGCCGCCAGGACTCCTGTCACCATCAGACTGCGCAGGCCGTCCCGCACCTGCTCATAAATGGGTCGGGCGTCCCGGTAATCCAAGCGTATCACCTGCTATGCCTCCTTTCATGTGTATTAGCTGTATTCATACGCTTATTATAGCGAGATGTCCCGCCTGTGTCAAGCAAAATCCCGCCTGTGTCCCGCAAAAATTGCAGTAGATATTTTGGCCGGACCGGTGTACAATATGGGCAGGAACCTGAACCGGCGGCCGAATCCTGACGAAAACTTTCCAGAAATTTTCAAATTGTTCATATACTTTTTTGCCGCCGTGCTACAATAGGTTGCAGTTTGTAACCGAATCTTAAACTTTGCCGGGAGGGTGCTGCAATGAAGCACATCTTTATCATCAACCCCACCGCGGGGAAATATGACAGCCGCCAGCGGATCTATGAAATGGCCGATCACCTGCGGACGGCTCACGGTCTGGACGTGCAGTGCATCCTCACCAAAAAACAGGGCCACGCCACCGAGATCGCCCGGAAGCTCTGTCAGACCGGGGAGCCCCTGCGGTTTTACGCCTGCGGCGGCGACGGCACCGTCAACGAGGTGGCAAACGGCATCATCGGCTATGACAACGCCGCCATGAGCGTGATTCCCGTGGGCACCGGCAACGACTTCCTGAAAAACTTCGGCGGCGATATGGACAAGTTCCGGGATGCCGAGAACCTGTGGGACGGTCCCCAGTTCCCCATGGACGCCATCGACGTCAATGGCCGGGTGGCCCTGACCATCGCCTGCTCCGGCATCGACGCCCGGGTGGCCCGGGACGTACATAAATACAGCGAAAGCCCCATTCTGGACGGCAAAAGCAGCTATATCGCCTCTCTGCTGGTGAACTTCCTGTTCAAGGGCATCGGCTCCCACTGGACCGTGGAGCTGGACGGCGAAACCATCGAGGACGACTTCTCCCTGGTGTCCGTGTGCAACGGGCGGTATTACGGCGGTGGGTTCATGCCGGTGGCCGAGGCCCGGATGGACGACGGGGTGCTGAACACCCTGGTGGTGAAAAAGGTCAGCCGGGGCGCCTTCATCAAGTTCGTGGGCCCCTATTCCAAGGGGCAGTACTATAAATTCCCCCATGTGGCCCGGTGTGTTGCCCCCAAGGTTGTCCGCATCCGGTCTGAAAAGCCGGATATCGTCACCTGTCTCGACGGCGAGTGCATCACCTCCGATGATGTGACCATCCGCCTCAGTGACAAGCGGCTGAACTTCTTCGGCCCCACCGGCTGCGACTGCAACCGCACGGCCCGGGACATCTGATCCCTTTCCGCAAAAAAAACAATTTGGAGCCGTATCCGCCGTTTTGGAGTGGATACGGCTCCTGCTTCTGCATATAATAAGACCATACAAGGCGTCCCGGCGACGCTGTTTTTACAATACGACGGTTAAAGAACCTTAACCATAGAAAGGAGACCGCTATGAGCGTTGTGATATTGGGAGGAAACGAGTGCATGGAGCGCCGGTACAAGGAGCTCTGTCAGACGTACCGGTGCCAGGCCAAGGTGTTCACCAAGCCTGCCGGGGGCCTGCGGAACAAGCTGGGCAATCCCGACCTGATGATCTTTTTCACCGGCACCATGTCCCACAAAATGGTGCAGGGGGCCCTGAGCCAGCTGAAGGGCCAGGACACCATCATCGAGCGCTGCCACACCAGCTCCCTGTCCGCTCTGCGGGGGATCCTGGAAAAGCACGCCGGATGAGGCCCGCGGAGGAGACGGTGGTGCGTCAGTGCGCGCCCACCCTGGCCGGGATCAAAACCGGCAGCCTGTTTCCCTGCCCGTACCAGTCCCGCCAGCAGCTGCTGGCGGACATCCGGCGGATGAACCGGGTGCTGGTGCCCCGGGGGCTGTGTCTGCTGCCCATGCGGATGGACGACGGCCGGGCGCTGCTGTATCTGTACCGGCCCCAGGCCCTGTGCCGGGACCTGGGGGACGATCTGGCCTGCCGTCTGCTGCGGCAGGCGGGGTATCCCTGCGGCAGCTGCGGCCGATGCGTGGCCCGGCTGGTGCAGCGCCTGCGGACGGAGGAGGACTTTCCCCATGAGGTGGGGCTGTTCCTCAGCTACCCGCCGGAGGACGTGCAGGGGTTCATCGACCACCGGGCCATGGACTTCAAGTGCGCGGGCCTGTGGAAGGTGTATGGCGACCAGCAGCGGGCCCAGGCCCTGTTTGACCGGTTCCGCCGCTGCACCCAGCGCTACTGCGCCCTGTGGCAGACCGGCCTGCGGCTGGAGCAGCTGGCAGTGGCGGTCTGACGAAATATTCTGTTGTTATATCAAGAAAGGAAGTACAACTATGAAAAAGACTCTCGTGATCTATTGGAGCGGCACCGGCAACACCGAGGCCATGGCGGGCGCGGTGCTGGAGGGCATGAAGGCCGCCGGAGCCGACGCCGCCCTGCTGACCCCGGACCAGGTGACTCCCACCAGCCTTTCCGGCGTGTCCTCCGTGGCCATGGGCTGCCCCGCCATGGGCAGCGAGGTGCTGGAGGAGATGGAGTTCCAGCCCATGTTCGACAGCATCAAGAACCAGATGGGCGGCAAGGCCGTGGGCCTGTTCGGCTCCTTCGGCTGGGGCGACGGCGAGTGGATGCGCAGCTGGGAGAAGGACTGCGACGACGCGGGCATCAACCGGGTGTGCGACAGCATCACCTGCTGCGAGGCCCCGGACGACGATGTGCTGGCGGCCTGCCAGGCCATGGGCCGCAAGCTGGCGGAGTAAAAGCCCCATGAAGCTCCGGCGGATGCTGCGCAGGAAGCTCCTGTTCTGGGCCGCCGTGGCCGCCCTGACCCTCCTGGCCGCCGTTTATCAGGAATATATTTGACTGCAATCAGCCCCCGGCGAAAGCCGGGGGCTGTTCTGCTTGCCGAAAGCGCGGTTGATGCTTTTCCCTCTCAGCCGGCTGCGCCGACAGCTCTCCCAAAGGGAGAGCCAGGACTGACGAAGAATGCAGAAATCCCCCGTCCCGGCCCGCTGAGGGCAGCGGACCCTACGAAATGTCTGCCGATGATGGCAGCACCGTCGTGCCTGTTCGGCTGGCGGCTTTTCTGAAAAGCAAAAAAACTCCCCTCCGGTGTGAGCCGGAGGGGAGCATTTTGCTTACAGATGGTTGACGAAGCTGGTGTTGACGCTGACGGTGCGGCCGATCTCGGAGGATTTGATGCTGCCGAAGATGGCCCGCATGGTGGACAGGGCCTCCTTGCCGGAGACCTCCGGCTCCCGGTCATGCTCCAGGGCGTCCACAAACTCGTCGATGACGCCGGAATTGGTCTCCGGCGGGATGTTGTAGGTGGTGCTGGTGCCGTCCAGGTTCCGGACCTCGATGGGGGCGGCGGGATTGTTGTTGTTATAGATCAGCATGATGCCCTTGGTGCCGTACAGGCAGGTGGACTGGCACTCGTGGCCGTACACCGTCCAGCTGGCGGCCAGGGTGCCCACTGCGCCGCCGCTCATGCGCAGGATACACAGGGCATTGTCGTCCACGGTGATGGGCGCGCCGGTGGCGGTGTGCTTGTTCAGGGTCATGACCTTGGCGGTGGTCTCGATGACCTTCTGACCGGTGAGGTATTGCAGCAGGTCCACCTTGTGGATGCCCAGGTCCGACAGAGCGCCCATGGCGGCCTTCTTCTTGTCGAAGAACCAGGTGCTCCCGGCCTCCATGGACCAGTTCTCCGGGCCGGCGTTGCCCATGGTAGCCCGGAAGGTGATGATGTCGCCGATGATGCCCGCGTCCAGCAGCTCCTTGGCCTTGCGGTGGACGGGGTCGAAGCGCATGTTGTGGCCGATCATCAGATGCTTGCCGTTGCGCTCGGCGGCGGCCACCATGGACTCGCACTCCGCCAGGGTCACGGCCATGGGCTTTTCGCACAGGACGTGCTTCCCGGCGTACAGGGCGTAGGTGGTGATCTCCGCATGGCTGCGGTTCTCCACGCAGATGGACACGGCGTCGATGCTGGGGTCGTTGAGCAGGTCAAAATAGGAATCGTAGACCTTGCCGCCGTATTGGGCGGCCATCTCCTGGGCACGCTGGGTGTTCAAATCGTAGTAGCCCGCCAGTTCCACATGGGGGTTGGCGGCATATTCCGGCAGATGGCGCACCTGCGCGATCTTGCCGCAGCCGATGATACCGATTCTGATCATAATGATTCCTCCTATCCGTAATAAGCCGGCTTTCCCTCACCGGCGGGCGTTCAAGAACATTATAGCAAATTTTTTCACAATATGGAACACTTTTTTTATCCCGCCGCAGGGATTTTTTCCGAAATTCCCGGTCGGGACGGATAACGGGTTGCAATCGGCGGCAAAAGGCGGTAAACTGTTAAGTGCTTCGAAAGAAGGGAGGAGACATCATATGGTATCCATTGTTGAGGTGACCACCAAGGCGCAGCTGCGCCGGTTTGTGGAATATCCCATGGAATTATACAAGGACGTGCCCCAGTACATCCCGGGCACCTATGACGACGACCTGGAGGACTGGGACAGGAAAAAGAACCCCGCCTTCGAATATTGCCAGGCCCGGTGCTGGCTGGCCATGCGGGACGGAGAGATCGTGGGCCGCATCGGCGCCATCCTCAGCCGCAAGGCCAACGAGAAGTGGCACACCAACCGCCTGCGCTTTACCCAGGTGGACTTCATCGACGACTACCAGGTGTCCCGGGCGCTGTTTGCCACGGTGGAGGACTGGGCCCGGCAGCTGGGCTGCACCCAGATCCACGGCCCCCTGGGCTTCACGGACCTGGACCGGGAGGGCCTGCTGGTGGAGGGCTTCGACCGCCGCAGCTGTTTCTTTACTTACTATAACCACCCCTATTACAAGGATCATCTGGAGGCCCTGGGCTATGCCAAGGACGTGGACTGGATCGAGGAGCTGATCACCGCCCCCACCGACGAGGCGGTGCTGCAGCGGTGGGAAAAGCTCAGCAATTATGTGCTCAAGCGGCAGAAGCTCCATGTGAAGAAGGCCCGGACCCGGCTGGACTATCCCGGCCTGGTGCGGCAGGTGTTCCAGCTGGTGAACACGGCCTATTCCCCGCTGTATGGCACGGTGGATCTGTCCGAGGCACAGATCAAGCGCTATGCCGGGAAGTTTGCCCCACTGATCAACCCACAGCTCACCTGCTTCGTTATGAACGAGGAAAACGAGATGGTGGCCTTCGGCGTGGCGGCTCCCAGCATCGCCGAGGCCCTGCGCAAGCACAAGGGCAGGCTCTTCCCCACCGGATGGGTGGATCTGCTGAAGGCCTTCCGGAAGAACGACACCGTGGACCTGCTGCTGATCGCCGTGCGGCCGGACCTGCAGAGCAAGGGCGTTAACGCCGTGGTCATCAGCCAGGTGATGCGGGGTGCCTTTGACATGGGCATCCGCTGGGCCGAGACCGGCCCCATGCTGGAGATGAACCAGAAGGTCCAGACCCAGTGGCAGGGCTTCCCCCTGGAGCAGCACAAGCGCCGCCGGTGCTTCATCAAGGACCTGGCCCCGGCGGCCCAGCAGGCCGCCCCCAAGGAAATGGCCGGGGTATAACACATTACCTGGGATGGGAGGAACATCATATGATTCGCATTGGAATTGATCTGGGCGGCACCAACATCGCCGTGGGCACGGTGGACGACGGCCACGCCATCGTCTCCCGGGTCAGCGTGCCCACCCTGGCCCGCCGTCCGGCGGCGGAGGTGGTGGGGGATATGGGCGACGCCGTGGAGGCGGCTTTGGCCAAGGCCGGGCTGTCCATCGGCGACTGCTGCAGCATCGGCATCGGCTCGCCGGGTACCTGCAACTCCGCTGCGGGGGTAGTGGAGCGGGCCTATAACCTGGGCTGGGACCACGTTCCCGTGTGCCGGATGCTGGAGGAGCGGTTCCATGTGCCCTGCCGCCTCAGCAACGACGCCAACTGCGCGGCTCTTGCCGAGCAGGTGGCCGGGGCGGCGGTGGGCCACGACAACGTGGTGCTCATCACCCTGGGCACCGGCGTAGGCGGCGGCATCATCATCGGCGGGAAAATTTATGACGGTATGCGGGGGGCCGGGGCCGAGCTGGGCCACACCCTGCTGGTGCTGGACGGCGAGCCCTGCACCTGCGGCCGCCGGGGCTGCTGGGAGGCGTATTCCTCCGCTACGGCCCTGATCCGTCAGGCCCGGCAGGCGGCAGCGGAGCATCCGGAGTCCCTGCTGGCGGGGGCGGAGGAGATCACCGGAAAGACCGTGTTTGACGCGGCGGACCGGGGAGACGAGACCGCCAACGCCGTGGTGGATCGTTTCTGCGACTATCTGGGGGCGGGAGTGACCAACATCGTCAACGCCCTGGCTCCGGAGGTGATCCTCATCGGCGGCGGCATCAGCCGACAGGGGGAGCGCCTGCTGGCCCCGGTGCGCCGGTATGTGGAGAAAAACTGCTTCGGCGGTAAGGATGGGGCCATCCCCATCATCGCCGCGGCCCGGCTGGGCAACGATGCCGGTATCATCGGCGCTGCCGCCCTGTAAAGTATGAAAAAAGACAGACAGCGAGGCTGTGAGGCCCGCTGCCTGTCTTTTTTATCGGATTTTTTCCAGGCGCTGCTGGCGGTCCATGTCCCGCAGGACCCCCAGCACCAGGGGCACCGTCAGGGCGAAGGCGCACACGTCCGACACCGGCTGGGCCAGCTGCACCCCCAGCTCCCCCCAGATATGGGGCAGGGCCAGCACCGCCGGGATGAAGAACAGCCCCTGCCGGGCTACCGCCAGCACCGAGGCCTGCCAAACCTTGTTGATGGTCTGGGTCAGCATGCTGGAGATGACGATGACGCCGCACAGCGGGAAGGCCAGGCACTGCAGGCGCAGGGCCCGGGCTCCGAAGGCGATGACCTCCGGGTCGTTGCGGAACACGGCGATGATCTGGGGAGCCAGGACCAGGCCCAGCACCGAAACCGCCGTCAGGAACACCGTGGACCACTTGACGCAGAAGCGGAAGCCCTCCTTCACCCGGTGATACAGCCCCGCGCCATAGTTGAAGCCGCACACCGGCTGGAATCCCTGGCCGAAGCCGATCAGGGCGGACTGGGCCAGCATCATGGCCCGGCTTACCACGCTCATGGCGGCAATGGCCGCGTCGCCATACAGTCCGGCGCTGCGGTTGAGGCAGATGGTGGCGATGCTGGCCAGCCCCTGGCGGCACAGGGAGGGCAGACCGCCCTTGCCGATCTCCAGGAACAGGTCCCGGCGGAAGCACACGTTTTTCAGCCGGATCCGCAGGTTGCCGCCCCGGGCGCAGCCCAGAAGCAGCATGCAGAAGGAGGCCAGCTGGCTGAGGATGGTGGCCAGAGCCGCTCCGGCCACCCCCATGTTCAGCCCGAAGATCAAGAGCGGGTCCAGCCCCACGTTCAGCACCGCCCCGGCGGCGATGCCCACCATGCCGTAGGCGGCGCTGCCCTGAAAGCGCAGCTGGTTGTTCAGCACGAAGGACGCCGTCATATACGGGGCCCCCAGCAGGATGATCCGCAGATAGCTGCGGGCGTAGGGGAGGATGGTGTCCGTGGAGCCCAGCAGCCGGGCCAGAGGCGTCAGGAAGATCTGGCCCAGCACCAGGATGACGCACCCGGCCAGAAAGGCCAGGGTCACGCCGGTGGCGGCCATTTTTTCGGCGTCGGCGGTTTCATGGCGGCCCAGCTGGCGGGAGATATAGTTGCCGGAGCCGTGACCGAAGAAGAAGCCCACCGCCTGGATCACCGCCATCAGGGAGAACACCACGCCCACCGCGCCGGTGGCGCTGTTGCTGTGGAGCTGGCCCACGAAATAGGTGTCCACCATGTTGTAGCAGGCGGTGACCATCATGCTGATGATGGTGGGGACCGCCATTTTGCACACCAGATGGCCTACCGGCCGGCCGGTAAGCTCCTGGAATTTTGCTTCCTGTTTGTCGTTCACGTTTTACCTCCGCAGGCGGATGCCGCATCCGCCCGAAAATTTCAGCCGGGGCGGGGCACAGCGGCCCCGCCCCGTTGGTCAGATCAAATGGGCGATTATTCCACCACGGGCAGCGCCTTGACCACGGCGGCGCACCGGGGGCACAGGGTGTCGTGACCGGCCACGGTGCCCACGCTGGTGAGCACCTTCCAGCAGCGGGCGCACTTGACGCCCTGGGCGGGAGCCACAGTGACGGACAGGGCGTCGCCCACGGTGACCCGGACCTGGGACACGATCAGCAGGTCCGCCAGGGTATCGGCGTTCAGCTCCGCCAGGAAAGCGTCCTCGGCGGGAACGGTGACGTCCACCTCAGCCTCCAGACTCTTGCCGATGGTCTTGTCGGCCCGGGCCTGCTCCAGCGCGCCGTTGACGGCGCTGCGGACGGCGGCGATGCGGGCCCAGCGGTCCATGGCGTCCTCCGGCAGGGCGTAGCCCTCATAGGGCTGCACCATGCAGTTAAACAGCACGCTGCGGCCGTCGTCGGCCTGCCGGTGGGGCATGGCCAGCCAGATCTCCTCGCAGGTGAAAGCCAGGATCGGCGCGAACATCCGGGTCATGGCGTCCAGGATCAGGAACAGGGCGGTCTGGGCGCTGCGGCGGCTGAGGCTGTTCTCCCCGTCGCAGTACAGGCGGTCCTTGATGATGTCGAAATAGAAGGAGCTCAGGTCCACCACGCAGAAGTCGTTGATGGCGTGGGACACGGCGTGGAACTCGTAGGCATCGTAGCTGTCGAACACCCGGCGAATCAGGCTGTTGAGCCGGGTGACGGCCCAGCGGTCCAGCTCCTGCATATCGGCGGCGGCCACCAGCTGCTCCGGATCGAAGCCGGTGAGGTTGTCCAGGCAGAACTTGGCGGTGTTGCGGAACTTCAGATAATTCTGGCTCAGCTGCTTGAAGATGTCGTCGGAGCAGCGGACGTCCACATGATAGTCGGAGGAGCCGGCCCACAGGCGCAGCAGGTCAGCGCCGTACTTGTTGAAGATCTCGGCGGGGTCCATGCCGTTGCCCAGGGACTTGTGCATGGCGCGGCCCTGGCCGTCCACGGTCCAGCCGTGGGTCAGGCACTCCTTGAAGGGCGCGCCCCGGCCCAGAGCGCCCACGGCCACCAGCAGGGAGCTCTGGAACCAGCCGCGATACTGGTCCAGACCCTCAATATACATGGTGGCAGGCCAGAAGCCCTGGTCCCGCTCCATGGCGGCGTAGTGGGTGGAGCCGGAGTCGAACCAGCCGTCCAGGGTGTCGGTCTCCTTCTCGAAGCCGGCGTTCTTGCCGCAGTGGGGACAGGTGAAGCCCTCCGGCAGCATGTCCTCCGCCTCCATCTCGAACCAGGCATTGGAGCCCTTCTTTTCAAAGAGGCCCGCGATGGCGTCGATGGTCTCGTCGGTGCAGATGGGCTTGCCGCAGTCCTTGCAGTAGAACACCGGGATGGGCAGGCCCCAGCGGCGCTGGCGGCTGATGCACCAGTCGGTGCGCTCCAGGACCATGGACCGCAGACGGTCCTTGCCCCAGGAGGGGACCCAGCGCACGTCCTCGCAGGCGGCGATGGCGTCGTCCTTGAAGGACTCCACAGAGCAGAACCACTGGGAGGTGGCACGGAAGATGATGGGCTTCTTGCAGCGCCAGCAGTGGGGATAGCTGTGGACGATCTCCTGGCTGGCAAACAGGGAACCGGCCTCCTTCATATCCTGAAGGATCACGGGGTTGGATTCCTCGGTCTTCATGCCGGCGTACTTGCCGGCGTAGTCCGTGTGGCGGCCCTGGTCGTCCACGGGCACCACCATGTCCATGCCGTAGCGCAGGCAGGTCTGATAGTCGTCGGCGCCGAAGCCGGGGGCGGTGTGGACGCAGCCGGTACCGGAGTCCATGGTGACATAGTCCGCCAGCACCAGGCGGCTGGTCTTGGGCAGGAAGGGATGGCTGGCCAGCATATTCTCATAGAAGGAGCCGGGGTGGGTCTCCACGATCTCATAGCTGTCGAAGCCGCCGATGCCCATGACCTTCTCCGTCAGGGCCTCGGCCATGATATACAGCTCGCCGTTGGGGGCCTTCACCACGGCGTAGCTCTCGTCGGGGTGCAGGGCGATGGCCAGGTTGCCGGGCAGGGTCCAGATGGTGGTGGTCCAGATGACGAAGCTCAGCTTGCTCTTGTCCAGGTGGGAGAGCTTGCCCAGGTCATCGTTCATGGGGAACTTCACATACACCGTGGTGCAGGGGTCGTCCTGATACTCGATCTCGGCCTCGGCCAGGGCGGTCTCGTCGTGGGGGCACCAGTACACGGGCTTGAGGCCCTTGTAGATGTGGCCGTTTTTATACATCTGGCCGAAGACACGGACCTCCCGGGCCTCGAAGCCGGGGTCCATGGTCTTGTAGGGGTGCTCCCAGTCGGCCACCACGCCCATGCGCTTGAAGCCCTCCCGCTGGACGTCGATATAGTGGTCGGCGAACTGGTGGCAGGCGGTGCGGAAATCCGCCACGCTCATGGCCTTGTGGTTGAGCTTGTTCTGCTTGATGATGGCGGACTCGATGGGCATGCCGTGGTTATCCCAGCCGGGGATATAGGGGGTATAATAGCCCCGCATGGCATAGCTGCGGTTGATGAAGTCCTTCAGGGCCTTGTTCAGGGCGTGGCCCATGTGCAGGGCGCCGTTGGAGAAGGGAGGGCCGTCGTGGAGGGAGAACAGGGGCTTGCCCTCGTTCTTCTTCAGCAGCTCGTTGTAAAGGTCCAGCTGCTCCCAGTAGCGCAGCATCTCCGGCTCCCGCTTGGGCAGGCCCGCCCGCATGGGAAAGCCGGACTTGGGCATATTCAGCGTCTTTTTGTACTCCATGTGTTACCTCCATTATAAACATGACATTTTATATTGCAAAAAATAAAAGGCCCTTGTCTCCCATAAGAGACAAAGGCCGGAAAACCTCTGCGGTACCACTCTTGTTGCCGCGCCGGGGCGCAGCCGCTCTGCCCCACCATCCGTGGGCGAGGGATGATAACGGCCCTCCGCCGTCCGCACCTAATCCGGGTATGCCGTTTCAGCCGGATGCTCCGGGGTGATATTCGCGGCTTCCCCCGTGGCCGCCTTGCACCAAACGGCGGCTCTCTTGGCATCGGGAGGGAGCGCTACTGGTCCCCATCACTGCATTTGCACTCGATATGACATAATATAGCCACTTTTCCCGGTTTTGTCAACGGGAAAATAAGGGAAATTTTACTTCTTGCGCAGGCCCCGGAAAAATTCCCGCAGGACCTGGGCGCATTCGGCCTCCAGCACGCCGCCCACCAGGGCGGGGGGATGGGGGAAGTCCTCCATGAACAGGTTCATCACCCCGCCGCAGGCTCCCATCTCCCGGTCCCGGGCCCCGAAATACACCCGGCTGACCCGGGCGTTGAGAATGGCCCCGGCGCACATGGGGCAGGGCTCCAGAGTCACATACAGGGTGCAGCCGTCCAGCCGCCAGGTGCCCAGGGCGCGGTTGGCCTGGGCCATGGCCTCCATCTCCGCGTGGGACCAGGCGGCCTGGCGCTCCTCCCGGCGGTTGCGGCCCCGGCCGATGACCCGGCCGTCCTTGACGATGACGCAGCCCACCGGCACCTCGCCGCAGGCGGCGGCCTGCCGGGCCAGGTCCAGGGCCTGGCGCATATATTCCTCGTGCATTCTCCGCACCTCCCGGAAATTTTTGCTTGTCCCCCGGGTTAAAGCCTGTCATATCTGTCCAAAATAACCGTACAAATAGGTTACAGGCATGTGCCAGGAGGGATCACCATGGAAAAGAAGAAAAATCAGGCCGTTTCCCCCACGCTGGAGGAGCTGCGCCAGGAGCTGCACCAGACCAACCAGGCTCTGCGCAACGCCTATGACAAGTTCAATTTTGTCACGGCCCCGGAGCTGGTGGAGGCCAGCATCTATGAGATCAACGCCCTGAAGGCCCGCAGCGACTATCTGCTGCGGTGCATCAAGGCCCAGCTGGGTCAGGAGCCCTGCGCGGCGGCAGCCGCCATGAAGGGAGGCACCGCGTGTCCGTCTTAGAAAAGCTCGCCCTGGGCGTGGGGGGACTGTTTATGCTGCTGGGGGTGCTGCGCCTGGCCAGAAGCCCCCTGAAGCTGGTCTTCCGGGTGGCAGGCAACGCGGCCCTGGGCTTCGGGGCCCTGTGGCTGCTGGGCCGCCTGGCCCCGGGGCTTCAGCTGGGGCTCAACCTGTTCAACGGACTGCTGATCGGCGTGCTGGGCCTGCCGGGCTTCGGCCTGCTGCTGCTTTTGCAGTGGGTGCTTTGAGTTTTGTTCAAAAAGTGGTGGAACCACTTTTTGAACAAAGGGGTTGCAGTCTGCCGCGGGCGGCAAGCTCTGCGAGGCTTTTGCTACATAGGGGGGCGCGATTTTCGGCAATATATTGCGCTAAAAGCGCAGTTTGCTGTTGATTTTCCGCATCCGGGCGGGGTCCATTTTGCACAGGCGGCGGTCGTAGGTCACCAGGCCGTTGACCTCGTCCTCCACGTCGGACAGCTGGGTATACACCGCCGCCGACAGGCCCTGGCTTTCGATCAGGGGCAGGACCTCCGTTTCATACAGGCGCTCCACCGCGTCCATCCAGGCTGCCGCATGGTCATACATGCGGTAGCCGAATTTTTTGTCCGAGGCCAGGTGTCCCGGGCATTGCAGGCTGTAGCCCCCGAATTCCGTCAGGGCCAGCACCCGCCGTCCGTCCCCCCGCAGGCGCACGGGGCGGTAGTACACATGGCGGCTTTTCAGGTCGCCGCCGCCCTGGTCGTGCCAGCCGGAGGCGTGATCGATGGGCCGGGTGGGGTCCAGAGTCCGCAGCCGGTCTGTGACGGCCAGGGCATCGAACTGGCCCCAGCCCTCGTTGAAGGGCACCCACAGGCCCAGGCACACGCAGTTATACAGCAGGTCCACCGTGTCCTCCATGTCCCGCAGGAACTGCCGGCGTCCGGCCTCTCCGGCCCGGCCCAGCCGGGCTGACGGCGCGTCATGCAGGTGCACGCCCAGAAAGGGCAGCACCTGCATGGTCAGGGTCTGCCAGCGCTCAAAGCAGGACACCAGGTCCTGCCACACGATGATCCCCAGCCGGTCGCAGTGATGGTACCACCGCAGCGGCTCGATCTTGATGTGCTTGCGCAGCATGTTGAAGCCCATGTCCCGGGCGGTCTGAATGTCCCAGACCATGGTCTCATCCGCCGGAGGGGTGTACAGCCCGTCGGACCAGTAGCCCTGGTCCAGCAGGCCCGACTGGAAGCAGGGTTGGTCGTTCAGGGCCAGCACCCGGCGGCCTTGATGCTCCATAACGGAGAATTTCCGCATACCGAAGTAGCTTTCCACCCGGTCGCCGGAGGGCAGCGTCACCTCCAGATCGTACAGATACGGGTCCTCCGGGCTCCAGGGGCGGAAGTGCTCCGCCGGAATGGGGCACACGCCCAGGCCCTTTTCATCGGCCCAGCTGCGGGCGATGACCTGACCGCCGCACAGCACCGTGATCCGGGCTCCGGCGGGGTCATCGGCCCGGACGGCATAGCGCAGGGCTTTTTCGTCATAGTCCGGGGTCAGCCGCAGGGAGTGAATGTAGTTTTCCGCCACGCTCTCCAGCCATACCGTCTGCCAGATGCCGCTCTGGGCGGTGTACCAGATGCCGCCCCGGTTCCGGCGCTGCTTGCCGAAGGCGTGGACCCCGCCGTCGGGGTCGTCGGTGACGGCCACAGTCAGCCGGTTTTCTCCGGGAACCAGAGCGCCGGTGACGTCCAGGGTGAAGGGCAGATAGCCCCCCTCATGGCCGCCCACAGGCCGGTCGTTCACCAGCACCCGGCAGCACTGATCCACCGCGCCGAAGTGCAGCAGCACCCGGTCCCGGCGGAAGCCCTCCGGCAGGGTAAAGGTCCGCTCATACCACAGGGTCTCGCCGCTTTCCAGCCGGAAATCACAGCCGGACAGCAGGCTCTCCGGCGAGAAGGGCACCAATATCTTTCCGCTGCGGCGGCGGGAATACTCGTCGCCGTCCTCCACGGTGTAGTCCCACAGGCCGTTGAGGCAGAGATAGCTGTCCCGCCGCAGCTGGGGCCGGGGATACTCCGACAGCGGGCAGGTTTTGTCCGGATGCTCCCCCCAGGGGGTGTAAAGCGCCGTCATTTTACCGTCTCCTTCCGCTTTAGCAGGGCCGCCGGAATGGCCAGCAGCACCAGGGCGGCGGCTGCCGCCAGGAAAATTTCCGCCGTGGGCACCTGCTTTACGGTGCCCAGATCCTCGTAGGTCATGCCGGTGCCCCGGATCACCGCCGCGCCGATATACGGCCCCGTGACCATGGGCAGCAGCACCTGGAACACGATGCGGATGCCCTGGAACAGGCCGGCCTTTCCGGCGGGGGTATAGTCCCGGATCAGACCGCTGCAGCAGGCGGAGACCACCATGCCGCCGCCCAGCATCACGATGCCCGCCGCCAGGACGAACCACTGGCTCCGGGCGAAGTACATCAGCACCAGCCCCGCAAAGCCCAGGATCCCCGCCGGGACCAGGCAGCGGAGCTTCCCGAAGCGGTCGATGGGCCGCCCGGCCAGCACCGACAGCACGGAGCTGACGATCAGCACCCCCGCCAGCAGGAGGGTATAGTCCGTGATGCCCAGGAACCGCTGGATATAGATAATGAGGTAGGGCATATACACCTGCTGGCTCATGCAGTATACGCCCAGAGCCGCCAGGGACAGATACAGCTGCGGGTTGTCCCGGACAACGGCGGGACGGAAGCCGTACAGAATGTTGGCAAAATAGCTGCCCTGGCCCCGGGGCAGGTCCGGCTCCCGGATGAAAAAGAAGCCCAGCACGCCGCCCAGGCAGGTGATGCCGCCCACGATCAGGAAAAACAGTTGCCAGTTCCCGGCCTGGGTCAGGCCGTCCAGAGCCCCGAACACCACCAGCATGGCCACCAGCGGCATAATGGCCAGCACCGTCTCCACCCGGCCCCGGTTTTCCGGCACGGTGACGTCCGTGACCCAGGCGTTGAAGGCGGCGTCGTTGGCGGTGGAGCCGAAGAAGGTCATAACGCAGTCCATCACCACCACCAGCACCGCGGCTCCGTGGGCCGCACCGGCCAGGGGGCTTCTTTTGATGAAGGCGAAGGCCCCGATGCTGACGCCCCACAGCAGATAGCCGATGACGATCAGGGCCTTCCGCCGCCCCAGCCGGTCGCTGAGGGCCCCCATCACCAGGGTGGTGACGGTGGCGGTGACGGCGCTCCAGGCCACCATGGCGGCGATCATGGACGTGTCCCCGGAGATGGTGTTGTACAGGAACACGTTGAAATACATATTCTCGATGACCCAGGCGATCTGTCCGAACAGGCCGAAGGTCAGCAGGGCCGCCCAGGTGCGGCCGCCCAGTCTGGTTTTCATGTTACCGCTCCTCCTCGTGAAGATTCCAGCCGTACAGGGGGTAGCGCTGGAGGCTGCCGAACAGCTTCTGCTTGATATCCGGATACCGGCCCTCCAGCCCGGCGATGAGCTCCTTCACCTCCTGGCGGCGGCTGTGTCCGTTGGCGGGACAGGGGTTCTCCACCACCGGCAGTTCCAGCTGCCGGGCCACCCGGCGGATCTCCTCCTCCCGGCAGTACAGCAGGGGGCGGATCTGGGTGATGCCGGTGCGGTCCAGGTACGTCACCGGCTGGAAGCAGCCGATGCGCCCCTCGAACAGCAGGTTCATCAGCAGAGTCTCGATGGCGTCGTCATAGTGGTGGCCCAGGGCGATCTTCCGGATGCCCAGGTCCGTAAGGGCCGTGTTCAGGCTGCCCCGCCGCAGCTTGGCGCACAGGGAGCAGGGGTTCTTCTCCTTCCGCTGGTTGAACACGATGTCGTATACCGGCACCTGGATGCGGGTATAGGGCACCTCCAGCTGCCGGCACAGGTCCGCCACGGCGTCGAAGCTCATGCCGGGGGCGCCGGTCTCTAAGGTGATGGCGCGGACGGTGAAGGGGATGGGATAAAAGGCCCGCAGCCGGGCCAGAGCCGTCAGCGTCACCAGGCTGTCCTTGCCGCCGGATACGCCCACGGCCACCACGTCTCCGGCGTCGATCATGTGATAATCCTCCACGCAGCGGCGCACCTGTCCCAAAATCTTCTGCATATACAAAGCCCTCCAAGGAAAAATGAAATTGCCATTTGAGAAAATGGGAGATATCGGGAGAAAACGAGAGGAAATACCAGATGTTGCTATCGTAAATTAAAATGGTGTTGACAATTTTCCCGGGATATGCTATAAATATCCTTGCGCGTTCGGCGCATTTCTCCCTCCCAATCATAGCAAGGGAGCCCGGAAAAGTAAAGCAATACATTCTATAAATTGGAGGAAAACACCATGTCCACTTATATGGCAAACAAGGCCACCATTGAGCGCAAGTGGTACGTCGTTGATGCCGCCGGCAAGCCCCTGGGCAAGACCGCCGTCATCGTGGCCGACCTGCTGCGCGGCAAGGGTAAAGTCACCTACACCCCCCACGCCGACTGCGGCGACAACGTCATCGTCATCAACGCCGGCAAGGCCACCCTGTCCGGCAACAAGATGGAGCAGAAGTACTACCGCACCCACTCCGGCTGGATCGGCGGTCTGAAGGAGACCAAGTATCGCCTGCTGATGCAGGAGAAGCCTGAGCTGGCCATGCGCGTGGCCGTCCGCGGTATGATGCCCCGCAACACCGTTACCAAGGATTCCCTGAAGCGCCTGCACATCTATGCCGGTGAGCAGCACATCCACGAGGCCCAGAAGCCCGAGCTGGTCAAGTAAGGAGGAGAAGAAACATGTATCAGTCCAAGAATCCCTATCTGTACGGCACCGGCCGCAGAAAGTCCTCCGTGGCCCGGGTGCACCTGTTCCCCAACGGCACCGGCTCCATCACCATCAACGGCCGCGACATCGACGATTACTTCGGCCTGGAGACCCTGAAGATGGTGGTCTGCCAGCCCCTGAACGCCACCGATACCCTGGGTAAGGTGGACATCGTTGCCACCGTGGAAGGCGGCGGCGTTTCCGGCCAGGCCGGCGCCCTGCGTCACGGCATCAGCCGCGCCCTGCTGCTGGTGAATCCCGAGTTCCGTCCCGTCCTGAAGAAGGCCGGTTTCCTGACCCGCGATCCTCGTATGAAGGAGCGTAAGAAATACGGCCTCAAAGCCGCCCGTCGCGCTCCGCAGTTCTCCAAGCGCTGATCGAGACTTCAAAATGCCCAAAAACCCTGGAAACTCAACGGTTTCCGGGGTTTTTCTTTTTTGATTCCGCTGTTTCCTTTTGAGGAAATTTGATACTCTCTATCCCCTTTTTAATGGGTTAACCATAGGGGAAAATCGGGTTTGGAGCGATGAATGGGTTAAAAAATAGGGGAAAATCCTCCTCCATTTTGACCCTTTAAGGTGCACACTTAGAGGCAATTTTTTCCTCTCGGTATCTTTGTTTTGCTTTGAATCCTTTAGGCGAAGTTTATTCCCGTTTATACCATATACGAATGGTTGAGGCCCGGTTACCCATTGCGGTAGCCGGGCCTTTTTTGCGCGGGGATGAAAAAACGATTGACATTCTCAAAAATAAGAATATAATAGAATCGTAGAACAATAAAAGGGGAGAGCACCATATGGAATTGGCGGAGATCGTCATGAATCCCGTGCGGCAGCGGATCTTTCAGTATCTGTTGCTTCACGAAACCGGCACGGTCAAGGAGATCCGGAAGGCCCTGCCGGATGTTCCCGGCGCCAGCCTGTACCGGCACATGAAGCTGCTGACGGAAAGCGGCATTCTCACGGTGGTGGGGGAGAACCGCATCCGCGGCACGGTGGAGAGCATTTACAGCCTGAACAAAAGCGCCCTGGAGATCGACGACGACGGCACGGCGGTGCAGACGGCGCTGCTGGGCCTCAGCGCCTCCTTTGCCAGATATTTTTCCGGCGGCGGGGCCGACCCCAGGCGGGATATGCTGCTGATGACCACCTGCACCCTGACCCTGACGGATGAGGAATTCACCGGCTTTCTGACGGAGATCAACCAGACGGCCCTGAAGTATATGGACATCGGCGTGAAGGAAGAGAGCCGTCAGCGGCAGATCACGCTGATCTCCTCCCCCACAGACGGGCCGGGGAGCCGGTGAAACGAGAGAAAGGACGAACGATCATGGTAATTGCATTATTCGGAGACAGCTGCACAGGGAAATCCACCATCGCTGCGGCGCTGGCCCCGTCGCTTTCCGCGGAGGTTTTCAGCGGAAAGGACTATCTGAAGCTGGCCAAAAGCGAAAGCATGGCGGCGGCCCTGTTCCAGAAGAAGCTGCGCGGCGAGGAGACGATCCTCTACGTCATTTCCGAAAAGGACCAGCTGGCCCTGCTGCCGGAGGGCTGCGTCCGGGTGCTGGTGACGGCGGGCCTTGCCACCATCAAGGAGCGGTTTGCCGCGCGGATGCACGGGAATCTGCCCGCCCCGGTGGCCGCCATGCTGGAGCGGAAATACGGCCGGTTTGAGACGGAGGCCCACGACCTGCGGGTGGACACGGACGCCGTTTCCGCGGAGGAAGCCGCCAACGAAATCCGACTGCTGCTGAATAGAGGAGAACGAGATGCTCAGAATTGAACATTTATCCAAGGCCTACGGCGAGAAAAAGGCCGTGGACGACCTGAACCTGCACATCGCCCCGGGGGAGATTTACGGCTTCATCGGCCACAACGGGGCGGGCAAGACCACCACCCTGAAATCCGTGGCGGGTATCCTGCAATTCGACCAGGGGGAAATCTATGTGGACGGCAAGTCCATCCGGACCCAGCCGCTGGAGTGCAAGCGGACCTTTGCCTATATCCCGGATAACCCTGACCTGTACGACTACATGACCGGCATCAAATATCTGAACTTTGTGGCGGACATCTTCGGCGTCAGCGCCGCCGACCGGCAGGACCACCTCCGCCAATACGCCGCTCTTTTCGAGCTGACGGAGGACCTGGCCCAGCCCATCGCCGCCTATTCCCACGGCATGAAGCAGAAGCTGGCCATTATCTCCGCCTGGCTGCACCGGCCCAGGCTGATCCTCATGGATGAACCCTTCGTGGGCCTGGACCCCAAGGCATCCCACCTGCTCAAGGGGATGATGCGTCAGGTCTGCGATGAGGGCGGGGCCATCTTCTTCTCCACCCATGTGCTGGAGGTGGCGGAAAAGCTCTGCGATAAGGTGGCCATCATCCAGGGCGGAAGGCTGATCCGCTCCGGCACCATGGAGGAGGTCAAGGGCGACGACTCCCTGGAGGACGTGTTCCTGGAGCTGGAGGGCGAATCATGCTGAAGCTCTTGCTGAAAAAGCAGCTGTTTGAGATTTTCCGGTCCTATTTTTACGACGCCAAGAAGAACAAGGCCCGCTCCCGGCTGGCCACGGCCCTGTATATCGGGCTGTTCGTCCTGCTGATGGCGGGCATCCTGGGCGGCATTTTCACCCTGCTGGCGGTGAAGCTCTGCGGGCCGCTGGCGGCGGCGGGCCTGGGCTGGCTCTATTTTGCGCTGATGGGCTTGATCGCCGTGCTGCTGGGAGCCTTCGGCAGCATATTCAACACCTACGCGGGGCTGTACCTGCCCAAGGATAACGACCTGCTGCTGTCCATGCCGGTTCCGGTGTCCAGCCTGGTGGCGGCCCGGCTGTCCGGGGTGTATCTGATGGGCCTGATGTACTCCGCCGTGGTGATCCTTCCGGCGGTGGTCGTCTATTGGGCCACCGTGGGGGTCACGGCGTCCGCCGTTCTGGGCGGACTGGTGCTGACCCTGCTGATTTCCCTGGCGGTGCTGGTGCTCTCCTGCGCTCTGGGCTGGGTGGCGGCAAAAATCAGCCAGAAGCTCCGGAACAAGAGTCTCGTCGTCGTGCTGGCCTCGCTGGTGTTCATCGGCCTGTATTACTTCGTCTATTTCAAGGCCCAGAGCGTCCTTCAGGACCTGCTGGCCAACGCCGGGACCTACGGCGCCCAGATCCGGAGCCGGGCCTATCCCCTGTACCTGTTCGGCAGCGTGGGCACGGGCAGCGGGGCGGCCATGCTGGCGGTCACGGCGGCGGTGGCGGCGCTGTGCGGCCTGATGTGGGTGCTGCTCTCCCGCAGCTTCCTGCATATCGCCACCTCCACCGGGAAAACCGCCCGCCGGACGTACCGGGAGACCGCCCTGCGGCGGCGCAGCGTGGACGGGGCGCTGCTGCACCGGGAGCTGGCGCATTTTGCCGCCAACCCCGCCTATATGCTCAACTGCGGCCTGGGTATCTTTCTGATGCCCTTCTGTGCCGCCGCCGTGCTGTGGAAGGGCGGGAGCTTCTTTGCCATGCTGGACGCCCTGTTTGCGGATACCGAGGGCAGCGTCCCGGTGATGCTGTGCGTGCTGCTGTGCGGCCTGGCGTCCATGAATCTCATGACGGCCCCCTCCGTGTCCCTGGAGGGAACGAGCCTGTGGCTCATGCAGTCGCTTCCGGTGGAGCCGTGGCAGGCCCTTCGGGCGAAGCTGCGGATGCAGGTGCTGCTGACGGTCCCGCCGCTGCTGCTTTGCGCGGTGTGCGCGGCCATCGTCTATCCCCTGGGCCTGGTGGGGCTTCTGGTCATGGCGGTGTTTGCCGCGTCCTATGCCCTGCTGGGGGCCCTGGCGGGCCTGACCCTGGGGGTCAAAATGCCGGTGCTGACCTGGACCGACCATCTGATGCCCATCAAGCAGAGCGCGCCGGTGATGCTGACCCTGTTCGGCGGCATGGGCTACACGATCCTGCTGTTTGCGGGCTTCCTGCTGCTGCCCGGCTGGCGGCTGGGCTTTGCCGGATACGCAGCCTGCTTCGCGGCGGCCAACCTGCTGCTGTGCGCGGTGCTGCACCGGTGGCTGCGGAAAAAGGGCGCGGCGCTGTTTGCCGTCCTGTGACGGGGCCGGTTCCCGGCTTGACTTTTCCGGAGGAATTGCTATAATACCGCTAACTAATACTTGTTAGTGGGGCGCGATGATGAAGCAGGAGGACACGAAGCAGAGAATTCTGGACAAGGCCCTGGAGCTTTTTTCCGCCCGCGGCTATGACTCTGTCAGCGTGGGGGAAATTGCAGAGGCGGTGGGCATCAGGGCTCCCTCGCTCTATAACCATTTTCCGGGCAAGCAGGCGATTTTTGACGCCATTGTGGAGTCCACGGCGGCGCAGTATGAGGCGGACACCGGCAGGCTTGACATCCATGTGCAGAGCGCGTTCCGGGATATCCCGGTTTTTGCGGAGATCACCGAGGACGCGCTTTATGAGAAGGTGCGGCAGATTTTTGCATACTCCCTCCATAATGAGCAGATCAGCCGCTTTCGCCGCATGATGACCATCGAGCAGTTTCGCTCGCCGGAGCTGGCCGCCCTGTATTCCGGGCGCTATGTGGACCGGGTGCTTGCCTATCACGCCGGTATCTTCCGGGCGCTGATGGCGTCCGGCGAGATCGCGGCGGAGGACCCGGACACGCTGGCCATGCTGTATGTGGCCCCGGTGCTGACCCTGATCGGCATCTGCGACCGCCAGCCGGAGCGGGAGGGCGAGTGCCTGGAAAAGCTGCGGCAGCATGTGACGCTCTTTTTCCGGTTGGTCCATGGCGGAAACAACCGAGAGATATAGGGATGGAAAGCCAAACCCTCCGGCGGGGCCGGAGGGTTTGGTTTTCCATTGGAAGGGCGTTTGACATTCCCGGGGCCATGTGTTACAATTTGGTTACAAGTATTTATTAAAAGGAGAAGTGTTATGTCTGAGGTTAAAAAGGGCAACGGCCTTGTTTATAAAAATCATCCCCTGCGTCGCGTTGACAACCTGATCTATTACGGCAGCATGGCCGACAAGTATATCGTCCTGCTGCAGATCCTGGACACCAAGAAGGAGCAGGACATGGACGTGGCCACCCGGGTGTCCGTCCAGCTGCAGATGACCGACCCCGACCTGAAGTCCCGGGACCGGGTGGTGAAGAAGTCCGAGAAGGACAGCCTTTACGCCGCCATGGACGTGGGCTGCATCTGGCTGGAGCGCGCCCTGGCCGGCAAGTAAGCCGATTTATCCACACCCGATAAGGAGTCCTGTTCATGAAGCTCAGCCGCAAGGCGGCTGCCGCTGTGCTGGCGGCGGCCCTGACCCTGTCCCTGTGCGTCATCTCCGCGCTGCCCGGCGGGCAGCCCCGGATGGACGCCATGACCTATAACATCGACACCCTGCCTGCCCGGGACCTGCGCCCGGTGGTAGACGGCCCGGAGACGGAGGCGGACTACACGCCCCCGGCCCAGGCCATCCACACAACCGCCCAGGAGGAAGCAACTGCGGAGGTTTCCGCTGAAGCTCCTGCGCCGGGGGCCCCTGCCCGGGAGAAAACCGAAAGCGCCGCTCCCGCTCAGCCTGCCCAGCCCGCCTCCTCCACGTCCGTTCTGGCCGTGGGCGTCACGGCGGACAGCGTCCGCCTGCGGGCCGCCGCCAACACCGGCAGCGCCATTCTGGCGGAGCTGAACCGGGGCACCGCCGTGTCCATCCTGGGCCGCCAGGACGGCTGGTACAAGGTGAATTATGACGGAAAAACCGGCTATATGTCTGCGGACTATGTGACGGCCCGGTCCTCTGCCGGTGACCTGCGCTGCGTGGCCCAGGTCATCTCCGACGGGCTGAATCTGCGCAGCGGGGCCGCCGCCTCCGGCGCGGTGCTGGCCACCGCCTCCCGGGGCGAATATGTGGACGTGTCCGGCTTTGAAAACGGCTGGTTCCGGGTGCAGTACAGCGGCAAAACCGGCTATATGTCCGGGGATCACCTGACCCTGGCCGCCGCCCGGCCTGCCGCCCCCGCCCCTGCGCCTGCTGCCCCTGCCTCCGGCACCGGGGCGGAGATCGCCGCCCTGGCCCGGTCCTTTGTGGGCAAGGCCCCCTATGTATACGGCGGCGCAGGCCCCTCCGGCTTCGACTGCTCGGGCTTCACCATGTATATCTATGGCCAGTTCGGCATCCGCCTGCCCCACGGGGCCACGGACCAGATGCGCTACGGCGCCGCCGTGGACCGCAGCCAGCTGCAGCCCGGGGACCTGATCTTCTTCCACGACGACTACTATTCCTCCAGCACCGCCTCCCACTGCGGTATCTATGTGGGCAACGACCAGTTTGTCCACGCTTCTACCTATGGCAGCGGCGGCGTCCTGCTGACGGCGCTGAACGGCAATCCCTACTACTCCGCCCACTATATCGCCGCCCGGCGCATGGGCTGAAACGATGCATGTTAAAAACGGTCCCCGCTTCGGCGGGGACCATTTTTTGTTCTGCTTTCACTTGTCGGCGTCATGGTGGGGGAAATCGTCCAGAAGCATCTGCCGCAGATGACGGCCTGCCGGAGGAAAAAGCCCTTGAAAAGCCGCGTGTGAAATCACCCTTATATCGCATTTTTACCCCCCAAATACGGCAAAAAGCTGTGTCAGAAATGGCACAGCTTTTTGCCGCTTTTTTTGGAAGGAGCGGTACGTTCCGCTCCGTGAGAAAGCCTTGACTTTCAAGGCTGCTTTCTTTATAATCTTTGCATAAGAAAGGCGTGATCTATCGTGAATACCCAGACGATCTGTATCCTGTTTTCCATTCTCCTGGTGCCGGTCAACCTGCTCTGCACCCACTGGATGACCCAGGAGGCCGTGCATCTGACCGGGATGACCTATATGGAATTCAAAGAAGCCACCTCCGGCATCAGTGCGTCGTCCGTTAGAAGAAAGCGGAACTGGTGGTACTACGTCCACTTCTTCAACGAGTACAGCGCCAACCCGGAAAAGTCCATCTGCTTTATGCGGATGCACGTGGCGGCGGTCCTCCCCAGCGTGGCGGCCATGTACCTCTTGGCCCGGGTGTATGCCAGCCCGGACCGGGTGTCCTTCGCCATGACCGGCAACTGCATCCTGCTTGCCGTCAACCTGGTTCTGGCCGCCGGGGGCGCACTCTACAGGCGAATCCATCCCCTGGACCCCGTTGCGGCGGAGAAGCTCCGGGAAAAGCACCAGACGGAGCGGGCATACAGCCGGGCGCACCTGGGAAAAACGGCGGCTCGTGTCGCCGTGCCGGTGGGCGTCCTTCTGGCGGTCCTGTATATCTTTGGAAGCGGCGCGGCCTCCGGCCGGACGGAGACGCCGGACCCGGTGCATTTTGCGCAGATTCTGCAGGAAAAGGGGTACGAAACGGCGGACGTATCCCTGACCTATGGGCGGATCGACCGGAACAAGCTCACCCGGGCCATCGCCGGGGCAAAGGGCGGCAGTCGGGTGGAATGCTATCGCTACGCCGACGATAAAACGGTGGACCTGGTGTATAACCAGATATCCTATGAGACGGCCCCGGACCTGGAGCCCAGGGCGCGGGAAAGCCACGAGACCGCCCTCTCAGGCGGCGGCAAGATGTTCACCATAGTGGCGGACGGCGTGTACTATCTGGTGCTGTTCCGGGGTGACACGCTGATTTATGCCTGTTCGCCGGATTCTCTGACGGAGATCAACGAAATTCTGGCGGAGACCGGCTATCTGCGGAGGTAAGGGAACATGAAAGCACTGCCAAAACACTGCCTGCCGCACCATGCGGTGCTCCTGCTGGTCTATCTGTCCGCGCTTTTTCTCACAAGCCGCGCGGCCAACCTGCCCAACCTGTTTTACATGGCCTTCAACGGCCTTGTGCTGGGGCTGAGCGCCGCCTATATGCGCCGGGACTTTGACACGGACCTCTTCAGGCTGAAGCGGACCGCCGCCAACGTGGTCCGGCAGGTTCTGACGGGACTGGGGCTGGGGTGCCTGCTGGCGATGGTTTTCGCGGGCGTCGCCATGCTGTTCGAGGACATTTCGCTGTTTCCCCGGCTGGGCATACAGAATGCCGCCGGCTTCATCCTGGTGCAGATGATCGTTGCATTGGCTGAGGAGGCGTATTTCAACTACTACCTGTACGATACCCTGATGCGGCTGTTCAGAGGGAAGGCCGTGTGGAGCATGGCGGCTGCGGCCGCGCTGTTTGCCGGGGTACACTGGGCGATGAACGGCAGCGTGAAGCAGGTGGTCATCGCCTTTGCCTTCCGGCTGGCCGCCCTGCTGGTCCGGCAGATAATCCGCCGGGACAACGCCTTTTACGTCTGCGCCGGGATGCACTTTTTCTATAACCTGATGGTATTTTTTGTGATTTCTATCTGATGGAGGAGCACAGACTCCACTGGTACGAAGCATAAGATTCTGTATGATAAGGCTTTGTTTCAACGGGAAATGGAGGTGCTGATG
>ENA-OPVH01000254-OPVH01000254.1-human-gut-metagenome-genome-assembly--contig:-NODE-254-length-40352-cov-13.901382_pt1 | contig 40352 bp, 38 predicted proteins | sample MGYA00241494_ERZ501980 | MGnify/ENA primary metagenome ERZ501980 (study PRJEB25962, sample SAMEA1964914) | human gut metagenome | biome: human gut; feature: human-associated habitat; material: faeces... | reverse complement strand
CGCGATCCGCGCCCTTCAGGCTGGTGATGCTGTCGTCGTTGTATACGTTCTTCTTTGGCATATGGAAAAAACCTCCAAGGGTTGTAGTAATCGCATGTCAGAGTATCCAATATATTGTACCGCATTTTTCCTTGCGGCGCAAGGGGCTTGCCGTCGAAAGGCGTCGAAGGCGCCCCGGTTTTGCGGCAAAAGTTTGAAGGGATGGCAAAAAAATAATGTTGCGCAACCACCGCAATCCACGCCTCCACGGGGTTTTGCACATTTTCCACACCTTTTTCCACCGCCGTTATGTCAACTGCTTTTTCGCGGAAATGTTACGGTTTTTGTCCTGAAATCCCCTCTGCTTCCGACAGACATCAGCCGCACTGATCACGGAAGCAAGAAGGAACGGGTATGCATTTTTCATGCATACCCGTTCCGGTTTTCATGGCATACAGGCCGGTTTACTCAGCCTTGGGAGCCTCGGCCTTAGCGGCCTCAGCCTCGGCAGCAGCCTTGGCGGCAGCGGCCTTCTTCTCGGCGGCAGCCTTCTGAGCGGCCTTGAACTTCTCCTTCTCCTCGGGAGTGGGGATGGGCTCAATGGCGTTGCGGGGGCAGGCCTTGGCGCACATGGTGCAGCCCTTGCACTTGGCATAGTCGATGACGGCCACGTTGTTGACCACGTGGATGGCGTCGAACTTACAGGTGCGCTGGCACAGGCCGCAGCCGATGCAGGAGTTGGCGCAGACCTTGGTGACGGCGGGGCCCTTGTCCTTGTTGGAGCAGTTGACGAACACCTTCTTGGAGTAGGGGACCTCCACGATCAGCTTCCGGGGGCATGCCTCGCGGCAGGCGCCGCAGTTGGTGCACTTTTCCTTGTCCACCACGGCCGCGCCGTTCTCGCCCACATGGATGGCGTCGAACTTACAGGCGGCCACGCAGGAGCCGAAGCCCAGGCAGCCGTACTTGCAGGCCAGGGCGTCGCCGGCCAGGACCTTAGTGGCGGCCAGACAGTCGTTGACGCCGCGATACTCGAAGTTCTTCACCGCATTGACGCCGCCGTTGCACAGCACGTGAGCCACCATCTTTTCGCCGGTGGGAGCCTCCATGCCCATGATGGCAGCGATCTTGGCAGCGCCCTCGGCCCCGGCAGGGGCGCAGGCGTTGATGGGAGCCTTACCGGCCAGGATGGCCTCGGCGCAGCCGCCGCAGCCGGGATAACCGCAGCCGCCGCAGTTGGCGCCGGCCAGACAGGCCTGGATCTCGGGCAGGCGGGGATCCACCTCCACCTCAAAGACCTTGGCGGCCACCGCCAGGATCAGGCCGAACACAATGGCAAGGGCGCCAAGGACCACAACGGCCCAAATGACAGTAGTAAAATCCATAATTTTTCCTCCTTACCAGACCTTCAGGCCGCTGAAGCCCATGAAGGCCAGAGCCATCAGGCCGGCGGTGACCAGCGCGATGGGGAAGCCCTCAAAGGACTTGGGGATGTCGCTGGAGACCTCCAGCTGCTCGCGGACGGCGGCAAACAGGAAGATGGCCAGCAGGAAGCCCAGACCGCCGGTGATGCCGTAAACCACGGAGCTGATGAAATTGTAGTCGTTCTGCACGTTCAGCAGGGCCACGCCCAGCACGGCGCAGTTGGTGGTGATCAGGGGCAGGTACACGCCCAGGGCGGTGTACAGGGTGGGGATGTTCTTCTTCAGGAACATCTCCACAAACTGCACCAGACCGGCGATGACCAGGATGAAGGCCACGGTCTGCATGAACTCCAGGTGCAGCGGCACCAGAATCAGGTTCACCAGATAGCAGAAAGCGGAGGCCAGACCCATAACGAAAGTCACGGCGGCGCCCATGCCCACGGCGGTGTCGATCTTCTTGGACACGCCCAGGAAGGGGCAGATGCCCAGGAACTGGGAGAAAATAAAGTTATTGGTCAGAATAGCGCCAAGGGAGATGGCGAGCAGAGTCGTAACAGACATAGCTTACTTGGCCTCCTTTTTCTTTTCGCTCTTGGCCAGGGCCCACTGCATCGCAGCGATGAGAGCGCCCAGGGTCAGGAAGCCGCCCACCGGCAGGGTCAGCAGCTTGATGCCGAATTCCTCAGGGAAGATGACGATGCCAGGAGCGCTGCCCAGTCCGCCGCCGCCCAGCAGGCCGCCGCCGAACTTGCCGGAGCCCAGCAGCTCACGGACCACGCACATGACGATCAGGACCAGCGTATAGCCGACGCCCTGGCAGATGCCGTCCACGGCGGAAGCGCCGATGCCGTTCTTGGAGGCGAAGCCCTCGGCGCGGCCCAGGATGATGCAGTTCACCACGATCAGGGGGATGAACACGCCCAGGGAGTTGGACAGGGCGGGAACGAAGGCCTTCAGCAGCAGGTCCACGCAGGTAACGAAGCCGGCGATGACCACGATGAAGCAGGCGATACGGACCTCATTGGGGATGATCTTGCGCAGCAGCGCGATGAAAATGTTGGAAAGGGTCAGGATGATCAGAACGGAAATGCCCATGCCCAGGCCGTTGAAGAACGACGTGGTGATGGCCATGGTGGAGCACATACCCAGCAGCTGCACCAGCACGGGGTTCTGGGTGATCAGGCCCTCCTTGAATTGCTTGCCAAAGTTCATATTGCAGCTCCTCCTTTCTTAGCCCAGAGCTTCCACGGCAGCCAGGGCGGCGTTGGCGCCCATGGTGATGCCCTTGGTGGAAACGGTGGCGCCGGAGATGGCAGTGATGTTGCTGCCCACCGCCAGGGTGCCGGCGCCGGACATGCCGATGAACTGATCCAGCACGGGAGTTCCGGCGGCATTGGGCTTGTTCTCGACCACCTTGGTGCCAATGCCGGAGGTCTCGGAGTGGCTGACCACGGAGATGCCGGTGATGGCGCCGTTGGCGTCGATGCCCACCATCATGGTGATGGTGCCCTGGGAGCCGGAAGCGGCAACCTTGGCCACATAGCCGGCCTCAGCGCCGCCGTTGGTGACGCCGTACAGCTCGCTGATGGTGCCGCCCTGGGCCTTGGCGGCATCAATAGCAGCCTGGGGAATTTCCAGCTTGTCGGTGAACTCGCTGCCCTCGGGGACAACGGCGCTCATGGCCACGCGGGTCTTTTCGGCCTCGATGGCGGCGATCTTGTCCTTGGTGACGCCGTTGACCAGGCCCAGCAGGAGGGCCACCACCAGGGAGATAACAGTCAGGGTGCCGGCGACCTTCAGAATAAACTTACCGGAGATCTTCATTTTGCAGCCGCCTCCTTCTTTTCTTTCTTGGGAGCACCGTAGATGGTGGGCCGGATGTACTTATCCAGCAGCCAGGTGGTGCAGTTCATGATCAGGATGGAATAGCAGACGCCCTCGGGATAGGAGCCGAAGCGGCGGATGAAGCAGGTCAGCAGGCCGCAGCCGATGCCGAAGATGATCTGGCCGGGCTTGGTAACGGGAGAGGTGGCATAGTCGGTGGCCATGAAGATGGCGCCCAGCATCAGGCCGCCGCCGAAGACGTTATAGAGCATGTAGTCCACGGCGGAGATACCGGCGGGAGCGGAGATCAGGCACAGGACGGCCACGGTGGCGATGAAGGCCACGGGGGTGTGCCAGGAGATGACCTTGCGGATCACCAGGTACACGCCGCCCAGCAGCAGCATCAGCGCGGAAACCTCGCCCAGGGAGCCGCCGATGCGGCCCAGGAACATATCCACCACGGAGTAGTTGCTGGTCAGGGAGGCCAGGTCGCCGCCCTTCATGATGGCCAGGGGGGTGGAGGAGGTAACGGCGTCAGCGTTGGAGCCGAAGATGGACAGCTTGCTCATGGGCACGGCCCAGGTGGTCATGGCGGTGGCATAGCTGGCCAGCAGAACGGCACGGCCCGCCAGAGCGGGGTTCATGAAGTTGCAGCCGATGCCGCCGAACAGCTGCTTGACCACCACGATGGCGAAGAACGCGCCGATGATGATCATCCAATAGGGCAGCGTGGGGGGGCACACAAAGGCCAGCAGCATACCGGTGACCACGGCGGACAGGTCGCCGATGGACTGGGGCTTCTTCAGGATCTTGCGATAGCCCCACTCCCAGAACACGCAGGCGGCCACGGACACCAGGGTCAGGGCCAGGGCCCGGAAGCCAAAGACGAACACGCTCATGATCAGAGCGGGGATCATGGCAATGATCACGTCCATCATGATGGTCCGGGTGCTCTCGTTGGACCGGATGTGGGGGGAGGAGGACGCGATCAGCTTCAAATTCTTGTAATCGGTCATGGTTTACGCCTCCTTCTTTTCGGCGGCGGCCTTCTCGGCCTCTGCCTTGGCCTTGGCGGCCATTCTTGCATTGTTGACTTTCTGCTTGCCCATGCGGAAGGCGTGGGTCAGGGGCAGACGGGCGGGGCAGGTATAGGCGCAGGCGCCGCACTCGATGCAGTCCATGCCGTGGAGGGTGTTCTGCCAGGTGTCCACGTCGCCCTTCATCAGGTACTTATACATGAACACGGGCTCCAGCCGCATGGGACACACACCCACGCACTTGCCGCAGCGGATGCACTGGGGATTCTCCTCGTACTGCTCCTCGTCACCGGCGAAGGCCAGCATGGCGCCGGTGCCCTTGCCCACGGTGACGTCCAGGTTATACTGGGCAAGACCCATCATGGGGCCGCCCATGATCAGCTTGTAGGTTTCTTCCTTCAGGCCGCCGCAGGCGTCGAACAGGGCGGTGATGGGGGTGCCGATGGGGCACTCGAGGTTCTTGGGCTCAATGACGCCGGAGCCGGACACGGTGACCACCTTGCTGACAACGGGCATGCCGGTGTAAACGGCCTTATAGATGGCGCAGGTGGTGTTCAGGTTGAAGATGCAGCAGCCTGCGTCGGCAGGCAGCTTGCCGGAGGGAACCTGACGGCCGGAGATGGCCTGGCACAGCTGCTTTTCAGCGCCCTGGGGGTAACGGGTGTGCAGCACCTCCACCACCACGGGGGCCTTCAGCTCGTCGATGGTCTTGTTCAGCACGTCGGCCGCGTTCTGCTTGTTGGCCTCCACGCCGATGTACACATGCTCCACGCCGAAGCACTTGGCCAGCAGGGTGGCGCCCTTGATGACCTGCTCGGGCCGCTCCAGCATAGTGCGGTGGTCGCCGGTGATGTAGGGCTCGCACTCGGCGGCGTTGATGATGACATAGTCCACCTTGCCGAGGCCGGAGCTGATCTTCACGTGGGTGGGGAAGGTTGCGCCGCCCTGGCCCACGATACCGGCGTTCTTGACGATCTCCACCAGCTGCTCGGGAGTCAGGCTGTCAGGGTCGTCCACGGGATGAATGTCCGGACACACGGTGTTCTGGAAGTCGTTCTCGATGACCACGGACATCATGGTCCCGCCCATGGAGAAGGGACGGGGCTCCACTGCCTTCACCGTGCCGGACACGCTGGCATGGATGGGAGCGGACACGAAACCGCCGGGTTCACCGATCTTCTGACCGATGGTCACCTTGTCGCCCACCGCAACGATGGGCTTGCAGGGTGCACCGATGTGCATAGACATGGGAATGACCACCTCAGCCGGGGCTGCCAGCTGTTCGATGGCCTTTTCATTGGTTGCGGCCTTCATATCATTGGGATGAACGCCGCCAAAGAAAGCTTGTGCCATTGTCTTCACCTCATCTTACTACTGGGTGGCCCTATGCCACCACATACTGCCCTAAATTCTACACCAGATTTGGCTTCTTGTCCACCCCCTGTATTCCGGTTTTCTGCAAAAATTATAGGTTTTTGTCTTATTCTTAGCTTTTCGGAGGGAATCCGGCGGAATCTTTATCCAAAAATACCCGAAATTTCTCGTTCTTGTGTTTGGGGGCGGCATATGGTATACTATGCGCAGAAAAGCGGACATATGGCCGCCTGCGGGGCGGCGTGTCACAAGAAAGGAAGTGCTTTCATGCCCGATCGCATTCAGATTAAAGAAGAAGCCAAGCAGGTGCTGCGGGGCGCCCGGGTGAACCCCTACCTGGTGTCACTGATCGTTGTGGGGGTTCTGGGCCTGCTGGGCGGGCTGGACTCCTATGTGGGGGCGTCCCAGACCGTGGACCAGATGGCAGGCTATGACCCCGACCTGGCGGCGATGCTGCCCAGCTTTCCGGAGTTCCCGGTGCTGCTGGTGGCCTTTGTGGCGGCGGTGAACTGGCTGGCCCAGGCAATTCTCAGCGCCGGCTGGTCCATCTATCACCTGGGCGTGCGCCAGGGCAGGGAAATGCCCTTCTCCTGCCTGCTGGACGGGTTCAGCTTCCTGGGGAAGCTGATCCTGCTGAACATCGTTATGAGCATCTTCGTGTTCCTGTGGTCCCTGCTGTTCTATATCCCCGGCCTCATCGCCCAGTACCGGTACCGCTTCGCGGTGTATAACCTGTGCGAAAATCCCGACATCGGCATCATGGAGGCCATCAGCATGAGCAAGGCCCAGACGGCGGGCTTTAAGTGGACGCTGTTTGTGCTGGACCTTTCCTTCATCGGGTGGATTCTGCTGTCCGGCCTGACCCTGGGCATTTTGGACATCTGGCTGGCCCCCTACCGGGAGCAGGCCAACGTGGGCTATTTCCAGGAGATCAAGCGGGTGAAGGGCATCGGCTTCCAGTCCGGCCCCGATAACGGCGGCGACGATCCCTTCCGGCCCATCGACCCCTTCGGCCCCAACGAATAAGCAAAAAAATCCTGCGGCAGCGCCGCAGGATTTTTTCTTACTTGTAGTAATCCGTTTCGTCGGTGAGGGCCATAGGCAGGCCGTTGTGATACACCGGCAGGGTCTGGAACTTGAAGCGGCTGGTGCGGTGCTTCCGGTCGATCTGCTCCCGGATGGCGGGGTCGCAGACGCCCCGGCGGACATATTCGTTGACGGCGTGATAGGTGAAGCCCAGGTTGTCCTCGTCGGTGAGGCCGGTGAGGCCGTCGGAGGGGGACTTCACCAGGAGCTTCTCCGGCAGGCCCAGGACCCGGCCCAGGGCGATGACCTCCTCGGTGGTGTACATGCCCAGCGGGGAGAAGGCTCCGGCGGAGTCACCGTAAATGGTGCAGTAGCCTACCCAGTCCTCGGAGAGGTTGCTGGTGTTGATGACAATGCCGTCGGGCACGGTCTGGGCCACGGCGTACAGAGTGGCCATGCGGATGCGGGAGGGCAGGTTCACCCGGGTCTGGCGGCTGGGGGTCAGGCCCGCCTTCTCCATCTCCTGCAGAACGCCCTGAACGGCGTCGTGGATGTTGATGGTGCAATGGGGGATCTGCAAGTGCTCCACCAGGGCCTGGGAATAGTCGATGTCCGGCTGGACGCCGTTGGGCATCAGCACGCCGTATACGTTCTCCCGGCCATAGGCGGCCACAGCCAGCGCCGCCACGGTGCTGCTGTCCTTGCCGCCGGAAATGCCGATGACGGCGGTTTTGCCGCCGCACTGGGTCATCTGCTGGTCCATCCACTCCAGCAGGCCCGCCAGCTGCTTCTGGGGATTAAATTCCATAGGAATGCGCCTCCTGTCTTTCAATTGGTGTTATTTTACCCCCCAGGGGTCCCGATGGCAAGCATTTTTTCCGCTGATGAGGGTGGCTTCCGCGGGGATATGCGGTGCATCATACGGCTCTCTTCCGTGCTGCAAATGTTTATTGGGGCTTTACGCCGTCAATGGTCAGCACCGTGACGGTGCCGCCGGGGGCGTATGGCTCCAATGCCCGCCGGAAATCGTCGATAGTTTCCATTTCCTTGCTGCCCACATAGTAGCGCTTATCGAAAAAACCCTTCTGGGGCGTGTAGTCGGAGCTGGACCCGGCGGTGACAGTCCGGCTGCCGTGAAGCAGGCGAAGCTCCACAATGTCATTCTCCTCCGCCAGCGCCGCCAGCTGCTCCAGGGAAAAGGGCTTTCCGGCAGCCTTCTCCCGGCCCGATACCGGCTGCCTGGTCTTGGGGGATCTGCGGTGCTTCCGGACGATGTTGATCTCCACCAGTGCGCATATAACGCCGTAAAAGAGTCCCCAGGTCAGCACGATCAGCAGCACGAACACCACCGCCCGGGGCGTACTCATGGGCCGACTTCCGTTGACCACTGTCAAAAGCCAGTAGGACAATAGACACAGCAGTATCCGGCAAATGGGCCAGGTGTAGCCGGTAGCGTTTTTGTTCACGCGGAACAGTGCGCACCATAGGGCTTCCAGACGCTTCTTCATAGAGCTTCCCCTCCTTTTTTCTCATTGTATCCCATCTCACGGACTGCCGTCAACACAATTATGATATGTTCCTGTTTTCAACGGAGCGGTGAGACGGCTCCACATACACGGCGCAGACATTGCAGCCCGGGGCGCAAGCGGGGAAATTTTGATTTCCCGACAGGGTGCGGCCTTTTTTGCTCCCTCCGGCGGATAAAATGGGGGAAAGGAGGTCGAACGCCATGAAATTGCAGCGAAAAGGTGAGTTTCTATCCACCCGGGTCCAGTACATCCCCCTGGGCCGCATCCGGCCCAACCCCCAGCAGCCCCGCCGCAGCTTCGATGAGGAGGGCCTGGCGGAGCTGGCGGCCAGCATCCGCTCCTGCGGCATTTTGCAGCCCCTGACCGTCCGCCGGGCCGGGGAGGGCTATGAGCTGGTGGCCGGGGAGCGGCGGCTGCGGGCCGCCCGGATCGCCGGACTGCGGGAGGTGCCGTGCCTGGTGGCCCAGGTAGGGGAGGAGGACTCCGCCCTGCTGGCCCTGATGGAGAATCTCCAGCGCCGGGACCTGGACTGCTGGGAGGAGGCGCAGGCCATCGCCCGGCTGATCTCCCGCTATGGCCTGAGCCAGGAGGAGGCCGCCCGGCGGCTGGGCCGGGCCCAGCCCACCGTGGCCAACAAGCTGCGCCTGCTGCGTCTGCCGGAGGACGTGCGGGCCCTGCTGCGGGAAAACGGCCTGACGGAGCGCCACGCCCGGGCGCTGCTGCGGCTCCAGGACCCGGAGGTCCAGCGCCGGGCCGCCGGGGATATGGTGCGCCGGGGGATGAACGTGGCCCAGGCGGAGGCCTATGTGGAAAAGCTCCTGCAATCGGCCCAGGTCACCCCGCCCCGGGGCCGGAGCACCTACATCATCAAGGACGTGCGGCTGTTCCTCAACAGCGTGGACCGGGGGCTGCATCTGATGCGCCAGGCCGGGGTGGACGCCGGATGGGACCGGCAGGACACGGACCGGGAGATCCTGCTGACCATCCGCATCCCCAAGCGCGCATCGGGAAAAATCGACAGTGTGTCCGAAAGTTGCTGATTGTTACCGGATTGTAACTTTTTTCCGGCAGGGATGTAGTATACTGTATAAACTGCGAATTGTTGCAGCTATACAGAAATGAGGAGGGGCATCCATGGAACAGACCAACCAGAAGCCCTTACAGGAGGAAAAGAAAAAACGGTCCGCAGGACGTATTGCGGGACTGGCTGCCGGCATCGCCGTGGGCGTGCTGGCGGCGGCGTACATAGCCGTCTGCACGGCGGCCGCCGCCGGAGGGACCACCCTGCGGGGCACCCGGGTGCTGGGGGTGGACGTGGGCGGCCTTACGGCGCAGCAGGTCCGGGACAAATGGCAGCAGGAGGGCGACGCCGCCTGCCGCAAGGAAACCATCGACCTGACCCTGGAGGACCAGGTCATCGGCACGGTGAACCTGACGGAGCTGGGGGTGTCCGTGACGCCCCAGGAGGCGGCCCAGGCCGCCTGGAACGCGGCCCACGGCGGCAATTTCTTCGTCAACGGCTATCACCTGATCCGCAGCTGGTTCGGGGACACCCAGGCGCAGGTCCAGTGGGACCTGGACGCCGGACAGCTGTCCCAGCGGGCGGAGAGCCTCAGCCGGGAGCTGAGCCGGGACCCGGTGGACGGGGCGTACCGCATGGAGGAGGGCAAGGGCGACGGCTTCTACGTCACCAAGGCCGCCGACGGCCGCACCATCGACGGGGACAAGCTGGCCCGGGCCCTGCACCAGGCGGTGACCACCCGGTGCATGGACCCCATCCCCTGCGTCAGCACCATCACCCAGGGCAAGCCCCTGGACCTGGCGGCCCTGGAGCAGGAGATCGGCGGCCAGGGAAAGAACGCCTCCTATGACCGGTCCACCGGCCAGGTGGTGGAGGGGCGCATAGGCGTCACCTTCGACGTGGCCGGGGCCGAAAAGCTGGTGGAGGACGCCCAGCCCGGCCAGGAGATCGTCATCCCCGCCCAGATCACCTATCCCACCGTCACCAAGGCGGAGCTGGAGAAGGTGCTGTTCCGGGACGTGCTGGGACAGTACACCTCTTATGTCTCCGGCACCAGCGACCGGATTTTCAACGTCCGCAAGGCCGCCGGAAACATCAGCGGCTCCGTGGTCAACAGCGGCGAGAACTTCAGCTATAACAATGCCGTGGGCCCCACCACCAAGGAGGCTGGATTCAAGATCGGCACCGCCTATGTGGGCGGCAAGGCCGTGCCCTCCTATGGCGGCGGCGTGTGCCAGGTGTCGTCCACCCTGTACTATTCGGCCCTGCTGGCCAACCTGAAGATCGTGTCCCGGGCCTGCCACATGTACGCCCAGGATTATGTCCCCTCCGGGTGCGACGCCACGGTGTTCTGGCCGTATCTGGACTTTGTTCTGCAGAACAACACGGACTATCCCATCAAGATCGTCACCTATTGGTACAACAACAACGTCACGGTGAAGATCTTCGGCACCAAAACCGACAGCAGCTTCGTGAAGATCACCAGCAAAACCGTGTCCACCACCCCCTGGAAGACCATCTATAAAGAGGTGGACAGCCTGGCCCCCGGCGCGGAGCGGGTGACCCAGTATCCCATCACTGGGTTCACCGTGCAGACCTGGCGGAATGTGTACGACGGCAACGGAAATCTGATCTCCAGCAGTTTCGAGGCGGAGAGCAATTATGACAGCCGGGACAAGATCGTGGAGGTGGGCAAGCAGGAGCCCCAGCCGGAGCCCAAGCCCGACCCCACACCCACCCCAGAGCCTGAACCCACCCCGGACCCGGAGCCTGAACCCACACCCGATCCCGCCCCGGACCCGGCAGAACCCGGAACATAAGCATAAAAAATCGGGGCCTTTTCAGGGCCCTGATTTTTTATGCTTATCAAAAAGGGCCTTGCCCTTTTTGAGACTCGCCGTCCACCAGGGAGCGGAAAAACGCCTCCCGGGCGGGATGCTGATAGGTGCGGCTGATGGGGACGCAGCCGCCGCTTTCCATGACAAAAGCTCCGTCCCTGATGCACCGGATCCGGGACAGGTTCACCCAATAGCTCTGGTGGCAGCGGATGAAGCCCCGGCTCTCCTCCAGCAGCTGGGCGGGGGTCCGCTGGGTCATGAAGTCTCCCCGGGTGGTGACCACCCGGGTTTTCCGCAGCACCCGCTCGGCATACAGCACCTCCGACACCGGCACCCGGTACGATGCGCCGTCCCGCTCCAGCAGCAGGTCGGCGCGGACGGCGCCCAGGGCGTCCATGGCCCGCCGCAGGGCGGGACCCAGCCGCTGGGCCATCTGGGATTTCAGGATAAAATAAACGTGCTCCACGTCATACACCGACGTGGCATAGTCCAGAAAGCTGCTGACGAAGATCACCTGGCAGCGGGGCAGCTTCTCGTGCAGGCGCTGGGCCAGCTCGATGCCGCTGCTGTCGGGCATACAGATATCCAGCAGGGCGATGTGGGGCCGGTAGCCTCCGCCGGTAACGGCGTCCATCAGCTCCCCGGGGGCGGAAAACGTGCGGATGTCGCAGTCGGCAGCCTCCGGCGTCTCCCGGGTGCAGCGCAGGGTATTCTGCATATGCAGGGTGTCGTCGTCGCAGATAGCAAGACGAAACATCAGGCTTCCTCCGTTTCTCCTTGATTTTCCGGCAGCTGCAGGGCAATGGACACGGTGAACTGTCCGTCCCGGACCTCCTGGGTGCAGGAGCCGTGGTACCGCCCGGCCAGGTCCGTCAGAATGTGCAGGCCGATGCCCCGCTCCAGCTGGGGAATGCGGCGCTTCTTCCGGGTGTCATCCGCTGGGGCGGGGTTGGTCTCCGTCACCACCAGATAGTCCTTCCGCAGCCCGGCCTCCAGCCGGATGAACGGCGAGGCCACCTGGCCGCAGGCCTCCACGGCGTTGTCCATCAGGTTGCCGAACAGGATCACCAGGTCCACGTTGGCAATGGGCAGCCTCCGGGGCAGCACCACCGATGCCTCCACCGGGATCCCGGCCTGCCGGGCCTCCCGGATGCGGCTGAACAGGAAGGCGTCCACCAGCGGATTTTCGCACTGGCCCAGCTGGGAGCTGTGCTCCTGCTGGCGCATCAGCTCCCCGGCATAGGCTGTGGCCTCCTGGCGGCAGCCACTCTCCAGCAGCAGCTGGATGGTGTGCATATGGTGGGCGATGTCGTGGCGGATGCGGCGGTTGTCCTCGTACTGATCCACCAGGGCGGAATAGTGCTTCAGCTGGTTATCCAGCTGGTCATTCAGCAGGCGGTTGGCGGTCTCCAGCTCCGCCTTCCGGGCGGTCTGCCCGATCAGGCAGAACAGCGCCACGTCGGACACGGCAAACAGCAGAATCAGAACGGACATTCTCGGCCAGTTGACGGCCTCCGGAAACTGAGCATACAGCCGGAACATGGTGATCAGGCAGGCACTCTGCTGCAAGGGAAAAACCGCGAAAATCAGCCACTGGGTCAGGCTCAGCGGCCGGCCATTCCGAGAGAGAGCCCGGGTGGCCAGGGCCAGAGTTCCGGCATACAGCGACACTGTCAGCAGAGCCATAGGCTCCGCCGCCGCGGAGTGCCAATAGTCGACCTCCCCGTTCAGGCCAAACAGCATCGGGAAGATCACCGACAGCATCATCTCCATCATCAGGAGCGTTGCCTCCGGCAGCAGGGCCACAAAGGCCGTCAGGGGGATCGGGCTGCGGTACAGCGTCAGCCCCAGGATCAGAAACAGCAGCGGAACGGAGATCAGCCGCAGCACCGACAGCCGGTTCAGCCCATAGTTGACCCCCAGCGCCACCGCCGGGACCACCACCGCGCAGATCAGCATGGTTATCCGGAAGCTGAATCGGGGCGTCAGATTTTTCCACAGAAACGCCGTCCAGACCGCCAGCAGGCAGATGTTATAAATCATGGAAGCCGTCGTGCTCAAAAATATCCCCCCTATAAAAACGACTATACATTGTAGCATACGCCGCCGATAATTGCAAGAGCTGGAAATTTATGGCAAATAATGTCGAGTTCTGCGCATTTTGCGGCGAATTATGCAAATTCCATGAAATGGGAAGAATCCTGGGTTATAATGGCATAAAAGCGTGGTATCGCCACGGCACGGGAGGATCACGCCACCAAGAAGAAGGAGAGAACATCCATGACAAGCAAGCTGACCATTCTGTCCATTGACCCCGAGACCGCCGGTGAGGACGTCCGGCGGATGCAGGAAGCCCTCTGCCTGCTGGAGCAGCTGCGGCAGCTGCTGAAAAACATTGGAAGCCATGACCTGGCGGACCTGGCCGTCTGTGCGGCCCAGGAGCTGCAGGAAGCCGTCCGCTGCATCCGGGAGAGTGCCCGGAAATATGAAAACGTTGAGTTGGAGCCGGAGCTTACCCGTCCCGGGGAGGGTTCCGGCGCCGTCTGGCTGGCTGCGGCGGCGGCAAAGCTGCTGGCCCAGGTGCCCACCCATGAGGCCTGGGCCTGCCGGGAGCGGACCGCCATCGACCGGCACATTGCCGACGGCAAGCGCCGGGTGCGAGAGCTGACGGAGCAGCTGAGCGGCCTTCCCCGTTCGCGGCGCAGAGTCTGATTCCGCAAGCCATTCCCCTTCCCTCATATCCCCGCCCGCTGCCTGCCTTTTTCCGGCAGCCCCGGGCGGGGTCTCTTTTTGTGGCCGCCGGTGCAGAAATGTAGGTTTGTCAAACATATTGGACAGCGAACTCATTAGGTGAAAGCCAGCGGAGGGGTCTCATGGGCAAGTTGTTGGCGCGGCGGTTATGGACGGCAAGCTGCTTGGCAAAGTCGTCGAGTGAATAGAACGAATGGCAGGAATAGAAGCGTTTCTGATCCTCGCGGTGGCTGCGCTCCACCTTGCCGTTGTGGCGCGGCGTGTAGGGCCGGATCAGCTTGTGACGGATGCCCAGCTCGGCGGCGGTTTTCTCAAACAGCGTGGGCAGATCGCGCTTACTGTTGGAGAAGCGGTTGGTAAACTCGAAACCGTTGTCCGTCTGGACACACTCCACTTCTATGCCCCTGCGGGCGTACCACGCCCGCAGCCTGCGCAGGAAGTCCGCCGAGGAATAGGTGGACTGCTCCGGGTAGGCCGCCAGGAAACGCAGCCTCGTGAACTCGTCGATGGCGGTGTACTGGAACAGGCGAAGCTCCGGATCTGCGATACAGCGGCGGGGAACGACCTTGACATCCACCTGCACACGCTGGCCGGGATAGGTCATCTGCTCGTAAGGCTTCGGCTTGTACGGATTTTTGGGCTTTTCGGCCGGAAACAGCCCCATTTTGCGCATGACACGGAACAAACTCTCTGGACAGCGGGTGTAGCCGCGCTTCCGCAGACGGTGCCACAGCTCGATCATACCCAGCGACGGATTGCGGCGGCGCATATCGCGGATGAGCTTCAGCTCGGCCTCCGTGTGCTGGTTGGGGTGGCTGTGAGGGCGTCTGGACTGGCAGGCCAGGGACGCCACACTCCCGTCCCAGCGCTGCTTCCAGAAGTAGATGTATGACCGGCTTTTGTTGTATTTCCGGCTGGCGCGGCTGACGCCGTACTTTTCTGCGTACTTCATTAGGGATTGCCTGTAGGCCATGTCCTGTGTTATACTCTTACTCATGAGGAATATGGTCTCCTTTCAGAAAGTTTGGTGTGGTAGCTTAACTTTAACATATGAGACCCTATTCCTCATACCCTTTTTATTCAATTGTCCAAGATGTATTGTAGTCCTACAACTTTTTGCGGCCGCCGGTGCAGAAAGCTCTTGAAAACGGGCGCGCTGTAGGGTATACTATGGGGCGGCCGCTCAAGCCGACAATATATAACCGGGTGTAGCGCAGTTGGTAGCGCGCCTGCTTTGGGAGTGCCGTGGTTGTATCCGGGATAGGATGAGGCGAAACGCCGCAAAGCCTTGCAACACCTGCGTTTGCGGGACTTTCCCCGGTTGCTGAAGGCGGCACAAAAGCGGCTTTGACCACAGGAATGACCACAGACAGAAAAATCTTTGATTTTCTTCCCCGCCGTGGTATAATGACAGAAATTGAATATCCGGGTATAGCGAAGTTGGTATCGCGCCTGGTTTGGGAGAATACGACCAGCCGGATAAAATAACGAAATAACCGGGTGTAGCGCAGTTGGTAGCGCGCCTGCTTTGGGAGCAGGATGCCGCAGGTTCGAATCCTGTCACTCGGACCACCTTTCTCAGAAAAACCGCCTAAAAGGCGGTTTTTCTGCGTTATAAGTTCGATTTTCAAAGTGTGCTTGACCACATTTCAATTGTGGTCAGAGCGGTAAAATAGCGGTTGCAACCTCGGTACGGAAGAACGCCGAAGACCGCAAAATCCCTAACCCATCCCTAACAGTGGGTATTATGACATATCGCCGTAATACCGTATTAGAAATTGCGTTTATACACAATGTTTGCTATAATTACATCGACGCAATTCTATCGTTTATATCCGCAATCTAAGGAGGGACAGTATGAGCAGAAAAAGCCGGGAACGCAGGGAAAAGAATAAGGCTGTCCGTCCGGATGATTACTTCTCCAACGGCACATTCGAGATGGCTCGCTTTGGGAAAAACACTATCGTAAGAAACAAGCGAACACCAGAGCAACATGCTGCGCAGATGGAATATCTGCGCACAGAGTACGCTTCCAAATATGAGGATATCGCTCAGAAAGTAAAATCTCTCAAAGAGAAAGTAACCCAGTGCGATCCTTATTCACTCCTCATGTATCTGAGAAGCTTAGCAGCCGTGGGGCAAATGAATATTTTCAGCGAGATAGAATGCTCGAGTGATGCTAACGCAATAATCCGCGCGCAGGAGTATGTCCAAAGCATTTTTGTATCTACAGAAAACAACTATGTTCCCTCCGAACCAAATGAGGAAGCGGCGCTCCATGCTCAGATTGTAGCTGATTTCGATGAATTGTACAAAAGCTTCATGTTCTTTTATCATTTCTGGGCTGCTCACATCCAGGAATTGAGGAGGATTGATGATTCTCGGCTCAACGAAATCGTGGAGTCTCAGTATATGTACTGGGTTCGTGGAAACCGTTATCAAGTATTTGAATTAGAACCGTTGAAATCACTGCTTCCTCCTCACAACGATGTTTTGCTGGAGCTTTTCGGAGTTTCTTCGACAGAAGTGATTGACGGATTGGAGAAACTCCGGTATTCTCTTTCCCAAGGATATGCGGATGCCATTATGGAACTTAATAAAGAATTTAAGCTTTTTGTTGAAGCGGTTGACTTAGGTATCAGCCCCGAAGACGCACACAAATGCGCCGAAGGAAGAATCTCAAAAACCGCAGGTAAACTGCACGGGAGCGATTTGATCAATGTTGCAGCTATTACTGGATGGGACTCGAGGTTCATCGACATGTTGTCTTATGGTATTAACGAATGCTCTACATTCTGGGGAGAAAGCGAATTTGCTGGTTGGCCTATTGTAGAGCTGCCAGTAACAAAAAAGCCGTTTATTAAAATCGAAGGGACATCTTATGCTTTCCTATACTATGCTCTTTTTGATAACATTTATAGAAATATTCAAAAAGGCATTATGCAGCGAAAGCCCCAATACCTCGAAGACTGGAAGGAGAAGCAGACCCAAGCCAGCGAAGAAATGGTCAAAGAGTTATTCTTGAAATTATTGCCTGGTGCCGAAGCTCATGTTAGCAACTATTATCCTGTTAGGAACTCTTTAAAGCAGACAAATGAGAATGATATTATTATCACCTATCAGAACAATTTGTTTGTGATAGAAGTGAAAGCAGGATCATTTCCATCTACTCCACCAATTACAGATTTCGAGGCCCATATAAAGGCATACCAAAAATTGGCAGAGGCGGCCGACTCTCAATGTAGCAGAACTGCAGAATACATTGCCAATCACGCTCCTGCTCAGTTTTATGATCACGAAAAGAATCCCACATTCTTGCTTCCGGGGCTTGATACTTTTGATGATGTATTCACTTTTTCTGTGACAGTTGATAATTTTAACGAATTCGCCGCAAAAGCAGAAAAATTGAGTATCATCTCGCTTAAGGAAGAGACAATCGTTATTTCTTACGATGACTTATTAGCGTATGCGGGTTATTTCGATGAGCCTATCCGTTTCTTACATTATTTGAAACAGAGGAAAGCCGCAATGCGCGTTCCCCAATATCAAATGTACGATGAGTTTGATCACTTAGGTCTATACATTGATAGGAATCTATACGCTTTAGACCCGTTCCAGTATGGCGATGTTAAAAATGTCATTTGGCAAGGCTTCAGGCAAAGCTTGGATGAATACTTTAATTTGCTGTTTGCTAATCCGTCAGCAGCTAAGAAACCTACTCAGAATATGCCTGAACAGATTTCCGAAATCATCGAACATCTGGGGTACGATGTTTCTCCGGAAAAAATCCGTCTTGCGCATTATCTGATGGATTTGGCGTCGGTTGCAAAGGAAGATTTCGCTGGGCAAATTAAATATGCATTGAAACGCCAAAGAGAGTTAAAGCGCACTGTACCATTGGTAGCGTTTGGGGACATCAAATATTGTGCCTTTATTTCTATGCCTGGCATAATCCAATATCCGATTCAGGAACAGCTCGATTACGCTTATGCAGCGGCATCCAGGAACGAAGAAATTCCTGTTATGTGGATTTCATTGGAGTATGATAACAAAAAAAGATTAGTTTCCGCAAAAGGTAAGAAGTGTTTCTTCTCAGATTTGGAGGGGGACGATATTGAACGTATCCGCCATATGGGGCGAGAGAAAGCGCGGGACTGGGTTTTGCAATACAAAATGGCCCACGGGAAAATAGGCCGAAACGACTACTGTCCGTGTGGAAGTGGAAAGAAGTACAAATTCTGTTGTATCGAAATCCAGTAATACAAAATAACGGATGCCCAAGGGACAGTGTTTTGTCCCTTGGGCATCGTTTCTTTTATCCTACCTTCCCGAACGGGATCACCTTGCACCGGCTCTCCTCCGGCGGGTCGGGAGGTTCCGGGGTGTTGGCTGCCGTGACCGACTCCATGAAGCCGCCGATCTTCTCCGCCGCGCCTCGCTGCATATCGTTGGTGATATGCGTATAGGTGTCCAGAGTGAACCCGGCGCTGTAATGGCCCAGCATGCTGGACAGGGTCTTTACATCCACGCCGCTGGAGATTGCCATGGTCGCAAATGTGTGTCTGAGGTCGTGGAAGCGCACGTGCTCCTCGATGCCTGCGTTTTTCAGCAGCTTCCGGTTGATCCTCGACACGGCATCCGGACTCCAGTAACCGCCCGTCCGGGGCGACGGGAACAGGATGGGGTTGTCCGGGTGCTGTTCATGCTCATGCACCAGCAGGTCCACCGCCTGCTGGGACAACGCCACCTTGCGGACAGAGTTTTTCGTTTTCGGCTCCGTCACATCCAGCTCGCCCTCCATGCGGGTGACCTGCTTATTCACCGTCAGAATGCGCTCTTTCACATTCAAATCTGTCCACTGGAGCGCCAGCAGTTCGCCCCGGCGCAGGCCACTGGACAATTCCAGATAGAACATGGGCAGGACACCGTACTTCTCCGCTTCCTGAAGGTATCTGCCGATCTTCTCCGGCGGCAGGATGGTCATCTCTTTCTTGTCCTTGGGCGGGATGCGGCAGTTCTCGCAGGGATTATATGGGATGAGCCGCTCCTTCACCGCCTGCTTCAGCGCCGCCTGCAGCACCGCGTGGACGCGCCGCACGAAGGTGTTGGACAGGGCTTTGCCATTCTGCTTCGACCCGCGCTGCATCCTGCCGTTTTCCTTGGTCTCGTTGTACATCCTCTGGATATGGATGGACGAGAGCTGCCTGAGCTTGATCACACCGATGGCCGGGATGATGTGGTGTTCGATGATCCCTTCATAGCCCTTGGCGGTGTTGTAGCGGATGTTGGGCTTGCTGTAAGTTTCAAACCACAGGCGGCACCACTCCGCTGCGGTGTAGTCGCCCGTGTGATTGATGGGAACGCCCCGGTTTTCCCGAATGGCTTTCGCCAGCTTTTCCTTGCACTCCGCCTGGGTTTTGGCGGACACACTTTTCTGGATAGCCTTGCCGGTGACCGGGTCAATGCCCTGGGTATATCTTCCCTCCCAGCGGCCGCTGGGCTTTTTGCGGATGCTGCCCTCACCGTTGGCTCGTTTCTTTGCCATTTATGATCCCTCCTTTTTAATACAAACACATACCACAGAGTTTTTGGAATAGCTACTAAAATATTTCAGATTTTTTCGCAGCCTGTTCGTCGATCCATTCCATGAATTTGTCACGGGGAACGATGATGCGGCTTCCCAGTGTGATGGTGGGGAAATCCCTGCGGTGGGCCACCTCGTAGGCGTGGGCCAGACCGATGCCCAGCACATGGGACACATCCTCCACGGTCAGCATCAGTGGGAGTTCATCAAACGAATTGTATTTGGATTTTCTCATTCAGTTCCTTTCTACCTTCCGCGTGGAAGGGTTTTATTCTTTGTTTTGCGACCCAGTTTTTGAGCCGCTTACATCGTCATGTCAGGCCACTGCTCCTCATGGTCGTCCGGTTTATGGCCCAAGGCCACGCGCTTCTCCTGCAGCTTTTTCAGCCGCTTGCGGTCGATCTGGATTCCGCCGGGGCGGGACTTAGGGACGGAGTTGTCCCGGAAGATCCGGCTCATGTGATGGAGCAGCCGGGTCACTGCCAGCATCGCAGAGGGCGGACGGTTTTCCTCCAAATGGTTCAGAAGGTACTGTGCATACTGATTGCCTTGCTCGGCGGATTGGGTCAGCCAATATGCGGCTTTCTCCTCGTCGCGGGGAACCTCCTTACCAGCAAGGTACAGCTTGCCCAGCATATACTGGGCGTAGTGGTTTCCCCGCTCTGCTGACCGAGTGAACCACTCCACGGCGGCATCACTATTTCGTTTGATCAAATCACCTTTGAACAGTTCTTTAGCCAAACGGTACATGGCGTAGTGGCTGCCGTTGACCGCAGCGGTGTAGAGCCAGTTCATCCCCTTCCGGGTATCCCGCACTTCCAAATCATCCGAGAGGTATAACTTAGCAAGGGAATATTGTGCCACCAGATGTCCCTGATCCGCCGCCTGCTCGAACCAGTACCGTGCTTCCACCGAGTCCGGGATCAGCAAAGGTCCGTCCCGCCAGAGCTTTCCCATCAGGTACTGCGCATACATATCGCCGCTTTCCGCCAGCCTTTCCATTTCAGAGACGGCTTCGCCGCGCTCCTCCATGGTCAGGCTCTCGTCCCGGATCTCATCCCGCAGTGTCCAGTAGTCGTAGGAGGCGTTGCGGTATTCCTCCGGCTCGTCCTGCTGATTGAGACCCTTCTCCTCCAAGGTGATCTCACCCAACCGTAAACGCTCCGCTTCCTGAATGACCGCGTTCTTGATCTGCCGGAACTCCTTTTGCTGTGAGAGCGGGATGCGCTCCTGGGGCTTGTCGTGGTAGTAGGCAGCCACCTTGCCTTGCAGGAGTAGCCACCGGTCATAGCATCTGCTCACGCCGGGGAGCCGCTCCATCTCATCAACAATTTCATCCACCAGTTTCTTCAGCCGTTTGGGGAGGTAGCCATAGAATTTCTTTCCCTTGACTGTTTCAAGCTGCGCCGCCAGCTCCAGCATGAGCCGCTCAGCGTCCGGGTGGTCGCACATGCTATCCTGCATGGTCTGCACCAGTTCCAGCATTGCCCGCCGCGCCTCCCGCACCAACTCATCTCTGGACTCTGACTTCTGTTCGTAGAGATGGAGCATTTCGTTGCGGAAGATATCGTTGGTCAGCTTGGACTTGATCTGACGGATGCCTTCCTTGGAGAGGTAGGCCTGACCCGTCTTGGCGGACCAGGCCATCATGTGGATGTGCGGATGCTCGCCCTCGTCGTGGAAGGCAGCATACCATCGGAAGTCACCGGGCGGTATCTTCATTGCCGCCGCGATGTCGTTGCGGTGCGCCCGAATGAGATTTCGCCACGCCGCGGCGTTATCGAAGCCGAGCCGGACCGCATCCTCACGCTTGAGGGAGATGATGTGCGTCCACACATTTCCGGTGTAGCGCTCCAGCTCCGCCATGGCCTTCTCCAGCGAAATGGTGTCGTCATCACTGAACAGACCATGAGCGCCGATGCGCTCCGCGCGAGGACGGGTGGCGATATACTTCATGTACTGTTCCGACTCGTGGATGGCATCCCAGTTGGTCTCCAGCGCCAGCGTGATGAACGCAGAGGCGCTGACCTTAGTGGGCTTCGTCAGGTAGTCCTCGTACTCATAGAGCGTTTTGCTGTCCGGGAAGTCCTTGACCAATTTAGCGGCGAGCTGTTCCTGCTTTCGTGTGGGCGGACGGTCATCCGGGATAAGCTCCACCCGCTCCCGGGTCGCGATGTAGCGAAGGTATCCGGAGGCCCCGCCGGTGCTTTTGATATAGGGACTCTTGAGGATCAGTCTTGCCATTCGTCATCATCCCAGTCCGGCTCCTGACGGGAGCGCGCATACTTCTCCAGAGAGATAGTACCGTTGGTCGCTCTAACATTCCGGACACTCTGCGCGCGTCTGCGCTTCAAGTCATCCCGGTCCATCTCGAACGCTTCCGCGATGATACCGTTGGTCATGTCCTGCTCCACGCATCTGGTAAAATCTCTGCGGCCAATATAGTCCTCCAGTCTGCTCAGCCTGCCGTCGATGGCAGACGTGATTGCCATGGGCAGCAGCGTTGTGTTGTCCTGTATTCCCAGATAGTCCACATAGAAGTTCACGGCTTTCTCGATGAACTCATTTTTGCTCTGGCAGTTGTCGGCGGCGTACCACTGCTCGATCCTTCTTCTGGTTTCCGGCTGCATCCGGAATGCAATACGCTCTCTGGTTTCTTTACTCATTCAATTCCTCCTTTTTGCTGTAAGACATCCTTGAAAAGCCCTGCAACACGGGGCTTTTCGGGGAATCTGACGCCATCGGTGCTTATTTTGCCTCTCAAAGACGCCAGCTTCAAGCGTCCGAAACTGCCCGCACTGCGGGCAGAAGTGACGGCTGCGGCGGCGCTTGCGACGCCATGCCTTTATCCTGCTTTTTCTTTCGTCCCGCAAAAGTCTGCCGAAAATGGCTCACATCCGGCTTCAATCCTCTGGCTGGGACTGGGACTCGCTTCCTCCCGGAAAGGCGCACACAAGGCGTTCTGGCGGCCCTGAGCGTTGGACTTTTCGAGGAGCTGCGCCGCACGATAGCGGGCGGCAGCCTCCTCTGCCTGCCGGAACTGCCGCTCATAGAACGCTTCGAGTACACCCGGGATAGGACGTATGGTGTAGAGCAGATTCCCGTTCAGCGGTTTTCCGTCTTTGCTCTGCATGATGGTCGGCTCCGTGTAGATGAGGCCTTTCTCCTCCAGCTGCCGCACGTACTTTGCCACCGTATTTTCACTCATGCCGATCGCATGGCCGATGGTTTTGTAACTGGGGTAGCACTGGTAGGTCTTACGATTCTCGCACCGGAGCAGATAGGAATAGAGGGAGATCTCACGAAAATCCAGACCGATGCTGAATATCTCGTTTGGTACCATAAAATAGTTTTTCTCTGCGCTGCGCTTGGGCCATTTGGTGTAACTCAATTCATACCTCCTGTGTTGTTGTAGACTTCTGCGGCACTCACACAGGGAGCGTGCGGAAAGTTTTCATTGCTTTTCCGCTGCCCGTTTGCTATACTCTGGTTAGTTGATTTGTGCGTGCCTGCGTGTGCGCCGAGCCGCCGGACTGTTGCCGCAGTCACGGCGGTTTTTGTTTTGCGGTCATACTGGTGTGCATCCCTCCTTTGCTTTGCAGCTGAGTCTTTTTCTTTCATCTGTGAACTATCTTTTTCGCCTCCTCCGTGTTAGAATGGATTTATATAGCCGTGCCGTTGGAAACGGCACATAGCAAAAGACCGTGCTCCCGGGAGCACGGCCAGAGATGGAATGACCTTCCGAGCGAATCGCCGTATGGCAGAGAGCGCACATGCTCTCATGGGGTGCTCTGTCTAAGGCCATGTGGGTTCGTCAGCGCGGAGACCGTGCCGTACCGAACCGAAGGAAACTCCACCCGGGTGAAATTGTCCTTCTACTATTACTTAGAGAAAATTCGCAAAATCGGAAGGTCTGGAATTGTAAATTTTTTGTGAACGCAGAAAGGGCGGTGAGCTCATGTCCTTCAAGGATACTCAGTCGTACAAAGAACTTCAGTCTGACTGGCGCTGGATACACGAAATGGACCCGGAAGCTGCCGCCGCTGCAGACCAATGGGTGAAGGAGCATCCGGAGCAGTGGAAGGAGCTGGAGCATATGCTCTACTACAGCGAGGCGAACTTTCACAAGCGCGTTGCGCCGGATACTCTGGAAGATGTGGATATCAAACAGCCCCTATCTTACAATCCGGAAGCGTTCCTGCCGGAGGAAGTGCGCAACGCGATCTACAACGACAGACGGTGGTTTGACCGAAGCAAGTATCTGCCGGAGGGTTCTGATGAAGATCCCTTCATGTATTTGGACACCCAAATCTATGACGCCTTGCATGCACTGACCGAACTGCAGAGGGAGATTTTGTTCCGCACGGTCATCAATGGCGAGTCCACTGAATCCGTCGCACAGGACAAACAGTGTTCGTCCAGAAACATCCGGGATATCCGAGCTCGTGCGCTTCGACAGATACGGGCCAAAATCAAAAGACGTGAAGGCTACGGCAGACCCGACGTTGCCAGCATTATTTTGCTGTTTATGTTGCTTGTTGGTGTTCCGCTTGCTTGCTGGGGAGAACAGCTTTGGACCGCATATCCATGGCTGGAGCCCGTGGCTGCAGTGCTTAGCGCATTGGTTATGGCTGTCATGTTCCAAGATTCCTTTCGCAGAGAAGCAGAAAGGCTGCTGCGCCAGCATTGGACCAGCCTGAATGGATCGCAGAAAAAAGAATAGTCGTTACGAAAGAAGGAGCTGAGACCTGTTGGCCTCAGCTCCTTTTGGTAGTGTGTTGTTTTCAGTCAGTTTTACCGTCACCTTTTTTCGCTTGCTTTATCGCTACTATTTATCGCTGCTTTTGGGCTTATCATAATGTAGTTGCAAGTGTTAAATGCAAAAATCTTTTTCTGGAAACATTCAATCAGGAGTTGACTTCAGACTGTGTCCAGGGTATAGTTAGACTAAAATCAGACTACGGAGGACACTGTTATGGCAGAGATGATTTACCTCGATACATATGTGTTGCAACAGGACATGCGCGTCCGTTTACCTAAGGCAATCCTCACTAACATGGATGTTGAAAAAGGTAAAACTCAATTTGATATTTACCTGGATTCTAAAAACAATTCCCTAATTTTTAGAATTCATGAAGACAATAAGGAGTAACTCAAATGGACAACAAACTTACCGCTATTTCATTGTTTACTGGTGCCGGTGGAATGGATATAGGATTTGAAACCGCGGGTTTCAATGTGGTCTTTGCAAATGAACTCATGAAAGAAGCTGCAGAAACCTATCGCGCAAACCATCCCGGCTGCAATATGGTAAACGATGACATCAACAATGTTTTTGATGAGTTGAGCAACTATGCGGGCGTAGATTTGGTTTTTGGTGGCCCACCTTGCCAAGGGTTCTCTGTTGCCGGCAAGATGGATCCCGATGACGAGCGGAGTAAGCTAATTTTTACATTTTTAGATGTGATAGAAAAAGTACGCCCCCGTATCTTTGTTATGGAAAATGTAAAGGCATTAGGGATCCTTGACAAATGGGAACCCGTTAGGAAAAAGTATATGGATCGTGCCTTTAGCTTGGGCTATAATTGCGCTTCTTTCATACTAAACGCGACGGAGTATGGTGTTTCGCAAAAAAGAGAACGTGTATTCTTCATTGGCTTTAAAGATAACAATGATCCTTTTTTTGAGTATCACATGAATGATTTTATCGAACGGCAGAAGAATCCTGCGCCAACAATCAGAGAATTGTTAGCTCCGCTTGGAAAGGCTGGCACAAAAAACAATCCAAATACATGTACAGCCAAAATCACTTTTGCAACTCGTCCAATTATGCGAAAGTCTCCATATGCTGGCATGTATTTTAATGGTCAGGGTAGGCCAATGTGTATTGATGGATATTCTAATACATTACCTGCTTCGATGGGGGGAAATAAAACGCCTTTTGTTGATGAAGAATATCTTTATGGTGATGCTCCCGAAGATTGGGTTGTTGCATATCACAAGGGTCTGATGGATGGATCCATCACACCTGAATTTACAGAAGCTCCTTCTCGATTGCGAAGAATCACTATTAGAGAAGCTGCGAGAATTCAAACTTTTCCTGACAACTACATTTTCTGCGGTAACAAAGGCAGAATATATACGCAAATCGGTAATGCTGTTCCCTGCAAATTAGCAGAAGCAGTAGCCAAGGCTGTTGTTACATATATCAACGAGCAACATTGATATTTTTTGAAAAGCAAATGGAGAGGCATCTTTTTAGATACCTCTCTATTTAACTTTACTCGATATTATGAAGTTTGCGCCACTCTATCTTGACAGCTTCAGATGTATTTGCATCGTTGATATAACAATTTAGACTACGCAAGAAGAATTCCTTTCCCTCATCTGGCATCTTTTGTAGCATAGAAACAACCCATTCGTATATATTCCAAAAATAATATCTTACATTCTGATGATCGATGCTCCCGAGATAAAACGAAAGACCACTGGTACGGATTTGATTAGGGCAATCTTTTGGCCTACAGATTACTATCACTTCCCGGATTTGTTGCTCAGAATGTTGGTTAAATTTCTCTATACAATCATAAGAATCAATAATCCGCTCTTCGTCAAACGGCTTAACCGTGATTTCATAGACCTTCAGAATCCTATTACACCATTCTTCGTTGACATCACCCGGTTTATTGCTGGTAGTGCTTGTGACAGAAGCGCGATCATCTCCGCCCGTCACCCGAATCTCAGAATGCATCGAAAGGTGATAGTATTTTAGAAGTTTTGAAGCAATCTGCTGAGGGGTGTTTCCTGAATCAGGTACATTATCAATCAACTTGATGCAAAGATCTGATATGTAATCCGGATCTGTACTTGGTTTCACCTCTACAGACAGTTCCTGTATGCGTTTAGCTTCCCTTAGAAGCTTTTTAATTAAAGATACTCCTATTTCCTGTATTTCAGAAATCAAATTATGTGATTCCAGATACGAAACGACGTCAATCACGCAATTAGCGATGTCAGAAGAATCTCTCCTCTCAGCCCATGCACTGTTTATGTTTGCGGCCTTTGTGATATTAAGCGGACCGGATTTTGTATGAGGAATCCCATGTTCCATCAGAAACCGTTTGACGGGTCCTTTATCATAGATTCCTCTTGGATGGAATGCATACCAGTCCTTTGATGCTTCCAATTCAGGATCAATAAGCATATGCGCAACAATGCAAAGAAGGACTTCTCGATAGCTTGGTTCTTTAGCCGCTACAATGCGTTCAAGTTTTTCTTCACATGGCGTATTAAATGTGGACTGCTCCATTGCCAGGCCGTACATCCGTGTGAGTAATTGTTGGATTTTTTCATTTCTCTCGGACGGTTTCATAAGCGCTTCCTACCCTCGTGTCAAGCCTAAAATTTTCTGAGCCAATGTGTCTAAATACTCAATAACTTCCTCTTTGAACTTGGTTTCATGTGCAGTAGTCAGGATAAACTCTACGAACTCATGACAATCGATTTCTTCCATGGCACCCAGCAAAGTAGCAAAAAAGTCCCGATAAGAAATTATGTAGAGCATAAAGTTTCTGTCGCAATACTCATGTTCAATTGTTGCCTTAAAATCTCCATCTGCTGTACTCCGGGGGCCTTCAATGAACAGCATCTTATTACCTCCCGACTGCAATACCTTGTCGGCAGCGTGTCGAACATCCGGTTCTGTATAGTCTTTATCTTTCAGTTCGTTTGAAGAAACAAGTACACCATCGACATATATATCCAAATCACTGATTTCGTGGCTGGATGCACCGCACTGGTTTACCGGATGGACTTCGACCAATGCATTTTTTCCTTTGTAAAGCAAGCGATATACACCGGCAACAAGAAGAGTTAAAACTTCTCCTTCATAGCTTCGGCACAGTGCAGTTTCAATATAGGACAGTAGCTTAGAGGGCAGGTTCGCAGAATCCGGCAGCGAGAAAATGGCACGCTGTTTTTTCTCTTCGCGAATCACAATCAATTTCCGCAGGAGATAAATCAGGCACTCATATGCGTCCTCGGAGGTCTGTATAGTAGGAAGATTGTCACAAAGCGCATCCAACAGCTCTTGATCATTACCTCTACGAACAGCATTATTCTTGTCAAGCTCCGGAAACCTTGCAGGCTTATTCAAAAACGGCTCATTTGAACCACCTAATGCTTTTTCCAAAGTTTCCATCTCAAATGGAACTATGACCTTATGGCACACGGTTCTTGCATCATACGCGCCTGGCAGTTCCGATTTCTTTTGAAGGCAGAGTGGATTAATTGATGAATCGGTGGCTTTAGCCAAAACTGCTGTAAACAAAATATATTTGAAAGTCAAATGGGTATTATCAATTACATAGTCAATAAACTCACCATGCCGACATACGGGATGTGGTGTTATCAATGCAGCTTCATACGCTTCATTTAGTTTAACGGCGGCATCTTCTTTTATGCTCATAATTCGACTCCTTTCACTTGAATAGGTGGAACTCTTCCCTTGTTAGTCCAAGATCCAAAACGCGATAGAGATATCTGGCAGCTATAGAAGAATAAGGCTTCCACTTTGCACATTTCTTTTTTACCGATACAGGAGCGATGTCTGTCGTTTTATAAAGCCAACGATAAGATTGCAGAAACGCACCATCCTCAAAGGGGAGGACATCCTGGCGATCCAGCACGAAGATGAGATACATTTTAGCGGTCCACATACCTATCCCTCGTAAAGCGGTCAACTTTTTAATGACTGCTTCATCAGACATCTCTCTCAATACATCAAAACAAATATCACCTGATAAAACAGCATCCGTAATGTTTCGGATGTACGACACTTTTGCATTGGATGTGCCAGTGGAGCGAATAGTTGCTTCTGATAATTCTGAAACACGTTGAGGCGTTATCCGACAACTGCATAGTGCCTCGAGACGCTCGTATATTTGCCTGCCTGCTTTGATGGATAGCATTTGTTCGATTATCTCGTGAATCAAAAAGGCATATTCATCATCGTGGGGAATGTAGCTAATAGTCCCGACCATAGAAATCGCTTTGGCTAATCGCTTATCTTTGGCACATAAATATTTTACTCCGGGAGAATTTTCATTCAATGTAACGACTGCTTCCATTGGCAAACCTCCCCTTGTTCGATATCGCGTAATAAAAAGCATACTGTTGCATTATTCCAGCGTGCTCACCATAAGCCGGGAACGGATTAACCCCACCATACTCTTGTGCAATGATTTTATAAATCCAAGTATCTACTGGTGCTACACCAATTCTACCATATGAAAACAGGCAAATACAATTGGCAACCTTGTCGCCAACACCTCGAATCGTTTTCAACACATCGAGAATTTCAATGTCAGATAAGTCCGAAATCATTACCAAATCCACACTTCCGGACATCACTTTGGTAATTGCGTCTTTAACATATGGAACCCTGTATCCTAATTTGCACTCTACCAAGTCTTGATCATCTGCATTTGCCAGCTGCAATACGGTAGGAAAAGTGTATAGCGTTTCATAAGGCGTGGTTTTAGCCTCTCCAAATCGATTAGCAAGAAGTTCAACAGAATTCTTTATTGCCGGGATGCTTTTTCGCTGGGAAACAATAAATGTCACTAATGTTTCCCATGGATCTTGATGGAGTATCCGGATTCCGTGTCCTTCCCTCGCAGCCAGCTGCATATATGTATCAGAACCCGGGATAGTTTCACGCACATGGAAATAGTTTCGTTCTAAGTCAAAATAGGGAATCCACGTGCGATTCCAAGTTTCATCAGAACAGCTGATTTCGAAATACTTGGAAGACAATTCTTTGATGTATAGCACTTCACTCCCGGTGACAAAGCGAAATGTTCCATCTTCAAATTCTCTCACACGAAAACACTGTCCACTATGTGCAATTTTTTGGAGGTCAAAATCATCCGAAATTGAGATTTTCATTTTTGTAACCCCATCGCTTAGTGCTTGTCATCCTCCTGCACAAGTTCAATAATGTCGCAGAAGTCACAATCCAATGCCTTGCAAATTTTGGTGAGAATCTCCGTGCTAACATGCTGGTTCTTGCCCAGCTTGGCAAGGGCGGTCGTAGACATGCCGGTGGCCAGCCGCAGATCTTTCTTTTTCATATTCTTATCAATCAGTAACTTCCACAATTTATTATAGCAAACAGTCATTTTTTCACCTCTAATTCTTCATATGCTCGAACAAATGATGCGGCCAAAAGTTTCGGCGTAAGCCATGAAGTTAATCCTTACATATCCATTGAACACGCTCGGAAAAGTACGTCGGATAGGCCGATAGGATATCCAAGATGTCATCTTTATGCGACTTTATAACACCTACGATGCTGTTAGCCTCGATTGAATCATGGCCTATTTCGTCTGCCAGAAGATTTGCAAGGAATCGGTCATTAAAGATTTTCTCGCATACCGAAACTGCGGTTTCTGTTTTGACTCCGTATTTCAATCTTCTTTGTAGAAGGAGCAAATTGGGCAATGGATTAACTAAGTCCTCGTCATTGATTTCGATGATATCCATGACATTCCCCACAAAGAAACTTAATTCGTAAGAAATGGACTTGCTGCAGATATCTTCAAGATCCGCTATCGGCAAGGATGTACGCTCATGCATTTCAACAAATGAACAGCCTTCAAGCCACATTTGGCAAATATCCGCAAAGCAGTCTATTTCTTTCTTGAACGTATGGGTTTCCTGGAAAAAAGATATTAGCATCTTAACCAGTTGTTCATCTGTATAATTCTGCTGGGTAAGGTGGTTTTCGGCTATCCACTTTTCAATTTGTAACGAAAGCTTAATGCCGACCATAGTTCTGGCGTAGTTCTTAATCTGTGATTGCTCAAGTTCACTTATCTTCGATGTGATGATATCAAAGATTCTTTCTAACAAGGCTTTTTCATTATCATTTGCCATGAAGTATGCCAGAGTTCCTTTGCAAATATCAGCCGCTACCGCCTGCTTATCAGCATCCTCACCGATTGAAAATACAAAACACAGGTGGTTTTCGATGGCCTCCACAATGCTTTTTCGTGCCATCATTGATTCCACAATGCTGTTGGCACTTTTTTGTGGATGTGCCTTGTGAAGAGCTGCAGTAAGTTTGCTGACACACTGTCCGAAACAATCTGTTTCAGCATAGTGGTCAATAATGTATTGAGCAACTTTGGCACCGATAACTCTGGTTTCATAGTCAATTCGGATGTCCTGAACAAGCGACAGGATTGAACTTCCACAAGGCTCCGCAGCGCTACTGTCAAACATCTTAATACAATCTTTCCATTTGTAATTGCCGCCATTTCTTCGGTTGTTCTTATTATCGAACAGCTGAGGGTCTGTAACGATAACACTTCCCTCGGTATACATTCCAGATCGCGCAGTTCGTCCCATCAAATTCTGAAAACTACGAATTTGCATACTGTTTCGTGCGACCATAAAACTGGTCATAAACAGATACTTTATTGGAATGTTTACTCCTTGTGCAAGAGTAGATGTACAGACAACCAGACGCACAGCTTTGTTTCTAAAGGCATACTCTACAGCAAGACGCAGTCCATTAGGCAAGTTAGAATAATGCGGGAGAACTCCTAAATGGCAGGCAATTGTATATGGATGCTGTTCCCCATAATAGCTGGACATCAATTGTGCCAGTCGATTCATTTCCTCACCATCGCTGTTTCCTTTAATCTCAGCGAGGTCGTGTCCCCGATTCCTTAATTCAATAATTCTGTTGATTACGGTCAGCACGGTGCTGGTTCGATTAGCAAAAATGGCGGCTGCACCATTCTTGCATAGCTTATTTGCGTAATATATCGCAATATCTTTGGCATCTGTTAGCTCCGGGAAATAGCGTTGCTTTTTCTCGCGGGGACGCTTTTGTAATGCAATAACTTCTATACTGCGGGGGACATAAAAATCTTCTTGTGCTGAATCATCAGAATAATAGTGGATATCTTTTGTTTGCGAGGCAAACCCAATCGTTTTGGGCGTTGCCTTAATTTGGGGATCTGACGCTAAAACACCTGCTTCACCCAAGAGCCATTTCTGAATCTGCTCGGCATTAGAAAGTACCGCAGAAAGAAGAATGAGTTGTTCTTCCAACGAGATGTGACTCCGGATTTCAGAGATCAACAATTCGTAAATGGCCCCTCGACTTCCGTCATCAAACATGTGACCTTCATCAAATATGTACAGACCAATTTCATCCAGAAAATCAGCTTGGTGATGAATGATATAGCTGAGTTTCTCAGGGGTACAAATCAGTATTTTCGATTTAAGGGACAAGAATAAATCAAGAGAAAAGTCTTCCTCGAGAACATCAGAAAACTGGTTGACTAAAACCTTATCCCCAAATGCTGAAATCATATCATTTGCTATTTCGTTGCACAGAGCACGGAGCGGAGCAACTATTATTGCTGTGGTTGCTCTGCCTGAGGCAAAAGACGAGCGAATCACCAGCTCAATACTTTTAGTTTTTCCTACTCCAGTTGGCAACTGTACTATCGCGCTCTGACCCCTTAAAACTCCCTTTTCGCCAATAAGCTGTTGCGCAGGCCACAGCATTCTTGGCGCCTTGGGGCTTTTAAGGTAATCTGACCATAGGGACTGATCTAACTCAGAATACCTGGGCAGAAGGATCCACGATGACTTGGACAAGGCCACCATAACAATGGCACACAATATATCGACATAGTATATTTCCATCGGAGCGTCATTTTCATAAATCGCTTTTCTATACTCCGATAATAGACTCTGTATTTCCTCCGCCCCTTCTCCGGTGTTGTAATAGGCCAGCAATGAACGGCAGACTTGTTCTCCATCAGGAGTATCTTCACTTATATGAAAGTCTCGATTCAGTAGAAGATACCCAAGAAAGTTACCCATGTTTTTTTGAGGCTCGTTGGTTTCCGGATTTATTCGCGCAAAATACTCGGAGCATAAAACTTTTGCACTTCCGAAGTCATCAGAAAGGAAATAGGACGCAGCGCCAGACAGCAAAAAATCAACATCATACTCTGCACGATCATTGGCCCCTACAGCCGCATCAAAGTATTGTGAAGCAGCCACCAAATGCGGAGAAAATTCTTCCATGTCAGCTACATTGTTTTCGATGACACTTTCGGCATATCGAGAAAGTATGTAAACAACAGGATAGGATAGTTCATTCGAATTTAATGGGAACTTAGGATAATCCTTTTGCGGAATGTCATACTCTACAAGTTTTGCTTTGGCTTTTTGGTATTTGAGCATATAATTTGAAGTATTTGAGAAAATCATTTAATACACCTTTCGAATACTTGATGTGTCAGGGACATCAAATCTGCTCCGTGGACATAAAAAACGGACTGATCTGTTTTCAGTTCCAAATCTGCTCCCATAATACCGACAATGACTTTCTTTTCGACAGCTGGCAAGCTTGAAATGGCAGCCCCTACAAAGGATGTTCTATAAGGGTATTCGGTTTTTTGTTGAAACCTTGCTACATCCGCTGCTTCTGTTGACTTTCCCATAAAGCGGAGCTTTTTTCGGTAGTAATTCAAAGTATGAGAAACTCTATCCTCGTCTTTTTTTGAATCGGTAACTGCATCTTTAATTACTTTACCGGCCTCATTTGAAGAAAGAAGCGCTTTTACCTCTATTGCCACAAGCTCATCGTTTTTATGCGGGGCTTTTCCCTCAGCGAAGAACCTGTATGCAATTATATCTGTGCCATGCTCAGATTCATTTTTACCGGAACGGTTGTACTGCTTACACCGTGGAACTTCATAGTTCAGGATGAATTCAAATAAATCCGCAAACAGAATTTCGCTAATATCATTTGACCGTGCCGTCGGTCCAAATGGTTCTCCTTTTTGCGGGATAATATATTGGCGCAAGTATTCCTCTACCGTCAACTTGTTCAACGCGGCATCTTCTTCCAATTCCCCATCTGGAACATACTGCTTTCTAATGTGAAGTGCCCAGTCATCGAGGATAGCGTCATCTCTGACATAGGATAGCCTGTAACAGTTCAATGGCTGCTGGTCTTCAAAAACCACTCCGTCCTCTCGAACAATCCAATTTACATATTGAGGTCTATCCATACTAAGCATCCTCTCGTTATTTTCCTGGCATACGATGGCACTCGTCTAAATACTTATGTGCAAACGATATTAACGTAAGTATATCAAGTGCCTTCGTTTCATCAGTCTTCCAATTAACTTTGGGTGTGTGCGCTGCTGGATTTCTAACCAAGTGGAAGATTGCCTCAAGCAGTTCCTTCAAGCCTGTAAATTCGCTGCGCTCGCTATCGGTCTTCATTGCGTTAAAGAAGATATAGGGATCGTTCTTGGAAAACACAGCTTGAAAAAGTATTCCACCATCTGTAGTCAAGCCGGAAATCTGCCGGACACGTTCAGCCAATCCTTTTGACGCTTCAAACACAGCATCATAATAGTCTGCTCTCAAATAGTCTTCAACACAGTACTTCTGTACCTCAGAATGTATGGCACGGTCATATAGAGCTTTTTTCAATTGGTTGACTCGCTGGTCAACTTCAGAAAGTGTTTCAGCTTGCGAAACCGCTACCAATCGCCCACTTTGGTCAATCGATAACCCGGCAAAGAGAAGGACTTTGTTTGTTTCCTCGAATAAGTACCTGTATTTTTGCCTGCTATCAGCACTCGTGTATGCGGCAGGATTCAGCACTGCCTGCAAAAACGAAAAGACCTTACTAAACGATTGGCTCTTGTTTATCTCTGTTACCAGACAATTGTAAAGCCAGTCTCTTTTGTTTAGGCCTATGGTATATCCCAACTGATTACGGGAGGAGCCGTCATCAACAGCACAAATTCCGCATTGACCTAAAAGTGTTGTTAATTCGCTTTTGGTCAATCCTTCAGAAGTATGAGCCACGATACCGCAGAGGGATTTCAATTGCTGCTGATCTAATTTCTGAATAATTTGACTCATATGGACACCTCATACACTGAGTTTACTCTAACACAAGATAATCTTAACACAGGAAGATTAGTTTGTCTATTGAAAATCCATTATTTAGATTTGCAATATCCTTTCCAGACGAGAGATTTTGAATTATAAACTGGCAAAGGGTAACCGCAGGAATGCTTTTTTTGCTCCCCTGCGGTTATTTCATTGTTTATGCGGCGCAATTTTTGAGGTCAGCCCATGGTGCCAATTTTGTTGCCGTTCTCGTACATATCCTCGGCATACTCGACATGATTGGGTCCTTCGCTTTGTATCCAGCCAAAGCCGGGGACATAGACCATATCCGCCAGTTCATTATCGTTAGCTATTGGCTCCGGTGCCGATTTAGGTTCAGGTTGCGTGGGCTGTACCGGGATGGAATCTGTCTGCGTAGGAGGTACATATTCTTGTTCTGTCTCGGCTTCATCTTCTATTTCCGGTACAGGGATGGGCAACTCCTCGGTGGCTACTTCCGGGGCTGATTCAGCTTCCGGCATTTCCGATTCTTTCTTTTCTGTTACCACTGGCAGCACCGGTTTCTCTGCTTCCGGAAGTGTCGGCCGTGGAGTGGTCACGGCGGTCGTTTCGCTCGGCGCGGGTGTTTTCTCGACCGTTTCGGCCTGCGGCCACACGGCGGCACACAGGGCGAGGCAGGCGGTAATCGCCGCGGTAACGATGATTCTCTTTTTCATTTTGGTTCCTCCTCTTTGGATGTAAAATGATTGAGTTCTGTGGACAACTCACCTTTTGCGGAATAGATATCAGAACTTCAGAAGATTATCCAGAATATTTGCCGCCTGCTGCAGCTCACTCTGCGTAGCTTCCTTTGGCATATCTTCATCCTTTTGTACCTTGTGCTGCAGATAAGGTTCATAGTTCTGCCGGGTGATCGCGGGGCGGTAGTGTCCCAACATCCGCGCCAGTTCCTTGGTATCCATGCCGTTCTTCAGAGCAAGGATGGCACAGGTATGGCGGATATCCACATACCGGATATGGTCGATGCCCGCTTCCTTTATGATCTCATTGTGCATCCGGCGCACCATCTGCGGCGAGTAGGGTTTCAGCGTGGCCGGGTGCATAAACATGAGCGGGCTGCTTGGGTGCTTGCTGTGCTCCATGATGAGAAGGTCGACCACCTCAGGGGTCAGCCTTATTGACCTCGTCTGGCTACCGTACTCTACCAGCTCACGCCGTACCACGGCACGTTTTTCTGCGATGGTCAGCGTCCGACTTTCGATATCAAGGTCGCTCCATTTCAGGGCGATTAGCTCGCCTTGGCGTAGGCCTGTCGTCAGCGCCAGCATGAACATGGGCAGATAGCCCAGCCGCTCGGCGGCGTCCAGATAGTCCTCCATTTCCAGAGGCGTCATGATATTCGCTTTCACCGTTGTGGACTTGCGGTAGCGGAATGCCTTGGCGGGATTCTCTGTCAGGAGACCGTCCCGTATGGCTTGATCCAAGCATTGCTGCAGCAGGCGGTGGATGTGCCGCATGGTTTCTTTCCCCAAGCCAGAGCTGCCGGGTCGATGATTGCCGAAGCGCCGCCGTTCCTCCAGAAATTCTCCGACCATCTCCGATGTCAATTCAGAGAGCGGTATATCTCCCAAGCTGGGGAGAATATGGTTCTTGAATACATAGTTGTGTGCCGCATAGGTAGTCGGCCTGCTCTGATGCTTATCGTAGGTTTCCTGCCAGAAGATGATGTATTCCCGAAGCGTCATATTCCCACCTCCATACACTGGCGCTGTAAGTCTCGAAAGGCCACCCACGGGAGCCTTGCCTGTTTCAGAATCTTCTTGTGCAGATAATAGAACTCGTGGAGCTTGTACGGCGCTTCGGTTTTGGGATTGAGAAACACATAGGACGAGGCCGTTTCCGGTATCTGCTCAAGAAGAAGTGCCGTCTTGTCATTGAGTATCAGCAGGCGTTGTCCTTTGAGGATGTACCTGTAGCGGACATGAAAATCGGCCCACGACAAGGTGATCAGTTCACATTGCCGCAGGCCGCTTGAAAGTCCTGTATAGATGATGGGAAGTACGCCGAGCTGCTCGGCTGTGTTGAGGTAACGCTGAATTTGTCCCAGGCGCAAAGGGGCTGTTTTGTATTCCTCTGCCTTGGGCTCCTGGCAGAGCCGCACCGGGTTGTATGGAATAAACTGTTCCCGTGCTGCTTCGTCCATACACCGGCGCAGGAGCAAATGGACGCACCAGACACTTCTGGCGCTGAGTCTCTGACTCCGTAGCGTGTCATAGAAATCGGTGATGGTCTGCTCTGTCAGGTCAGAGAGCGCCACACTTCCGATGCTGGGGAGGATGTGGCTGTAAATCAGATTGCGGTACCCGCCCTCGGTGTTGCCGTTCCATTTGTGCCGATTGGCGGTGAACCACTGGCCGCACCACTGCTCGACTGTCAGGGTATTTTCTTTCTGCATATCGTCGCCTCCTTTTGGCAAACGAACAATATCACAGAAAGCAGGAAATAGCTACTGAAAAGGACAGAATATTTGCAAAATGAAACTGTTCCGAATAATATATCTGTATTGTTCGGAATAATACAGCATCATTCGGAACAATACACTTCCTATTGTTCCAAACGATCTGGATTACGGTGCTCGATGGAGAAATCACAAAAAATGAGCGAGTTTTTTCTTTGTCTGCACATTTTCTGAGGGAGTTTTAGCGACCACAACACATTTTCCGTTTATCGAGAGGGTGGGTAATATCACGCCAGCGCTTATTTCTTTGTTTATGCGGCGCAGTTTCTGAGCTGCTCTCTGCGGCAAAAAGCACCCGCTGTTGGATGTAAACCCGGTCGGAAGCACTTTTAATATACAGAATTCAATCCCACACAAATCCCAAAAGCCGAAAGCGGTGGCTGAAATAAACAGTCCAATAGAGTTCCAAAGAGGAACCGCAGGAGTGCCGGAAAGTGCCAAAGAGTGTGACACAGTTCTGCCTGAAGGTTTAGACATAGGTTTGGGATCAAGAGACCGGGCGTTCGAGTCGCCCCACTCGGACCAAAACCCTCTGAAATCGGTTGATTTCAGAGGGTTTTTCTTATTCATTGTCTATTGCGGCGCAGAATTTGAGGAGTGTCGCTATGGCAAAAAATGTGATAATTCGATGTTGTAGGTTTGTCAAACATATTGGACAGCGAACTCATTAGGTGAAAGCCAGCGGAGGGGTCTCATGGGCAAGTTGTTGGCGCGGCGGTTATGGACGGCAAGCTGCTTGGCAAAGTCGTCGAGTGAATAGAACGAATGGCAGGAATAGAAGCGTTTCTGATCCTCGCGGTGGCTGCGCTCCACCTTGCCGTTGTGGCGCGGCGTGTAGGGCCGGATCAGCTTGTGACGGATGCCCAGCTCGGCGGCGGTTTTCTCAAACAGCGTGGGCAGATCGCGCTTACTGTTGGAGAAGCGGTTGGTAAACTCGAAACCGTTGTCCGTCTGGACACACTCCACTTCTATGCCCCTGCGGGCGTACCACGCCCGCAGCCTGCGCAGGAAGTCCGCCGAGGAATAGGTGGACTGCTCCGGGTAGGCCGCCAGGAAACGCAGCCTCGTGAACTCGTCGATGGCGGTGTACTGGAACAGGCGAAGCTCCGGATCTGCGATACAGCGGCGGGGAACGACCTTGACATCCACCTGCACACGCTGGCCGGGATAGGTCATCTGCTCGTAAGGCTTCGGCTTGTACGGATTTTTGGGCTTTTCGGCCGGAAACAGCCCCATTTTGCGCATGACACGGAACAAACTCTCTGGACAGCGGGTGTAGCCGCGCTTCCGCAGACGGTGCCACAGCTCGATCATACCCAGCGACGGATTGCGGCGGCGCATATCGCGGATGAGCTTCAGCTCGGCCTCCGTGTGCTGGTTGGGGTGGCTGTGAGGGCGTCTGGACTGGCAGGCCAGGGACGCCACACTCCCGTCCCAGCGCTGCTTCCAGAAGTAGATGTATGACCGGCTTTTGTTGTATTTCCGGCTGGCGCGGCTGACGCCGTACTTTTCTGCGTACTTCATTAGGGATTGCCTGTAGGCCATGTCCTGTGTTATACTCTTACTCATGAGGAATATGGTCTCCTTTCAGAAAGTTTGGTGTGGTAGCTTAACTTTAACATATGAGACCCTATTCCTCATACCCTTTTTATTCAATTGTCCAAGATGTATTGTAGTCCTACAAAAATATATCCTTCTTCCGCCGTTTATAGGTTGACATTTCCGACTCTTTTCTGTATAGTGTGCATGGGTGGGTACCTACCGGCACTTAGGCTGAAAAGTCTACGTGCCGTTTTTGCTTTTACGGAGGTGCGAAAATGAAAAGAATATCAGTTGCACACAGGTTTAAGGATAGGGCTCTTGTTACCTCTTTGGTGCGTGGAATTGCTTTTGCCCTGATTACGCTTTTGTTTACAACGGTCGCTTTCTTCAAGGGTTTCCTATGGTGCATTTACATCGGCTTCTCATTAACAATGGCTTTTGGCGCAAAGAAATGCGAATATAAAAATTACGTTTGCAGCCTTTTGGCAGGATATGTGTGGTCGCTCGCCTATGTATTCTTTCCCTCTTTTATGGAAAAGACATTTCATATTCCTTCCTTCGCCGCAATGACCGTCAGTGAACTGATCCTAACTTTCCTGCTGCTGTTTGTGCATCTCAAATTTCTCCGCAACACCTGGCTGAATAAAATACCTATGGTATTTGCAGGAATCACGACTGTATTTATCGGCGGCATTGACCATATTGCGTTGAGCGGGCTGTCAACCTTTATGGGAATATCTATGGCTGTGCTGACAGAGATCATCATTGTATTTCTGACTGTGATAAATAAAGAAAAGCAAGTAGAGCAATAAATGAAAGGAGCATTCTGATATGAATATTACAGTTTATCTCGGTGCAAACGAAGGCAATGACCCATCTTTGCGCAAAGCGGTTCAGGAACTTGGTACATGGATTGGTGCAAGCGGAAATGCGCTGGTCTATGGCGGATCGAAGACTGGCTTAATGGGCGAGATCGCCAAAAGCGTTCTGGACGCCGGTGGGAATGTGACCGGTGTAGAACCGCAGTTCTTTATGGACGAAGGTTTCCAGTATGACGGGCTGACAGAGCTGATCGTCACAAAGGATATGTCGGAGCGCAAGAATAAAATGATCGAGCTGGGCGATGCCTTTATCGCCTTCCCCGGTGGCACTGGCACATTGGAGGAGATTGCGGAAATCATGTCCAAGGTATCACTGAAGCAATTGGATGCTCCCTGTATTCTTTACAATTTGAACGGCTTCTACAAGGATCTGAAAGCACTCTTAAATCACATGATAGAAATGGGCTTGTCTTCAAAGGAACGGCAGGAAGGAATCTATTTTGCGGAGAGCCTTGAACAGATTAAGCATATTTTGTCCAAAGAAGATTAACAAAGAATAACATGAACAACAAGGGCTTGGGACTATCCCAAAAATCAAAACCTCCGGCTAAGCCGGAGGTTTGATCTGGCCCTATAAGGGCCTATTACGGACGAAGCCCCTTAAGGGGCCCGAAAGGTCTGCCGACCGCATTCCTTTCTCGGGCTACCCCTTAAGGGGTTTTACTTATGCCTTGAGATTCTTGGTACCCGTAAACGGGTCTATATACTCTTTAATGCTGATTTGGTCACTCATTTTGTCCTCCTCAAGCTGGTTTTGTATATGTAGGTGACGGCGGTGTTGACCACGGAGGTGCTGCCGTTTTTGGCGGTCAGGCCCGTCATGCGGCTGAAGCTGTCGTAGGTGTAGTTGGCGGAGATGGTACCCTCCGTCGCCTTGGTCAGCCGGTTGTCCTTGTCATAGGCATAGGTGCTGGTGTAGGTGGTGCCGTTGAGGGTCTGGGTCTGGGAGGACAGGTTGTTCTCGTCGTCGTAGCCCCACTGGACAATGTTGCTGTAGCCGTCGCTGGACTCCTCATACCGCATGAGCCGGTCCAGGAAATCGTAGCTGTAGCGGTTGACC
>ENA-OPVH01000248-OPVH01000248.1-human-gut-metagenome-genome-assembly--contig:-NODE-248-length-41130-cov-11.850420_pt1 | contig 41130 bp, 32 predicted proteins | sample MGYA00241494_ERZ501980 | MGnify/ENA primary metagenome ERZ501980 (study PRJEB25962, sample SAMEA1964914) | human gut metagenome | biome: human gut; feature: human-associated habitat; material: faeces... | reverse complement strand
GCCAAAGGTTACGACGTGGAGATAATGCGTGCTTTACGTTGTCCGTGTCATGGGAAAGAATCTGCATTGCCGGATTGTCAGAACTGTTTCGGTACGGGATATTTCTATGTGAATGCGATACACACAAAGGCGCTTATAACGGGAATTAATTTCACCGATAAATACAAGTCATGGAGCCAGGAACTTTTAGGTACAATGGCTGTAACGGTAAGGGATATAGACAAGGCTAATTTATCCTATTATGACAGGATATCTTTCAGAAATGAAATATCGTATTTTTCTGAAAATCTTCCTATAAGATACGATGATATGGGGCAACCGTTTGTATTTACCACATACAAACCAGTACAGGTATTGGCTATGTATCTGTTTGAAGCTTCAAACAAGCCTCTTATAAAGACGGACAAGGGGCATGTAAGCGACGTTAACCCTTATTGTATTATATTGGATATGGAGATAGACGCTTTGCCCGAAAATGGTTTTGTGTCGGTATATTACAAACATAATCCGGAATATCATGTTATAGACTTACCACACGAGATACGTGCTTCATGGGCAACCGACAAGAAAAGCGGACAACTCAATAAGATAGAGCTTCCGGTTCAAGCCATTGTAAGAAGAAGTCATCTTATAGCGATGGAGAAACCTAATTTTGACGGTAGCGGTGTGATATATAATGAAGACGTATAATTTGCATCTTTGAAAGAAAATGTTTAGTTTTGTACACTTTTAAACATTTTGTATATGAGAGCAAAGAAAGTTTTGGAAGTCCTGGGTATAAGCCGGGCAACATTATCCAATTATGTAAAGGAAGGAAGGATAAAGACCCATAATTCCGCTACACAATGGATAGATTATGACGATGAATCGGTATATGCGATTGCATCTAAAGGACAAAGAAAGAATGTAATATATGCAAGGGTTATGAATAAACATAACCTTAACAAGCATATAGAAGCATTGGAAAGGTATTGCAGGGAAAACGGACTGCACGCCAAAGATGTATATAAGGATGTGACGTTTAACGTTACATTGGCGCAAAGAAAAGGGTTCAACAAGTTGTTGGACGACGTGATATCCTATAAGATAGGAACGGTAGTAACACTGAGCCGGAAAAGTCTGTCTGGAACGGACAGTGAGTTTATAGAGATATTGTTTGCAAAGTTCGGGTGTGATATAAGATACATAACGGAAGAATAAGGTGTTGCCTCTATATGTTGACATATCGGAAACAGTTGCGGAATTCGCATTGACACCACAAGAAGCAGAATTCCTTGGAACACGTCTTGTTGACGATGTAGTAAAGGAATATATGCGAAGGTGGAATGCACTTGTGGATTCTGAACTGCATCAGACACGGGGTATATATCGGTCTGCAATGCAGGTAGACCGGACTTCCGCCACATCTGTAGAATTTGTATTGTCTGCAAGGGCGGCAGGTCCTCTTCCTATGATGCTGGAAGAGGGTGCGACACCGTTTGACGAGAAGATAGGGTTCCAGCGTTCGGACAAGGCAAAGATAAAGAAGGACGGTTTGGGATGGTATCTTACAATACCGTTCAGACACGCCACACCTGGAGCAATAGCGGAATCTGGAATATTCAATTCTGTTATGCCTAAAGACGTGTACGATATGGCACGTAATGCAGGAGGGCAGCCGTTGAAGCTTGCAGACTTGCCGATAAGCCAACAGGTAAAGGGAAGCCGGAAGGAAATAAACATACCCGGAATGAACGTACCGGAATACATGCACAAGTCGGCAAAATATGAAGGTCTTGTAAGGGTTGAAGCCCGAAGTTCGGACCAGGAAAAGAGAGGTCAATATATGACATTCAGAAGAGTTAGTGATAAGTCAGACCCTACAAGCTGGTTCAATGGTGGTATAACAGCTAAAAAACTCATGGACAGGGCTTTAGAAGAGGCCCAGATAGAATATGTTGCCGAAATGGCGATAGACGAGGCATTAAAAAGAATAAAAGGACTATGATAGAAATAGTAAAAGTAAAGCAGTTTATAGTATCAATATTGAACTATATACCGGAAGATTACAGACTGCACCAGGGAGACGAACAGAATACCTTCCTATACAGACTTCTTAACGGAATGAAGGAAGGGAATTTTGATTTTTACGACCAGGCGAAGAAATTGTTTTTAAGAGGAATGACGAACCCACGCAATTTAAGGGTGCTGTTTGAATTCCCGAAAGACAATACGGGATTGCCAGCCTATGTCATAAGGGAGCCGGGAGCGGACCCGGGAGCAGCCAATTCCATAGGAAAAATGAACGGACAGATATACGATGGCGGTGCATGGCAGATAAGAGACAGCCGTTTCCATAACTTTGAGATAATGTGTCTGTCGGACAACATGCTGGAAAGTATAATTATGTCGGAAGTTTTGTATGCGTTGATAATGGGTTCCTACAACTGGCTTTCTACCCAATATGATTTGGTAGAGGTAAGAATAACGGAATTAATGACAAACCAGAATGTATTGCCTATTCCTATTTTCATAAAGTCTGTAAGGCTTGACTTGACTTTGGACCAGATTGTAGGAACACTGGTAAACGAAGAATTGCTTAACAAGATTGCATTTGAGGATGCAGGAATAGCAGCCGAAAAATGGGGTGCGGACAATTATAGCAGGGATTATGAATTGCCCGGTGTAGAATCGGACATTGATAAAATTGTGACTAAATAGTTGGTGTAAGGAATAAAAATGTTTAACTTTATACCGAAAATGTATGAATGTAAGGATTTGATAGGGAAGTTCTTGCAGAATTTCGTGGACTAATAAAAGAAAAATAATATGGCATCAACGTTTATTTTCAACGGTCGGCAGATTTCATTGCCCGGTGTCTACTCCACTATTGTAAGTGGGGAAATGAACCCGGCACGAAATCTTGACTATGGAAAAGTCCTTATTATTGATACAGGAAAGTATTCAGCCGGATTTGGTGGCGGTGCTGGTATCAATGGCGAGAATGCGCAGGGACAGAACGCTATCTATACTTTCGACAATATCGCGGATTTTCGTGCTTTCATGAAGGGAGGTCTTTGGTGGAGAGTTGCCGAAGCTCTGTTTGCACCGGACCCTTCAAACCCCGATGCAGTAGGAATTTCCGAACTTGAATTTGTTCGTGCAGCAACAACTACAGGTGCAAAAATGACGTTTGCGACGGCAGCAGGAGGCACGTTTGCGGTAAAAACATTGGACGAAGGTTTGGTAGCCAACGGTTCGTTATTGAACGACGAGTTATTAACAAAGGGTTACGGTATGAACTTTATCGCAGGACGCGAAGACGCTACCAAGTGGATTTTGCAGTTCTGGAGAGGTACATATACCGGAACATACAGCGACGGTTTACCCTACGGAGACATCACGCAGGAAAACAGTGACCCCGAACTTGTTCTTGAATCACCGGAATTCAAGAATATGCAAGAACTTGTGGATTGGGCACAGAATGATTCTAATTTTGCTTTGGCGTTCGTACTTGATTCAACTACCAATGTAGAAGGAAATGGTGAGATTACCGAAGGGGACATTACAACGGCACTGGATGGTAAGCCTTATATTTTGGCGGCAGGAGGTACAGAAAGTTTCGACATGGACGACTTTAACGCTGTACTGGACCAGATTGTAGGTTTGGACTATAGTAATGTCATTCTGGACCAGGTAGGAGACAACGCCTATTCAGCCACGACAAAGGCATATCTTACACACATGAACGGTGCAGCCAAATTCCAGCATTTCCTCTATGTGGCAGGATATGACAAGGGAGCCGATTTCTCAAAAGAAATCGATTTGGCGAAAAAGTTTGACAGTTCGTTCGTGCAGCTTGTACATGGTGGGGCAGGTGTGGTATCTGCATTCGATGCGCAGAAAATCCGTTGGTGGGGTGTAATGTATAACTTGTGCGCGATTGTGGGTCGTATCAGTGGAAAACCGCCTTATGTACCGCCCACATTCAAGACTATCGGAGTTGACAGACTGCAACACTCATTGACTGAATCGGAGAAGAAGAAGGCATTGAAATACGGTATTTTAACAACCGTATTGAACGACTACACCGGAAAGTTCAATATTTTGCAGGGTGTGAATACATTGCAGGACAACGCCAATCTGTTCAATGCAAAAGGGCAGTCCTATTCCATTCAGTTTATGCGTATCGTCGCACAAATCAATAAGGAATTGATTGTAAATGCGACATTGGATTTGCTGGGACAGGAAAACGGTGTTAACGCCAATACACTGACAGCAGGAGCGGTTAAAGACTGGACTGTGGCATACTTGCAGTCAAGAACTGCAACGGACGCACAAGACAATCTGATTTTGTCGTTCAAAGACGTAGTGACAACAAGAAAGGAAGACGCTTATTTCACCACTTACAAAATTGTGGTAAATAACGAAATCACCAAGTTGTTCTTTACAGGTTACTTAATTCGTGGATAAAACAAACCCTAAAAATTAGAAGATTATGGCAGTTTTTACAGCGCCTAAAGCGTATATTAAAATAGATAATCAAGTAGCCGGGTTTGTTCGTAATCTGCAATTTGCAGAAAACATCACCCGTGCGAATGTACAAGGGCTTGGCTCACTCCTTAACCAGGAGGTTCCGGCCGTACAGTATCAATGCACATGGACGGTAGACCAATTCTTTATTGACTTCAAGCAGCCAGTAATGGAAGGCATGATGCACCGTCTTGGTTCCGTCAAGTCTATTGTAGACACCTTGATTTTGGGCGAGCTTGGTTTTGCCATTGCTATTTACAGCAAGACAATTCAGAGTCAGGATTCGACTACAAAGATGGTGACAGCAGTAGACCCTACCGGACAGACTATGTGCATGCTGAATCCGTGTTTTGTAAATAATCAAAATTTTTCATTACAGGAATCCGGGGTTGCTGGTTATTCCATATCGGGAATCTATTTATTGCCGATATCTACACTTGAATTGTAATTTTGATTTTTATAAATACTTGATATTTAGGGAGTTACACATAGTAACTCCCTTTTATTTTGGTAAATAATATAAACATCAATTTGTTAAAATAACGTAAACAGAAAATTTAATACAAACATGTGATAATGTACTATTATATTTGCGTTCATAAACAATTAAAATTAATGATATGGAAGCAGATTTTAAGAAAGGGACGAAGGTTTGTAGTAAATGCGGTAGAGAGTTACCTATAAGTGAGTATTATAAAGAGAGTAGAAGGAAAGACGGGCTGTCTTTATATTGTAAAGAATGTGAGAAAGAACGTGGTAAAAAGAAAAGAGAAGCAATAAAGAATGACCCAGTAAGGCGTCAAAAAAGATTGGATGCTTATAAAAGATATCATGCTTCTGAAAAAGGAAAGGCAAAGCAAAAAGAATGGGAATCAAACCGGGTATATACAGAAGAACAAAGAGAACATAGAAGACAGTATGCTAAAGAATATTATAAAGAAAATCATGTTGTAAAAAGACCTCCAAGAGAATTTATAATGATAGAAGGAAAGGAGTATTTGAAGTGTTCCAAGTGCGGAGAAATAAAGCCAAAAGAAGACTTTTTCAAAGAAAATAAGAATTCGCTTGGTTATGCTTATAAGTGTAAGGATTGTAAAAGAAAACAGCAGATTGAATACATGCAGACTGAGGCATATAAAGAAAGGATTAATGCGTATAATAAAGAATATAGGAAGAAAGAATCGTTTAAAGAATATGTTAGGGGTTATTACAGAAGAAAATTTGATAACGACGAAATATATAAAGTAAGGTTATTGATTAGAAATAGAATATCTAAAGCAGTAAGAAGAAACAGCAAAAGAGGCAAATCGCTTGAATTGCTTGGTTGTTCGGTAGAGTTTTTAAAGAGACATCTCGAAAAACAGTTTTTGCCTGGTATGACGTGGGACAATTACGGTTCAGAATGGGAGATAGACCACATTGTGCCTTGTTCCTTGTTTGATATGAGCGATAAATGGCACCAGTTCGTATGTTTCAACTGGAGAAATTTGCAGCCTCTATGGACGAAGGATAATCAAGTAAAACACAATATATTGCCGGAAAACTATAAGGATATAATCGAATATATAAGGGTTGCCATAGGATGCAAGAAAGAGATTATCCTATTAAATGATGTTAAACAACTCACATTTTACACATAATCACTTGCGTATGTCATAACAAAATCTTATTTTTGCAATGTGGTTCTGATAAGGGAACCAAGAAAAAGAAGTCAAACAAATAAAAAGATAAAGATATGAAATCAAATGTAGAAAGAATGACGGAAGATTTGAAAAAGGTTTTGTTTTCAAATGTATATAGCTTTGAGATTGAAACGAAGGATATAGTTTTCGGATTTAATAAGGTATTGAAGAAAAGAACTAAATCAATGGCAAAGGCTATAGCTTTGGAACAAAAACTGAGAAATGATGTCGGACGTTATTTGTCCAGTACAGTAGTTGTTGCTTCTGTAAGAATGTACAAAAATGGAGAGTTAAGAGGTGAATTTAAGGCTAATAATTTTTGATTGTCAAACAAATAAAATTTTGAAGTTATGAACGTTTACAGCAAGTTTTGTCCGAATGTATTTTTAGCAAAGTGCGAAGAAAAGTATGAAAAGGGAGAAGTTATCGAAGTAACAACCAAGTATGGAAAGGAAAACGAATGTATTGTTTTCAATCTGATATACGAAAAGGATGGATTCTATTACTATTCGATAGTACGTGCAGACGGGTTCAATGTCCAGGAATGGGCGAAGCAAAGAGCAGAAAGACGCAGAATGTGGGCAGCTTCGGCAGAGCAAAAGAGTAATGAGTATTACGAGAAATCCAATAAAGATAGAGACTTCCTATCATTGGGAGAACCTATCAAGGTCGGACACCACAGCGAAAGAGGACATAGAAAAATGATTGACGAAGCCTGGAACAATATGGGCAAAAGTGTTGAGTTCAGCGACAAGGCTGTCGAACATGAAAGAGTAGCCAAGTATTGGGACAAGAAAGCGGAGGTAATTAATCTATCCATGCCGGAAAGTATAGACTATTACGAGCACAAGTTAGAGAAAGCCAAAGAATATCACGAAGGCTTGAAGTCCGGCAAATATCCACGTGAACATTCCTATTCTTTGACTTATGCGAAGAAGGCGGTTAATGATATGCAAAAGAATTATGACACAGCAAAAAGATTGTGGGGAGAACAAGAGGATTGAAACAGCCATTGAAAGGATAATAGAATATCTTTTCAATTACACTCCCAATTTTAAAAGAACCCGGTCAAAAATAGAACTCATGGAAAAGTTCTGGGAAAAGACCGGGATTTCCTCTAATAGGGCATTATGGGAATATATGGTGTTTCAAGGGTCTATGATAGAGAGCAGCCGATACAAGGAAATAATATTCGCCCCCTATAATTTGATAGGCCCGAAGGCAATAGAGAAGTGGAACAAGAGGGGAAGATACCAGGTATTCAGAGCTAACAAGTATCAGCGAGAAAGAGGATGGATAAGCCCGTTTAAGGAAGAGGAAGAGGGTTTATCTGAAAGATACAGGGAGATGTTGAGGAAAAAATATTGGAACAAGGAGAAGGGGTTCATACTTTGCAGCCAGTACGGAGGATGGTTATTCGACAAAAATAGATGCAAGGATTGTATATTTTATAAGGCTTGTGAAAAATGACATAATAAAATTTTATGTTGTGAGATAATATTATTATATTTGCACCATGAAAAAGACAGTGAAGGAAGAAGTAAGACCGTGTGTTTCTTGTAAGGAAAACCATTTTATATACGACCGTAACAGATGGTTATGCAAAGAATGCTACGACAATAGAAAGAAATTGAAACTGAATCGTGCTTCATTGAAGGAAGAGGAAAACAGGCTTAATGAAGTGTTTGCTAAAGTATGGGAGGAAAATCCGCATTATTGTTTCCATTGCGGAAAATGGCTGGGACTTGAAATGAAGCCTATTTTTTTCTCCCATATATTGAGCCGGGGAGCACACCCAGGTTTGCGCTGTGACCCGGAAAACATAGTTCTGGCATGTATGGAATGCCATCAGATATACGATTTCGGAGACAGAAAAAGTCTTAAGAATCAGATACCGGAAGAAAGGATAGAAAAACTTTTGGAGAAAGAGCATGGAAAAAGATGTTGATATATTGATAGGATGTGCGGAAGTGTTTAACGCTATAGGACTAAAAAGGGTATCCAGAATGATAGTGGATTATCTGGAGAACCCCAATAGTGATAAAGCGGAAATATTTCAGAAAGAGGTTGAGGTATGGAAAGAATACGAGGAACGTTCAAAAGGCAGAATGTTTGTGTTCAGTGACGGGGAACACGCCCTTATGAAGTATTTCATTATATCGTATGAAAAAGACTGGTATTCGGACGGGAACCCGGCTATAGTGATAAACAAGCTGGCAGATGAAAGTGCATCATTCAAGGACAACCCTATAAAGAATTTATGGGTAGTGTATAAGAGTGAGGAAGACCGGGACAGGGATTTTGAAAGATTGTTGATGATAAAATAAAAGGTATGGGAAAATTTTTAATAGAAGACGTAAACGCAAAAGGATTGCTTATCTGGATGAATGACAATTTCCGGAAGCAGAACGGGAAACGGTTTACCCGTAACGATGTGCAGGCATATATAATGAGGGGACATTTGCCGGAATACCTGGGAGGAAACGAGATTGTGGTAACCCCTAAAAAGCATTGCACAATCAAGATGTACAATGTATTGGAAAACGATAATAACCCGGTAGCGGAAGAGTAAATTTTAGTAACGTGAAAACAAGTAGTAATTTCGTGATTGTCTATGACTTTGAAACCGGGGGATTGCCAAGCAAGGAGAAGCAGGCTTTTTTGGATATCCCTTTGGTAGAAATGGCTATGTCGTGTATAGACATGAAAAAGTTGGAAATAATAGACCGTGTAGAAATGATATTCCCGTATAACTACAAGGAAGGACTTGCAGGATATTCGGAAGAAGCAACGTCAGTACACGGTATAACAAAAGAGGTCCAGGACGAGAATGCGGTACCGTTGAAGGAGATATACGGTACATGCAAGAAATGGTTTACCAAATACAAGAACCCACGTCAGATGTGCACGCTTGCAGGACACAATATTGTAGGGTTCGATAACCCGTTTCTTAGAAACTTCTTCTCCTATATGAAGGACGATATAGACAATTACGTAAAATACTACATAGACACGATGCAGTTTGCACACATGGCGGCTTTGGAACAGATGGACTATAAGCTGGGTACGTGTTGCCAGGCTGCCGGGATTGACCTTGTGGAAGCACACAGAGCGCAGCACGATGTGGATGCGAATGCAATGTTGTTTATCTCCTACGTGAAGAAGTTGAGGGGTGAAGGTGTGGAAACGGTGCAGAAGAAAGAGAGGAGATATAGAGAGGACTTTCAATTATGCTAACGGGTGACGGGAAAGGAATACTTACAAATAACCAGCTTACATATCTATACAATGCGGTAGACAATATCATAGAGAGACTGTCGGAAAGGGCGCTTAACCAATTGCTTGAAGGATATGGAAACGACGTGGACACCATGTTAAGGGAAATGGTCCATCAGTCGGAAAAGGCGTTGTATCTGGGACGTACTATGGATTCGGAAAGCTTGTCTTATGTGGATAACGTGAAAGCCTCTATGGACAATACTCTTAAGATATTGTCACTCAATTATTTTATAACAACCATGCTTCCCAAGTTTCGGTTAGGATGGCGTAACATAGAGTGGTCCAATTTGACGCAATTATATCCGTGGAGTTGTTATCTATGCGCACGCGCGAGTGGCAAAAGTTATCAATGGTCTTATGCCTTCATTCTGTGGCGTTTATGGTCGTACACAAGACCGACCGCCTACAGACAGGATACAACAGATAACGCCAACCGGAAAGAGACATGCTATATCACCAATACTTTCACCTTGGCAAAAGTACAGATAGCGAAAGTAACGGAAGAGATAGAAGCAAACGACTTGATAAAGGAAAAACTTAACCCCTATAACAAGGCTTCAATAGGAGAAACTGCCATAAAGACGGAAACAGGAAGCACTCTCCATGTACGCGGTAAGGATTCAATGATTCGTGGTTTGCACGTAGGAGCTTGCTTGTGTGACGATATGCCGGACGAAAGCTCTTTATATTCGGACGAACAAAGAGAGAAACTGAAAGAACTTTTGAAGGGTACAATAGAGCCGATTGTAGAGCCGTATGGGTATTTCCTTGTAACTGGTACACCCTATTCTTCTGCACCGAATGAATTGTACCAGATATTGAAGGCAGACAAGCGTTTCTATTGTTTTGAATATCCGATATTGTTTCCGGATGGCAGACCGTTGGCACCAGACAGATACACGTTTGAACAGATATTGGCGAAAAAGGAAGAACTTGGAACGATTGTGTTCAACCGTGAATACCTGGTGGTTCCTATCAGTGACACGTCAACGATATTTCCGTATGAATATCTGATGCGTAGCGTTATAGGAATGGAAACGATACGTTTTGCGTCAAGTATAGACGATTTTCCTTTCAAGCTTACAAGGGTACATATAGGTGTGGACTTTGCGGTTTCCGGTAATATTGGAGCGGACTATACAGTGTATTCGGTATGGGGCAAAGATGCGATGGATAACTACTATTTGTTGTACTATTACCGGAAGCGCGGTATGTCGCACAACGAACAGGTAGATAAGATTGTACAGCTTGACCGACTTTTCCACCCTAATAAGATACGGTGTGAGGCAAACGGTTTCCAGTCCATATTGTCCGGACTGGCAAAGGAAAGAGGGCTTAAGAATATAGAACCGTTCACGACAACGGAAGGAAACAAAAAGGACCTCTATACTGGATTGCCTTCTTTGTCTGCAATGTTTGAGAGAGGGCAGATAAAATGCCCTTATGCGATTGGGGAAACAAGGCAGGCGGTAGACTTGATGTTCGGTGAATTTTCTTCTATTACATTTAGAAGTGATAACGGGAAATTGGAGGCAGCAAGTGGTCACGATGACGTGGTAATGTCGTCGTTCATTTCCTTAAATAGCTTACGCGAAGACGATAAAGAAGTACAATTAAGTGTAGAATTAATATAATGTTAATTATATGTTAAAAGCACATAAGCACTTGCGTATGTCATAACATAATATTATCTTTGCAATGTGAGAAAGAGATAAACGAAGTCAAACAAATAAAAAGATAAGAAAATGGAAAACGATGTTAAGGTTCTCAAAGAGTTATACAAGTTCATTTGTGTTAGTGAAGGTATTAAGGCAATTGCATTGAAGTTCTGTAAAGTTGGAAGGGGTGGTGCTTGTTGTTCTTATGTGGCTAACAAACCGAAATCAATCTCTATTGACTTGAATAGAATCAATGTCGGTTCCGCCTACGCTTTGTGCCACGAAGTAGCGCATCAGATTTGTATTGCAAACGAAGGTAACGCAACGCATAACGCAAAGTTCAAAAAGATGGAAAAGGAATTGGTTAAGAAGTATGCCAATTGTGCTATTGCAAGAAATTTGATTTGGTAATGAAGGGAGGATAAGGTTATGATTACTGATAGAAAGAAAGCCCCGGCATGTTTGAGATACAATGTCAACAATAATTCCGGTTCAATCAACAAGGAATTTGGTAAAGACCAGCAAGCAGCATATGATTTTGCAAGCCAAATGAATGAAACAGCAATAATTAGAGGATATATGTTCGTGAAACATAAAGGTGAATGGGTAAGAAATACGATTTTTATAGACCATGTTTTTAAATAAAGAAGGAGGGTAATGTTATGAAAAAGGATTTGGTAAAGACGGCTTTAGGATATAGATGTTTTCTATCTATTGAGGAAATTGAAGTGACAGACCCTAAAGATAAGAAGGAATGTAAGATATTTGAAGAATTTAACGATTCTACAACTATTAAGAAAATAGCATTGAAGTATACCGACAACAAGCTGTTCCACGAGATAACAAACCGATTGATTGAACTTGATAAGGTGGATTTGACAGAAGAAGAACATGCAGAAAGACAAGCGTTAATTACGCTATCTCAATATTTTAGGATTAAGTTTTGATAAAAGAGATTAATAACGTATATTTGCGAATAATATTTTGTAAAAATGGAAGATAAAATCATTAAAATTAAGGGACACGAATATAAGATGTCCTTCCCTACAGTAGGACAGTATTACGAGATTGAAACTCAGAAGCAGTTTTTAGGTCGTGGATATTACAATACCTTGTTGGGAAACAGAACGCAGGCTGCGGCTGACGCTTTGGATATGATAGACATTGAAGCGACGCTTACAGTAATGTTGCCGGATTTGCTGGCAGATATGAAGGTAACTTCTTTTAAACAGCTTGGTATCAAGGACTATGTGGAGGTAAGGGATATTTACAATAAGGAGGTTTTGCCTTTTATTAAGGAAGTCGAAAAAATGATGAACCCCAACCGATAAGAGTATTCGAGCGAGAATCACTATAGTTTGAAAGTTTAGTTATTCAAAGAGTATAGGGGTGTAGTCTGTTACGGGTTATGCCCCTATTTTTGATTGATTTTGTATGATGGAGCGAGATAAAAAGGAAGATTTCAGAACGTTTGTAGTCAGATGGAACAATAAATTTCCGCTTGACAGATGGTACAGGAAGAAACATAACATTGCTTTCATGTCCGAGGAACACAAGAAATGCTCTTTTTTTCAACAACTTTTCGAGTTCGAGGAAGACCGGATGTTCAAGCAGGCTTTGGAGGACGAGGAAAAGAAAGTTGAATATGTTCCGAATATCGGTGAATGGCTGAAAGATTCCTATGACGAAATGGTAGACCAGGAAACCGATACCAAGGAAATAACGCAAAGTCAGATTGAAGCCTTCCGCGAGGAAATGGCGCGGATGGCCGAATACGAGGAAAGCCAAAAGGATAAGGAATAATGGCAGAGGATAAGAGGATTAGGATAGCGGCCGACACCACACCGCTAAGACAGTTGAGAGAAGAAGCGGTTTCTTTGTACCGCGAGATAAACCAGACTTCCATGCAGAGCGCACAGGAAGCCGAGAAAAGCATTTCACAGCTACGGGAACAACTTGCATTGATGGAGGACCGTAACGAGTTGGAAAGGCTGTTGCTTGACCTTAAAAGACAGTCTGCTGCCATTGATGCAACCACAATGCAAAAACCGTCTCCTATGCCGGAAAGACCGATAAGGAGACAGCCGCCTACAGAAGAACTTCCAAGACCGGAACAACCTACTATAGACCCCGAAACTGGGTCTATTACATGGGACGTGTCACCAAGAAGAAAAGAGGAACCCGTACAGCCGGAACCAAGACGGAAAGAACCAAGACCGGAAACGGATGTAGAAGAGTCTTTGCCTACAGAAGAACCGGAAGAAAAGCCAGTACCAAGAAGAAGGAGAAGAAAAGTCCAGGAACCCATACCGGACGTGGAACCTATCATAGATGAGGAAACTGGTTCTATGACCTGGGATTTGACACGGAAAACGCAAAGGGAAGGAGTTACCCCTATAGAAAGAGGTGTAGAAAGAGAAGAACCGACAACAAAGGAAACGCAGAAGGAAATATTAAGGGAGATAAACAGACACGTCGAGAATATAGACGAATCCGTTACGAACGTTGATAATTCCAAGAACTTCCAGGACAACAGTGAAAACAGAACGGACAACTCACGGCATACGGAGAATATAACCGAGAATGTTGTAAATATTGAAAAGAATACCCAGACAATAACGGAGAATACAACCGCTATAAGGGAAAAGGGGAATTTGGAGGTCGTTTCAGAACAACCGAACAGACCTCTATTAAGGGAAGACGATAGAATACAGAGAAGACCGGAAATAACGGATAACGGACAGACGGAAATCAAGTTTTCCGACGAGGGGATAATACGTGCTATTACAAGACTGGGAGTGGTAACGGATAATATAGGACGTGATGTCATTTCCGCTTTAAGAGGACTTGAAAAAGGAACGGGTGAGGAAAACCAAAGAACCAGTATTACCCGTTACCTGGAAACTATTGCAAATTCCGTATCTGTTATAGAAGACAGTGCAGAAAACATATTAGAAGAAATACAGAAAGCCGTTTCCGGTTCGGGTTTCGGAGGTGGAACGGGGACACCTGGCGGCATTGTACCACCTACCGGAAGTACAGGCGGAATAGGAGGAGGACTAAATATATTCGGAGGAGGATTAAAAGGAATATTGGGCGGTTTGGGGGCTTTGACGGCATTCAATACCGCCAAGAACGTATTGTCAGAAAGATATTTCCGGCAGCAGGAATTTGAAGCGCGTTCCCAATACCAAGGAACCGTGGAAACGGCCGCAAATTATACACGGTTACAAGCCGCTAACCAGGCAGACGCTTTTAGGTGGATTCCTCTAATTGGTGACACGATAGCAAAAAGCATAGAGTTGCCAGCACAGCTTGCAGCAGAAAAGATGATGGTAACTTTCGGGAAATACGCGGAAGGCGAAAGACGTGTTATCCCGTATGCACAGGTTATGGGTGTATCAGCCGGGGAAGCGTTCAGACAAGCCGGAAGGGAAGGAAGTTATGCAGCCGAATCACTTGGTATGGATTACGCTTCATACCTTGGAAGACGTGCCGAATTGATACGTGCAGGAGGAGGACGTTTTGTTGGTGGCAATGAATACGACCCGTATGCAGTAAGGGAAACGCAGTCTGTAATGGCGGCAGAAAGATTGTTCGGTCTGTCTCCTAATGCAGTCAACCGCTTGCAGGGCGCAATGAGGTTTGGAGACCAGGATTCCGGTACAGGGGCTTCTGCGATTATCAGAGAGTTCGAGCAGGCAATGAAAAATTTAGGCATTCCGTTCGAGCAGATAGCCTCTACAATGGAGGAAAGTTTAGATACTTTCATTACACAGTCGGACCAGATTCTTTCCAAACGTGGTGAGTTTGACGCAAAGGAGCTTGCAGCGATGTTCAGTGGAATACGCCAGGCAACCGGATTACAAGGAAGACAGCTTGAAAGGGTACAACAGGCATTTACCGGACAAGGAATATCAAAAGATGAGGTGACGAATGCAATGCTTGTACGGTCTATCCAGGAAGTTATGCCGGACAAAACATCCTATTCGGAAATCCAGGAAGAACTGGAAAAGATACGTGCAGGAGCGGCAGACCCCGAAGTTATGGAAAACTTCTTGAATAGGGTTGTAGAACGTACCGGGGGAGGTTCTGAACAGTTACGTTTGGCAATGTCCGAAATATTCCCTAATTTGTCTTGGAATGACATCAATTCCACGATACAAAAGGATAGTGACCCATCTAAGCTTGTGAGCAATCTGTTTGACTTGTATAAACAAGCAAGCCAAAGGATTAGGGAAACTCCTACAGAAGCTTATGATAGGGACGCAGCACGGAGGACTGTAGGTGCCGGGGAAACCATTTTGGCAGGTGATATGAATCGCCAGATGTCGGAAGGTGCGACCCAATTGAAAGAGATAAAAAAAGTTCTGGACAGTATTAAAGAAGATACTGCAATATTGGCAGGTGTGAAAGATAGAATAGATACTTATGCAGGAATGCCGAAACAAATAGTAGAAGACACGAAACTTGTTTCTGGTGCATATAAAGAAGCAGGTAGCTCCGATTGGGATGCTTTATTGAAAGGTATTCAAATGTCCATATCCAAAGGATTCTTGGATATAATTACAGCAGGAAAAAGTCGTAATATTCCAGCAGAAAGATAAGAACGATGAAAGTAAATATATTTAACATACAGAGTTATAAGTACAACGTAGAACCCCAAACGTTTATAGACGATTGGCAAAAGGGATTGGGACCAGATACACCGGAAGCAAAGAAATTATCGGTTCCGGAATTTATGGATGTGGTAAACGAGATTTCCAAAATTTCAAACCTGGACGCCATTTGGGCCACATACGACGATTGGGAGAAAGAGAAGTACAAGAACGAGTATTCAAACAAGAATTTGCCGTATATCAAGCCGAATACTCCTCTTTCCTTCCCTATAAAGGATTCTCCTTTGCTCATACAAAAAGCGTCAAAGAGCGATATGTTCATGAAGCAACGCGATTTTTCGGCTTATTGGTCTGAAAATTTGACAAAGCTTCTACAGGATAAGGAAGGATATGTAGCTGACAATGTGGTTGCACTGGACGAGGAAATGTCGGTAAGGACAAAAGTACAACCTATAAACATTAAGGTGTGGATATACTGCAAGGCTATAAACAAGGTTGTGGATGTAAGTCAGTTTGTCAATACATGTTCTACCGACAAGGGGTTCAAGAACGGCACGTTTTCAATCAACATAACACCCTTTAAGGACGCTAATATGTCGAATGTGTATGGTGCAGGGTATTATGATATATTCCCGGTTGTAACACCGAAAGGATACGACTATAAATCCTATCTTGAAAAGGTAGTACAGATAAACGATATAGTGTTTATCCGGTTTGAGCGGTTGAGACTGGAAGGAAGTTCGGACAGTGAAAATGCCAATGATTTGTTTGTACCGTTGAACAAGCTTGCCAATAACGGTCCGGACTATAATGTTTGGGATATGATAGGTTTTGTGGACAGTGTAATGGAAACCTATTCTTCGGAAGACAATTCAAAGAGTACCGTCATAAGCGGACGCGATATTGCAAAAATGTTTGTGGAGGACGGAAGTTATTTCATACCTTTGGAAAATGTCAATGATACTGTACAGAACTGGTTATTAAGAAAAACAGGTGGTGTATGGAATGGACGTAATGTGTTCGGTGGTGAGTATCAATTTGTATGGAATTTGGGGTACAAAACGATAAATGAATGTATTTGGTTTATTATTAATATAATGTCTTCTATCGGATTGTGTAGTGATGAAGTTTTTTCTTCATGGGGTGACAAGCGGATAACGGCATACAGTATTCCGGGACAGCAGGACTTGAAGGTGAGGGGAATATGGCAGATTGTTAAGCTGCAAGTGTCTGGGGATATAATGGAAAGGATTGTGACAGATACGGGGCTGGGGAACCCGAACGGAACGCTGATGCAGTACATGGAACGCATTTGCCAATATCCGTTGACAGAATTTTTCTTTGACACCTATATAAACACGATTGATGTCATTGTAAGACAGCCACCGTTTACGGAGAAGGCAATAAAAGACGCTTTCAAGTCGGAAAACTATATTACGATAACACCGGATAATGTAATATCGTATAATTTGAGCTATGACCCACGGGTTTACACTTGGTTCCAGTTGCACGCACAGAATGCACAGGTAGGTGGACGTGACAAACCAGGATTGGCTTTTGTTCCTATTGTGTACCTGGAAGAATATGTGGAACGATGGGGTAACAGGAAAATGGATTTCGTGGACATGTACTGTATTCGCATGATACAGAACGGAGCGGAAAACCAGAAGATATTTTCTACTTACCAGGCAACAATGCTGAATGACTTGATTTATCTTGTCGAAAGCAACATGTATGTACCTTTTACCCGGTGCGGAACGATAGAGATAAACGGGGACAGACGCATAAAGGTGGGAACTTTCGTGCTGAACCAAAGTACGAACGAGTTTTTCTATGTGACGAACGTAACCAACACTATATCATTTAACCGTGATGGGGTGGACAGACGTACCGTTTTACAGGTGGAAAGAGGATTCTATGTACCTATACTTAAAGGAAATCTGATGGAAGCGGTAAAAAGAAACGACAATTCGGTTTCTGAAAAATCAGCGTCCGGATTTACACCCGATTATTTTAAGTTGGTGGATTTAAGCGGTTTGAGACAGAAGGCGAAGGAAGCGGAAAGCGGACAGATAACATCCTATGACAACCCGACGGTTGACAAGCAGCAGTTTGATTATTTTTTGAACAGGAAATATTTCGGAGGACTTGAATAATGGCAGGAGGAGCACCAAGAATAAGCAGTAACAATTTGCCGCCTATAATGAAGGGGTATATAATGATACCCACGGATGTAGGCAGGGAAGCGTATATAGATACGGTATTTAGGACGAATATAGTTGCCGTGATGATGGAAGGCGGTATATTCCGTAATGATGCACGTATTACCAACGAGGCTATCAATAACATATGGTTTCCCGAAAAACCGGGTGAGAAGGGATGCCAGGTAATGATAGCGAGCAGCGATTTTCTTAATCAGCCTACAGTTATAGGCACCTTTATAGGGAATGATGAGGTTCCGGCATGGAGCGAGGATGTTATACGGATGAAAAAGCAGGTGGAAGGGGTAACTATGTCTATGACGATAGACCCACGCAACCAGGAATGGAACATGAACCTTACTTCTATAGAGAAGCCCGTAAATTTCAACGTTACATTAGGAGGTAACGAAAAACATAAGATAAGATTGCAGAGTTCGGGGGAAGCCGAGATAGTGGCTTCCAAGAAGGTGAAGGTAACCGGATATAACGAAGTCATTGCGGAAGTCGTTAATGTGGTCGAGGACGTGAAAGAAAAGGATAAGGAGATAAGGCGTTTCGCTATGAACATGGAAGAGGCTAATTTTACGTGGAAGACCCAGGACAAGACAACCGTAATAAAGGCCGACCCCAACACTGTAGACGTTAATTTCCACGACGGGAAAAGCCATATAACAATGGATGAAAGCGGCGTAGTGCTGGGATATGACAATGATGCGGAAATGATTCAGTTAACGCAGAACCTAATAAAGCTTATGACCGGACAGAAAGTCAATATAAACAATGCGAAGGAACCTCTAACACTGGCGAACACTTTGATACAGCTATTGAATAATGTGGAGAACCAGATAATGACACTAAAGAACGCATGGCAAACAGCGCTTGCAGGTTCGGGGGCGATGGATGGAGGTAAAGCCGGATTCGGTGCCGGGGTCGGTGCGGTAGCGGCAGTAAACCCGTTACAGTTTGATGGAATAAAAAGCACGGTAACTTTTTCGGATTGATAATAATTTTGTATTTTTGAAAACGATAAGAAAAGATTATGGCAAACGTCGCACAATCAGCAATACAGAAAGCAGGGTCTTTGATAGAGACAGCCGGAAGAGCTATACTTGCATCTCAATTTCCTAATGATTTTGAGGTGTATCTTTGTACGCTTGAACTGGCAGATTCAAAGAACAATACGATAGATTTTTTCACATTCCCTATTACCCCGAATGCGATAAGCAAGACGGAAGCAAAAAGGGAAAACATAAGGAATACGGCAGGGGGCGTTACGGTGTTGTCTTCTCCTACTTTTGTACCGCAGGATATAACGATAAGAGGAGATTTCGGACGTACTTTCAAGTTGTTGTTGTCGCTTGGCGGTGGTGCGTCAAGTTTGGCAGGAGCGGCCTATAGTCTGTCAGCCGGAAAATGGAGTTTAAGCGATGTTTCGGGGAAAAGTACGAATTCTTTAAAATCAGCTTCATTTGACCCATCTGTAAAAAATGGATATGGATGCACGAAGATATTGCAAGCTATCATATCAAAAAGTAACGGTGTGGATAAGGACGGCTTGCCATTCCGTCTTTACTTTTATAATATGGCTTTGGGTGAGAGTTATTTGGTAGTTGTACCTCCTACAGGGTTGGTATTGAATCAGAGTTTGCAGCGCAATATGATTTGGGAATATTCGCTTACAATGACAGCGATAGCCCCTATAGAAGCGGTGGCAGGAGAACAGAAAGCAAAAACAGCACTTACTAAAATTTGTACGGCTGCTGCAATACAGAAAGGTGTTAATGATTTGGCGGCTTCACTTGCAGCTTTGTTATAATAAAGGAGGTTAAAGGATGGACGCAGTAATGGAAACGGCATACGCCAAGTTCAAAAATATTACCGGGTATGACATAAAACAGTTCTTCCAAAATTATGTTGATTTTTGTAACAATTACTATGCTTACATAGTGGATTATTACCAGGGAGGAGAACTGAATGCAGAATCATTCTATCAGTTGGATAAGATGATAGCGCAAATTAATATCGTAGAGCCTATGTTCCAGCTTCACGAAAACAAGTTGGACGATATTTCTATGTGGGAAATATTAGACAACTTTTCGGAAGTGGAAACAAAGATATTGACAATAAAAAATTCTGACAGGTGGTTAAGAAGCGCAACCATAGGAAGACAGAACACCCTACAACTTGACAAGCAGTTAAGGACAGGAGAAACATTCGAGAATGTTGCGGAAGAAATTGCAATGACAGACCCAGAGGACGATTGGACTTCTATAACTACACCACAATACATCATAGAAGAAGATTATGAAGCAGGACGGGGAAGTAATACATTTGCCGTGAATCTTCGGAATGTCGGTGTGAATTATGTGGATAATGTGGTAGATACGCTTGTAGGGGAGAATGTGTTAGGCAAAGACATAGATACCGAATTCGAGTTTAAGAATGACGATTTGAAGGTGAAGAAATTCGGTACGTCTATGGAACAAGCGTTGAAAATTATATTGGAAGCCTTGAAAGGCTGTATTCCGGAATTCAAGGATTACGGGTTACCATCCGATTTTATCGGACAGACAACGAACGCAATACAATATCCGGTGATATTTAAGGCTCTTATGAACATGTTCCAAAGGGATAACCGATGGGCGAGTGCAGAGCTTTTGGATTTGGTAAAAAAAGAAGACGCGGTATTTATGAAGGTAAAGGCTACAACCGTGACGAGAGAAGATTTTGTTATTAATGTTCCTATTTAAATATATTCAAAAATGATTACAAAAACAGCGAATACGATTGCAAATTTAAAGAATTTGTGGATTGAAATGTTTTTAAACAAGACCGACCGCGTTTCAAATATTGCGGACGGCTCTGTACTTAATGGCGTTGCCTATGGTACTGCAAAGGTGGCGCAAAAAGCGATAAAGGATATCGCCATAGTGGAGGCGCAGATTTTCCCAAAGTCGGCAACAGGCGATTATCTGGACAAATCGGCCGCGTTGTTTGGTGTAAGTCCGAGAAAAGAAGCACTTGGTTCCTCTACTTATGTACGTGTTTTTGCCGAGCCTGGTACGCATTATGAGGTAGGAACAAAGTTTATTTCAAAGAACGGAGTGCAATTTACTGTAGACCAACCTTTTACGGTTGATAAGTCGGGATATGGATATATCAGTGTAAGAAGCGTTATCACTGGGTCTGCTACCAATGTGGAGGCAAACAGCATTACGGAAGTATCGCCAAGACCATTGACACATATAGAGTGCACGAATGAATATGCGGCTATTGGTGGACGTGATTATGAGGACGACGAGACATTCAGAAACAGAATAATAAATTACAACAACAAGCTTTCCACCGATACAATGGAAGGCTGGACACAGATATTCCAGGATTTGGATTCACGCATTCTAAAGGTTATGAATGTCGGTTTGGGTGAGGACGGAAAGACGCACATCTACCTTGTAACCCAAAACGGGTCTTTCTTTACGGACGATGAATTGGAAGAATTGCTTACAAAAGCTACACCCTATTTCGGATTGACCGAACTTGATTTGCAGGGGAATACACTTGGAATTGTGATTGAGAATGCAAAATGGATGTATGTAGGCGGTGAAGAGGGGGTGGATTTCCGTGTGGAATTGTCGCCTAATGCAGTGATTGCGGATGTAAGAAAAAATATCCAGATTGCAATGACGAAGTATCTGGATTTCCGTTTCTGGGAAGCAGGCAAAAAGGTAGAATGGGATGATTTGCTGGAAGTGGTGAAGACTGCGGAAGGCGTTAAGTATGTACCGGACGAATATTTCTTTCCCTACTTTGATGAAGAGGTGCCTTTGAATATGTTGCCTCGCATTAAGGGATTCAGAATGCGAGACTTGGAAGGAAATATTCTGTATGATTCGGGTAGCAGCTTGTCCAATATTTTCTATCCGGCAGGAGAAAGCGACATATATAAAGGCTCCCAATCGGTTATAGCATCACAGAAATACTTGTGTTCATTTACCGTAACTAATACCAAGAATGTAGCCGTACCGGGCGCATATATAACAATAGGAAACAAGGTAATCATTACGGACAGTAACGGTACGGCAAACATTCTTTTGGAGAACGGGGAATACACATACATATTGTCAAAAACGAACTGGACGCAAAAGACAGGGGATTTTGTCGTTCTGAACAACCCTATTTATATAAACATAAATGATTTCATTGCAACACCCTATCCGGTTACGTTTACTGTATATGAAGGAGAAGCGCCTTTGCAGGGTGTCAAGGTGACGACAAGCGTGTACACGTATGAAACGGACGATAAGGGACAGGCGGTCATTAATTTGGAGCCGGGAACCTATGAATACAAGCTTGAAAAATCGGGTTTCCAGACCATAGAAAGTGTATTTACGGTTGAAAATCAGCCAGTAGATATATTTCAAAGAATGTTCCTTACAAAAATGAATGTAAATTTTGCTGTAATTGACAGAAACAGAAGTATTTATATTCCGGAAGCAAACATCACAATAAATGACATAAAGGAAAAGACGGATAACGAAGGGCAGGCAAGCATGGGGCTGCAAACCGGGAAATATGAAATGAGGGTTGCAAAAGAAGATTATCAAGACCTTGTAAAGGAAATTGAGATTGTCGGAGAAGACCCTAATTGTATTCTCGTCGAAATGACGGCAATTCCGTATGCGATAAAGTTTACAGTACTGGATTCTGCTACCCATATGGTTTTGGAAGGAGCAACGATAAAGATAAATGGTTCTACCTATCTAACAGACAAGGAAGGTATAGCGATTATAAGCTTGCCGAACGGAACCTATGAATATACGGCTTTCAAGTCCGGTTATATGTCCGTTAATGATTTTATAGTGGTGGAAGGTTCGGAAGTATCTAAGATTGTGGAACTGGAGCAAGCCTTCTATACATTCCGCTTGACTGTACGGGACATTGAGAACGGTAATTATATCCAGGGTGCGGAATTGCAAATAAACGGAGAGACGCGTGTAACGAACGTTAACGGTGTTGCAAGCGTGACACTTGGAAACGGTGACTATGAATATACGGTAACGCATAGAAACTATAAGAGATACACCGGAACGGTGACTATCAAGGACCAGGATGTACCGGAAACAATTTACCTGGAATTGAGAGACACGGTAATAACATATACCGCAACGGACGCGATAACGAAGGCTCCTATTTCCGGTGTATATATCGAATTGATAAACAAAGGGACCGGAATTAAGGTGGATTCTGGCTATACGAATGACATAGGTGTGTTGCAGCTTGGAGCGGAAGCAGGGGAATATACCTGGAACGCGACACACAGATATTATGACGCAGTAGAAAACCAGGCGATAACACTCGAAAAACTGAAGGATATAGACCTTCCTTTCACTATGACAAGAAGGGAAATCGAACCGGAAGTTGACGTAATAGAGAATATTCCCGGTGTGTCCGGTGATGCTACTACAGTAAGATTCAGTGGTGAAAATACAGCCGAGACGTTATCCAATGACAGTTATTATTACATAGTTCATACACCGGAAAATTTCGTTGTTCCTAACAAAGGAGTGACGTTTGATTTGATGGACCATGTAAAGACTTTCAGACGTGCAGAAATTGGTGGTGAGGATGAGCCATACGATTTTACAAGTGGAGGTGCTGAATTGAAATTCAATATATCGAATGACGAAATAGCTTCTTTGGAAGGTACGATGTTGACAGTGCAGCCGAATGTGACACGTGATGCAGAGCCAAGGGCTTTCTATGTGGACGTGACGATAACGACCCCGGTAAGCCAGGTGACTGTAAAGATAACTGCTGAACAGAAAGCTGCTCTGAACTTCAATCCGGTTAAGGCCGGAATTGTCGTTTCGGTAAAAAATATGTACAATGATAATGTACGGGAATATACGACGAATGCGGCAGGAAAGATATTTCCAGAAGTGATGCCGGGAATTGATTATCAGTTGACAATAAAGGAGAAAGGTTTCTATGAGAATGAAGGTCTGCTAATCAAGAACTGGGGCTTCGGTGCGAGTGTACCTACACTGATGGAAATTACATGCTCGAAGAAGGCAGAATTACGGGTGAAGCAGCAGAATACCCTAAGACCGCTTGAAAATGCGACTATAAAGGTGTCCGGAATGTCACTGCCTCAAACCGTTACGTCCGGAAGTGATGGTTCGGCAAGAGTGTACATTTCACCTATTGCAATGAGCTATGAGTGTGCAGTAACAGACCATACGAAAAAGACCGGAACATTCACACCCCCGTTGTCGGCTGATTATATGGATATAATCATGGGTTATGCTGCAATGACATTCAGTCTGACATTGACAGCAAGTAACCCCTATTCCAAGGCGGCAGAAAGTTGTCCGGTAACGGTTACGAGTGCATGGAGCGGAACATCTTCACAATCATATAGTTTTTCTGGAACAACGGATGCAAGCGGACAATTGACATCACAAGGAAATGGAAATTTCAATATACCGCCTGGAAATTATACGATAACCTATGGAGGTGGAAACAGTAATTTCAACAGCAAGACAGAAAACATCTATCTGCCTACGGACAAGACGCATTCAGCAGTATTAACAAGAAGAACGAAATCAGTCACATTCACGGTAAAAGAAATAATACCCTCTATTTCGACTACAGTATCCAATCCGGTAAAAACAGGTCTCGTGCTTGCATGCTATTACAATGACAACGGTACATCTTCCGGTGCGAATGTAACGACGAATGCAAGCGGACAATTTACAAAAACAGTGTATGCAGGAATTGCAGAACGTTTCCAGGTGCAACCAATAGGATTCTATTCTGGAAACGGTGCAATAGCTACAGTCAATTATAAAGATGTAAACACAAAAGACCTTGTATATACATGTTCAAAGAGAATTCCGGTATATATCACATCCAATCTGTATGGTGAGTTAAGTGGCGCATCAGTGACGTTCAACGGAATGTCTGTGAACCAGACAGGAACGACCGATACGGACGGGATAGTGCAAATGTACATATCTCCGGTAAATATGTCTTACAGTGTAAGCAAGCAACATTACAATATCAAGACTGGGAATTTCAAGCCTACCGGAACAGAAACAAGAATGGATATTGAATTGGAGGCGAAGGAATATCCAGTCACTTTCCATGTATCAACACAGGGAGTTTTACCACCGGATGGAATTTTGGTACGTGTAACAAACAATGTATTGTCGAACATTGTGTTTGAGGGTGAGACGAACGCGGAAGGAACGGTAGTCATGCAGAATGTTCCGGTAGGAGAATATACTTATGAGGTTCTTGCAGGTGAAGTTTCATCCGATACATTTTCACATCCCCAAAGTGAAAGCGGTACAGTGCTGGATGTAGAAGCACAATATGAATTGATTAACGTAGGTATTCAAGTTTCGGAGGTGTACGGTACGGCAGGAAGAGCGTACTTGTCAAATCAGACTATTACAATGACATCCAAGGCAGGAACGATAAAGCTTACTTTGGATGAGAACGGTTATACCAATCAGTTATTGATAAAGGGACTGGAATACACGTTTACGACTGATTCATACCCGGCTTTTTATAGCAACCCGACACAATCCTATACATGGACCGAAGACGGTGTGATATGGCCGTTCGACTTGAATGTGACCTCAAAGATAACGGTCAATGTAAAGGATGTATATGTGAAAAACAATATCCAAGGAGTAACGGTAACTTACAACGAACAGATAGTGACGACGGATGCAAGCGGAAACGCTTCATTGTTCCGGTCAGCACTGGAAAAGGATTATTCTTTAGACAAGGAGGATTACAGCACGGTAAACGGAACCATTGCTCCTACTACAGCTTCACCGCTTAATGTTACGATGCTAAGAAATAAGCATGTAGTGACAGTACAGCAATATGAAGTGATACCGGGTGGTGCAAAAGTTATTTTGGGTAATGATACAAATTTTACACTTGCTTATACATCCGCAGCAGGAAATGGAACAGTAGACCACGGGACAAATACATTTGAGGCGTATTTAGGCATTCCAATCACATTTACAATATCTGCGCCAGATAGAAGACCGTTTTATGTAAATTATGAACAAACGCACACATTTACAGAAAATAATGAAGTGTGGAACATGGAGCTTACTTGTGCTAAGCAGATAACCGTAAATGTAAAGGATGATGTGCCAGGGGCAAATGTACAAGGTGCGACAGTAACATATTTCGAGCAGACAAAAACAACAGATACAAGCGGTAACGCTGTGTTCTATTGGAGTGGTTCAGACTCGCGTAATATATCGGTAAGCGCATCAAATCTTGAATCTTATACTGGACAAATCAGATACGATTCTACAACTCCATTTAATGTTGTACTGACACGTGCAGCGAATCCGGTTACGCTGGTTGTGAAAGAAGTAGTGGGAAGCACCTCTACACCATACCGAAGCTTGCAGATAAAATATACATCCGGAAGCGCGACTGGAACACTCACGACGGACGCAAACGGTTCAGTGACATTCAACGGATATATAGGTACGGAAATGACATTCACGGTAGTGGGACATCCGGAATTCTACAGCAATCCTACACAGACGCATACCTATACAGCCGCTAATCAGTCGTGGACTATGAATCTGACAGTAATGGCAAAGATAACTATAAATGTCAAGTCTAATGTGCCGAGCGGAACGAATCTAAGTGGTGCGACGGTAAAATATTTTAATCAGACCGGAACAACTGATGCAAGCGGCAACGTATCATTGTTCAGAAGTTCGGTCACAAATACGGTATCAGCAACGGCAAATTATTATGACAGCTATTCGGGCAGTATAACGTCAAGTTCAGCATCTCCGTTCAATGTGGTAATGACGCGTTCAACCGCGACAGTAAGTCTTGGAATAAGAGAAGTCGTTCCGGTTACTCCTAAATACATGATTGAAATCACTACAGATGCAAGTTCTTCCGTATCACCAGGATTAGGAGGCTTTTCATTTGGTACATCTACATCAGCAAACAGGGAATTTGTGGCATATTTCAGAGCAAAGATTCCTGCTGGCAGAAAGCTTAATTTTGCAAGTAATGCGACAGGAGACAATCCAGTAAGAAAATGGGTCGCTTCTAACGATGGAAACGGAACAGGAGGATGGTATACTTATGCTTATTATGTAAGATGTGGTGCTACTGGAAGTTTTTCAACAACCAATTATTTTTATATAAATGGTGGAAGTAGACCAGTGACGTGGTACCTTGAGATGGCAACCGTATTCGACATAACCGGAAGTAATGTTCAGAATAAATCGGATGCAGAGATTTTGAGCAAGTGTACTCTTGATAAGATAATAAGTAGTCACAAAGATTTTCTTTTCAGTGAAAGTTTTAACGGAGTAAATATGTATAACAATAGTGGTACAAGTGCTGTAACTTTAACAAGAAAGGCGGCTTCTGGAACAGATACGTTCGGTTTTACAATGGGTTCTTATTCGTCCATGAAAATGAAATTCAGCCCGGCAGCTTCTACAAGTCCTTTGACGCTTGACACGAACGGCAATGTATCTTTTGTATGCTATCTGGGTACGCCAGTGACATTTACTCCGGTAACAAGGTCTGATTATTACATTAATCCGAATGTTGCATTGACTTATACAGCAGCAGGACAGTTCCAGGGAATATATCTGATTTGCAAGAATAAGATAACCATTAATACAGTAGCGAATATCTACAATACATCTAATGCGCTTTCGGGAACGATTACATATTTTGGTCAAACACTTCCATCCGGAGGAAGCTTCTATAGAAGTGGATTAGACAGACAAATGACTGCTACGGCACAGTATTTTAACAATTATGTAGGAACAGTGACTGCCACACAGACATCACCCTATACAGTGACGATGAACAGAACGACAAGGACGGTGACACTGACGGTTGTAGAGAAAATTCCAAACATCACCACTACCTATGCTTTAAGGGATGCGGTGATGGTTAGAAGCGTACCTACTGGTTCTAATGCCCCGGCAGGAGAAATAACGTTGGATGCAAGCGGAAAGAAAACAAATACGGTATATGCAGGTATAAATTACACCTACACACCGAAAAACAACGCAAGTTATTACAGCAATGCAAGCCAGGAATGGACGTGGGTATCTGAAAATCAATCCTGGACTATGACATTGAATGTGACGGCACGTCTTACATTTAACATAAAGAGTTCTAATTATGGGACAAATATAAGTGGTGTGGCTGCGGAATGTTTCTATCAGACCGGAACAACGGACAGTAGCGGTAACTTCACCATTTACAGAAGTGGTATAAGTAGAAGCTACTCATTCTCCAAAACGAACTATAATGCGTTATCCGGTACGTTATCATCTACACAAGCAAGTCCTCTTAATCTGAAAATGAGTGAGACAAGTTCTTCTATAACATTCACCATAAAGGACTACTATCAAGGAGCAGTAAAAGGAAATGCGAACGGATGTCCGGTCACAATGACGAATTCGCAATTATCGTCAATCAATTTTACAGGAACGACAAACAGTAGCGGACAGGTGACGTTCGGACCAATGATAGCTGGGAATTATAACATAACATGGGGTGGTGGTACGAGCTATTGGGTATCAAGTACGGGAACAATAACAATGCCTCTATCAGCGAATACAAGAAATGCAACGAGATTGACGAAGAGTGTAAAAACTTCTTTCCGGTTAAAGGTACCACTTTCAACGCCAGTATTAGGATGGTGGAGAGTGAACACATTAGTAACGCCCGCATTTACGACAGCAGGAAAGACAGATGTATTGGCACTTGCTTTAGATGGGAATACATATAGGGATGCAACGTATACATTCATTGCAGGTATAACGACAACCATAGCCGCAAACAAGTCGGGTTATTATGTGACAGGAGAAAGCACCTCAGAGAAAACGTATTCCATCACTCCTACTTATAATTTTAATAATATAGGACATAACAATGACGCTACAGCATTTTATTCTACTGCAATAAAGAGTATAACAGTGACAGTGCAAAATAGTTATACGAATGCGGCTGTAAGTGGTGCAACGATGAAAGTATATGGTATTAATGGAGATAGTTCAGATTCTAATAATTATGCTACGCAGATAGTAACGACGAACAGTTCTGGACAAGCAACTATATATGTGTCCGGCACCACAATGAGATACATAGTAAGTGCGACAAGATACGTGACATTAAACACCACCAATACGAATACCTCTAATTTTACAATCAAGCTGGTACCAAGTGAAGTGACGATAACGATAACGGTAAAGGACGCGACCACAGGAACAAGCGTGGGAAGCGGATGTATAGTGAAGCTGTCAAGTAACAACACCAGCACAGCATATAGCGGCACTACAAATTCGAGTGGACAGGTGGTACTCACAATAAAGTCGGGTAACTATTGGTGGGAAGCAGGAGGTACGACAACATGGGGAGCGAGCGGAACCGGAACATGGAACTATCCGAACCGTTCCACTACTTCCATCTCTCTCGTCAAAGACCAGTCCATAACGATAGAGGCTCTAAAGGTAGGAGTGTGGGTGAGTGATGAATGGAGCAGTAGTAATTTTGGAGCAAACGCAACTTCTCGTAAAAATTCGTATTCTGGGTTATATGTAGAACCAGTTATAGAGGCAAATAAGACATATCCAAGTAGTTCGTGTGCAGCTGTATTGACGTATGACCCAACTCAAATGGTTATATCTTCTCAAAAAACGGTTATTTCTCTTTATACAGACTTGGCGTATGTTTGTGCAGCATCAACACTTTTTGATTCTGCGACATCGACAGATTCACAAAGATTATATGGATATGACTATATACAAGGAAGCTTTTATTTAAGTTCTACCTCTGATGGTGATTTCCAGAACTTAAATTATGTACTTTATGGATTTTCTAATCCAAATAGGTTAACATTTGGACAAATAAATATAAGAAGAGGTTCTTTGAATTATGTAAAGGGAATGAATAATTCTACTTTAGGTTCAGTATTCCAAAATAGTAATAATTATTCTATACGAAATGCCATTTGTACTTTGATAACACAAAAAGAAGCGGATTCAATTAATGATTATATTAATGCACAAGAAATAGTGGCGATACCAGACACACCTGATTCTATTGATAAAATTAGGATAGACATTAGGAGTTCTGAAATTGGTTCTTCTGCTTTTTCTTCTTATATTTTAAATCTTGTTGGACCTTCTGTTGGAAGAAAAATAAATATATTCTTTTATAAAAGAGCGTATGTTAACATTTCTAAACATCAATTGATATTGTTAGTATACGGGCCTCAAAAGACTTTTTCAAAAGAAGATTTGACCTATGATTTTTATATATTGGTATGGAAAGGTTCTTCTACATGGAATTATATACATAGTTATAGTGGTTTTCAATATTGGAATTGTTACAACAACATACCTTCTTCCATTACCAACAATATGGGAGGCAATGTGTGGATGTCAACAGATAGAAGGTTAATGTTTTATGTCGGTAAGGGTCCTTGGGGGTCGTCAAAAGGAATAAATACAGCAAGAGGCGCCTCTAATTTGATTAATGAAAACGGCTGGGCGGAAACGTCAGTAAGTATTAATGATAGCTTTACAGCAGAGTTAAGAAACACTCTTGCAAATTATTATGTCCTTGACATTATATTTAATTCTACGGGTAGTAAAATGATTGTTTTTTGTAATGGGCAAAGAGGAGTGCAAGGAGAAACGACTATTACTAATTCTTATGTAGAAGGTATACATCCAACTAATATATTTTGCTTTGTGATATTAAGTGGTGGTAAATGGAAAAATATACCTTATAGTATACCAGGATTTACTAATTTCTGGAATAAATATAATGCTTCTGGAAGTGGAAAATTGAGACCATTCTTTAGTGTTAATAAAAATTATTTGGGTAATACGTGGGATATGAGCTTCGTTTATCCATCATATAGTGAAAATGCGACAGCTTATTACGCTAAACTGACTTTCGGAGACTAATAAAATAAGTGTTCATATTAATTAAGGCAACCATATACCTAAACATCTTTATTATGAATTGGTATATGGTTGCCGTTTTATTTATTCTCCCCAGGTTAAATTATAACTATAGGAAGTATAAGGGGGTTGCCCTCCTGGATAAACGAAATTAATTATCTCATTATTTATGAAATTAAAGGAAGGTTTGTAAGTATTACCAGAACTTGAAGCGGAAGCTGCATATTTGTCCCATAATGAACTCAATCCTACGTTAGTATGTGACAGTTGTTTCCATTGCTTTTTTGATTTGTCCAATATAAAGCACATTATAATATCGGGTTGAATTCCTTCAATATAAGTTGTCTCTGTTAAAGTACCATCACCGAAATATCCTTTAGAAGAATTCCCAAGAACCATCATTTTATCAGAATTAGAATTGAATTTGACTTTCAATATGTAATATTCTTTTGTGGCTTGATATACAGAATCTGTATTTGTAGATATTACATACGATTTGTTCGTGAATCCAGTTTCTGTAAATAATACAGAAGTGTCCGCAGTACGTATATAATACAATCCTTTTGTATAAACTGAAGCAGAAGAAGTAGAAATAAAGAACCACCATTTTGAATCGGGTGAAATCCAGCAATCTCCTCCAACAACTTCCGTAATTTCAGATGGAATATTATAATAGCAAGCCCAGTTAGATATATCCATTATTTCTATACCCGTTGTATTTCCCATAGTTACAACATAAATCAAATAATCGAATTTATTTGTCACTTGTTCATTAAATAATCTTCCCAACAATATTGCTTTTTTATTAATTTCTCCTATTTTAATAAAACCAATATGATTCCAACTTATTGAATCTGGGTATGGATAATTAGTAAGCTCTCTATAATCAATTCGCTCATTTGATGATGTAGTACCTCCCGTTTTAACTTGAACTCTTCCTACTATGAAAAAATAATTATTATAACCATATACATTGTAGTAATACCAGTTATTTTGGGCAGTAGAAATAACTGATATTATAGCAATTGCTTTTAATATAGAATAATTATTGAGCAACTTTAATAAATTATTTGACGAAAGTCCTAAAACATAAGCATTATTACTTCTTTTATAAGTGATTACTGCGTTAGGTGCAGTCGTAAACATATCCACTGTACCTATATAAAGAGAATACTGGAATATACATGCATAATTAATTATATATAATTTACCGTTATCATCATTATATATAGATGCTTCACCATTTAAAATAGGGGAAGACGGTGATAAAACATTTATATACACCTTATTCTCCCAAAGAATATAATTTTCTTGGGTAAGTTTTATTAAGGAAGTTTCTCGAAGACTTGACGACTGTGTATTTGCACAAGAAAATCCGAAATAAGTACCCGATGGTGATTTAAATGCTATTGCAAATGAATTACTGATAGCCAAAACATCATGCGATACATTTCGCATTAATAAGGTTGTGTAATATCCAGATGGTAGATTTTGGCTGAAATATGGATTCATTTTTGCTGATTCTACATCACTCACCCACACTCCTACCTTTAGAGCCTCTATCGTTATGGACTGGTCTTTGACGAGAGAGATTGAGGTGGTGGAACGGTTCTACAGTATTTTTCGTCGTGTTTGTTTTCGTAATATCCAAAATTAATCGTATTTTTACCGTGCAATTAATTGTAGTTCAACATGGAAGTAAAACAGAAGAAAGAAAACCCGTGTGGGGGATTATTTTTACCCCAGTCCACACCTATATATGATAATTTGCCTTTCAGTCGTTTTTTCGAGGAAAACGACAAGGAAGTGATACGGTGGGCAGAAAACGTGCTCGAAAAACTGGAAGGAAGGGGGATTTTGCCTACATTCTTAAAGAAGAAAGAGAACGAGGATTTCCGTGCCTTTTGGGGAACCATAACTCATATATTCGCTTTGATAGTGTTGTATGCAAGACAATACAAAAAGATAGACACGAATCAAATTTTGTTCGAGATGTTTATTCAGAACAGAGGGCTTGTTACTAACATGGTGGACAGCCAGGAACAGATGAAATACCTATTCTATAATTACCTGGAAGAATATTCAAAGCGTGGAAGACTTGACATCATAAGCAAGGAAGGCGAGATATTGGGAGAATTATTACGACTGATAAGATACAATTCGTTGGACGAATTCATTTTTGCATTGTTGAGACCGGAAGCTACGGGATGGGCGATGGGACATAGTTCACCTACATGTGACCGGACGAATACAGTAATGAATGTATCAAAAGCGTATGAATATACAAAAGGAGTACAGGATTTGAATAATTATCCTCTATTGATACCGGAAAGTATAAGTATAACGCAGGACGAAAACGGGGATGATGACGAGATATTCAATGCTATGACATTTTTTGGCAACCAAGCCGTGGGTATAGACGGAAGGGTGGATTTGGACAAGCTTATAATTATAGACCCGAACCTATCCTATGAAATATCATTGCAAGTAAAGGTGTCGGCTACAGACAATGAAAACCTAAAGTTTGGAGTAGCAGGATATGAAACGGTAGATGGCGAGCCGTTGTCTATGGGAATATTGGAAAACGGACAGATAACCGGAAGTTCCCTTTGGTTCCATGAAAACGAATATTTGGACATAAAGAATGACGGCATGTATTACTACATAAAAGGAATACTGCTGTCAACGAACGAGAAGTTTTTGAACGCGCCTACGCTTAATTTCCCGTCTGGACGTGCTTTGTCTATAATGCCGGGAATGAAGTATATCGCACCTATATTTATCCAAGAAAGAACGGTCGGAAATCACCCGTATGTATATATATACGATTTTCATGTGAAACCCTTATATTTGCCGTTTTCACAAGGATATTTGGGTGAACGTGACATTATAGCTGCTTACTATAAAAACAACGCATATCAGAGACAATTTACTGTAGAGACTTTCTTAAAAAATTACCTTGTTGGATATAAGAACATATTCGGCAGTGAACTGATACGTCCTTATGTAGGAGAGGAAGAATATCAGATATTGTTCAAGGTGTTTTCAAACCGAAACAAGTACATACCCAATGCAAGGATTACGATAAACGAGGAAGAGCTTGTAACGGACGTGAACGGTGAAGCAAAGATAACGTTACCGCGCGGACAATGGTATTATGAGGTGGAAGCCGAAAACTTTGAAAACGTGGAAAACTCCTTATTAGTGGATAAGGATGCTGTAGAATATGTACAGTTAATGGGAGCCGCCTATGAACGGATGGTTACGTTCTTTGTGCGCGACAAGGAGACAAAAGACTGGATGCAGAACGTGAAAGTGTCCTTTGCAGGAAAGGTGCAATATACCGGAAGCAACGGTATAGTGACATTTGAGGTATTCCCCGGTATATATGAATATGTGGCAGAATACGAGGACTATTATACGGTAAGAAGAAATGCTGAAATAGTGGATTCTACCAATATCGAAATCGAGATGGAAAAGATACCTTACTATAATGTAACTTTCCGTATAAGGGACGGTGTGGAGCCAGTATCGGGTGCATCTGTATTGGTGACGGGTGAGGGAATTCCTAACCAGACCGGAAGCTCTAATGCGCAGGGACTTGCAACCGGGTTTATATATCCGGCAGGAACGTATCATTATAAGGTCGTGAAAGAAGGATATATAACCGTGGAAAAGGATTTTACCATATACGGAAACGCGGTTATAGACATACAGTTCAATCCCATACCGAAATACAACATAAACTTTGTCGTGAGAAGCAACGGGTTGCCCGTAGCGAAAGCGGATGTTACTTTTAACGGCACAACCCTACAGACGGAAAGAAACGGGGTTGTGACATTTGTAGAGGTGGCAGGTTCTTATGCCTGGAAGGTGTCAAAGACGGAATTTAACGGGCAGGAAGGAACGGTGGAAGTCGTGGATAAGGACGTGACGGTAGAAGTTGACTTGGTGCAGATAGGCTATCTGATTGATTTTTATGTTACGGACGATAACAATACACCGCTTGACGATGCTTTGGTTACTGTAGGTACGGAATCAATAAGTACGAGTGGAGGGCAGGCGCAATTTGTCCGTATATCGGGCGGTTATAACTGGACCGTACAGAAGGAAGGATATTATACGAAACAAGGTGTTGTGACGGTGAACGGAGAGAACAAGAGAGTGGATGTACAATTGAAGCTTGTTACCTACGACATCATATTTACCGTGAGAATGAGCGGACAGCCCGTCAAGAACCAGCCCGTAGTGCTTGGTGTAGGGGAGGATGAACAAACGGTCAATACGGACGCGAGCGGAAACGCAGTCTTTAACCGTGTGCCGGGCAGTTATCCGTGGAATGTGACAAAAACGGGGTATGAGCCGAGAACAGGAACGGCAGTATTGATAAACCAGCCTTTAGCCATAACGGTAGACCTTGTTAAGCAGACCGGAAAACTGACGGTAACGGTATTGGATGTGGAAACGAACAATCCTATTAGTAATGCGGTAGTGACGATAAACGGGGAAACGAGATATTCCAACAACAACGGTATCGCGGCAAGCTGGACGCTTGAACTTGGTGTGTGGGAGTGGAGCGCGTCTCACCAGGACTATAACCCGGCAAAGGGGAATGTGAACATAACGGCAGGAGACAATGCCTATACTATAAAGATGGCAGAAAAGGCGTCCGTGCCGTTCAACGTGACGTTCCAGGCGACTATAGGAAGTGCGCAGGCTTCTGGGGCGACAATCGAGATTGTAGGACAAAGCGAAAAGTTGACAACGAACGAATTAGGGTTGGTATCTACGCAATTGTTTTCGGGTACATACGATTATGTGGCAAAATATCCTTATTGTTATGACGTGGTGAATTCGTTTACCGTGTACAATTCGGACACCCGTGTTCCTATCAATTTTACCGTAAAGAGGGTGAATGTGAGAATACAGGTTGTCAACGGCAGCAATATAGGTATAAGTGGGGCACAGGTGACGTTTAACGGAATGACGCAATATTCCGATGGACAAGGATATACGACCTTCAATGTGGAGGCAGGAAGTTCCGGTACGGCCACGGCAAGCAAGCTTCCCCAATATAATGAAAATAGCACATTCGTATCAGTAGGAGAATACGATACAAGTGCGACGATAGTTCTTGGCGTAAATACCTATAAAGTTATTTTCGACGTGGTGGACGAGAAAGGTATTTCCATAAGGAGCGTGCGTATTGTATGCGGAGGTACGGTAAAGAACACGGATGGAGCCGGGCGTGCGGTATTCGGAACATACGTGCCGCCCCAGACATTAAGCTGGCAGGCGTCAAAAGCCGGATATCAGAGCCAGAACGGTTCGGTAAGCATAAGCAATAGCGACGAATATGTTAACGTCGTAATGACGCGTAACAAGTGCCAGGTTACATATAACGTGCGTACAAAGAGCGGTTCTCCTATTTCGGGTGTTACCGTAGAGGACAATATAAGTTCGGGCGTGACAAGTTCGAGCGGTACGGTATCATGGATGGTTCCGTGTAATGATACTTATGCGTGGGTGGCTACAAGTCAGAATTACTTTACAGAAAGCGGAAGTTATTTTGTAGGACCAGAAGAATTCAGTAAAACCATAAACATTATCATGGAAGACGGTGCGGTACTGGAAGTAAGCGTGTCAAGCGGCACGAACATAGTGTTGCCCGTACTTAACACTTCTTCTACCGGATTGAACAATCTTCGCGTAAAGTGGGGAGACGGAGACCAGACATTAGGAACGAGTTCACACACCTACAGTTCGGGAGGAACGAAGATAATATTGTTTGACTTTAACGGAATGTCGGCTAATTTATCATGGAGTGCAGACGGGTTTTCAAGTTTTCAAAATTGTTTGACAAGAGTAATTAAGTGGTTTACTGAAGATGTAAGAACATCATGGAACAAGAGAGCGTTTAAAAATTGCAGTAGTCTCCAATCTGTTGTAAGTTGGACTACAAGTCTTATGAGTGGTTCGGCAGATTCATTTTTTGAAGGATGCAGCAGTCTGAGAAGTGTCCCGGCAGGATTGTTTGAGTTTATAACAAGCGGCACATTTGTTAGCACATATAGAGATAGTGGGCTGAGTGGTTCAGTGAACTTGTCGAGTGTGCTTGCAGGGAACTTGATAAATGATTACTCCAGTTGTTTTTATGGATGTAAAAATATTTCTTCCGTAAGCGGACAGTTAAGGACGTCAAGTAATGGAACGTCTTTGAATTATATGTTTGCCGGATGTAGCAGTATGTCAAGTATAAGTAATGATATTGGAGCGACGAATATAAAAACATGTATATATATGTTTTCCGATTGTTCTAATTTGCAATCACCATGCAGAATAACGTTCAGATATGTTTCGGGAGAGACAATAAACGCATACGGTTTTTGTAATGCTTCGGGCGTATCGTCATTACCGAGCAACATGTTTTCCGGGACCGTGGGTGAATTGTTTTTGGGACAGGCGTTTTATAAATGTACCAATCTGTCAAGCATAAGCTCTGGTGCATTCAATTACACGACGAATGGAGGTACACAATGTAACGAAATGTTCTACGGCTGTACAAGTTTGTTGAATGTAAGTGGTGTGACAATTCCCGATATTAGAAATGCGTCCGGTATGTTTCGGAATAGTGGTTTGACTACTATAACATCATCTTTATTCTCTGATTCTCCCTATTGCGAATCTTATGCGCATTGCTTTAGCGGTTGTAGGAATCTGAGGACAGCAGGTTCGCAGGGCAATCCTATCACACCGCCCGAACATTCGGTGACAGTGAATATCAATAGCATGTTTGAAGGGTGCAGCAATTTACAATCGGCAGAATATGCTTTCGGTGATGTAACTGTGAATAAACCTGGACCTACGGGAACTGATAATAGTTATATAGAATCGGGGGTACTGAAACATATAGACAGTTGCACGAGTACATTCAGCGGTTGTTCAAGTATGACGGCCCAGCCAAGATGGGCATGTATAGTAGCTGGAGTAAAATTACCGACAGCTTATATGCCTCTGTTTTATTATTTTAAGAGAATATTCCAACCATATCAATTCGGTTTCCCGGATGTTGACAGTATATCCAAAAGCGGATGTTTCAGAGGATGTACAAAGATGAATGGTTACGACCAATATATTAGTGCTTATCCAAAATGGTTCTAATTTTGTAAATAAAAATTTATTGATATATGGCACAGATAAATGTTAATAGAAACACTTTCTTAGAAAAAGAAGAAGTGATGAATATGCAGTCTTTCCTACAGAACTCTCTATTAGGAAAGATTCTTATTGCCGGAAGCTATACGTTCGGCATAGTGACAAACAACCCTACAAAGTTCAAATCGAACTTTGAAACGGTAGATACCTTTATTGACAACAAGGCGTTTGAGGTGCAGCAGGGAACACAAGGGGGAACGGTGAAGATATTGCCGGGTATGGCGGTAAATTCATTAGGACAGGTAATAAATATTGCCAACATATACGATAATTTTGCTATTCCGGCAGATAGTGTGTATTACTGGCTGAAAATCGGGTATTCGACAAAAAACTACGAAAACGGATATGTGAGTATCAACCAGAAAGGTGTAGTGACCGGAACCGTGGATTTTTCCGGCAAGGTAAGAGGACAGGCAGGGAAAACCCCGGTAGCGATAAAGTTCTTGAAAGATGATGGTTCACAACCCCTAAATAACGGCGTATATGAGATAGTCAATATAATAGACAACAAGAATATTGTATTAACGTCCGAATCCGATTTTGTTGCGGAAACAAATTTGCAAGTCGTGATACTGGGAACGGTGCCGCTTGGAAAGGTATTCACGGACGCGCAAATGGAAGGGCTTTACACCTATGATTGGTTTACGTTGGGGCTGACACAGGAAGTGACCTTGGAACAGCCGCCTACCAAGTCGGTAAACGAGTTTTATATAGCAAGAGTGAGAAACAACGGTGGTACGGTAACGATTGACAATACGGCAAAAAAGGAATATTGGTCTTTGGCAGGCATGCCGAAACCGAAAGAATAAGAAAGGAGGAGAAAATGAAATTATTATATACAGTAAGTTCCGGATATATGGCAGAACAGCAGAATGTTTCTTATTCGTTGGGTGGCTTTGCATCTTCCACGACAATACCTAACGACATGTTCGGTAATTTGTTTGATGAATTGAGTGTAAACACGATAAGAAATGCGAGAAACGAATACCGGGCTATAGTGCTGCACAATGACAGCCAGGAGGTGGCAAAGGGTGTAAAGATATGGTTCGAGAACCCGGAAACAAATGTGTGTTCGTTCAAGGTGGGTGCCGTGGGAATGATGGAAAGTGAAGACGGAAGCCGATATATGGGGAGTACACCTAATATATACAGTAGACCCTATACAGTCCAGTTTTACGAGGCTACAGAAGAAAACCCGGTGTCTATCGGGGATATGCAGCCGGACCAGATGATAGGTATTTGGGTGGAAAGGAGTATAGACAAGGAAAAGGCTTTGGAAGAGTATAACAAAGTGGCAGAGAGGGATTTAGCTACGGAAACGAGATATAAGCCTATTCAGAAGGAAACACAAGAAATGTTAAATATGCAATTTTATTGGGAATAAGCTATTGCGTATGTCATAAACAAATATTATCTTTGTGGTGTGATTGATAAGGGAGTGTTAAGCCTCCCTTTCTTAATCGGGTTAGACATAAACAAATATTATCTCGAATATGAACAATATTGTAGAACTTAACGGATTGCAGGGTGTAAAGAGTGAAAAGGTTTACGCCTATTTTTCAACCGAACCGAAAGAGGTGCAGAATGCCCTGGAGCTTGGAATAGCATGTACCGGGGCTGATGATAACGGGGCGTACAACATTTATTTTGACGATGAAGAAAACATATGCTGTGAATACATGCAGCGTTGTGTCACGAAGGAGTTTAAAAAGGTGGAAACAATAGAAGAAGCTGTGTTGTGGATGGAGGGTTATTTTTAATATAAAGGGTTATGACAGAAAAGATTATTAAAAAGGAAGATGTAGAATACAAGCTGACATGTAGTTTGTTTATGGAATGGAACCGTCCGGCAAAGTATAGATTTAAACTACAGCAAAGAGAGTGCGGAAAAAGGAAATGGTTGGATTTAAAAGGAGAGGAATACTTGGTATATACAGAGAAAGATATTGTTTTGCAGTATGTGAGTAAAGAAGATGTGTTAGAGCTTGCTTTTGAGGAATACAAGAAATACTACCCTAATAATGAAATGCTGAAATGAAGACATTAATTTTTGATGTGATGCTGAATGAGCAATATATACACACGTTCAAATATAAATACAATCCTCTGTTTCCTATTGAGGAGGAAGAGTTAAGGAAGTTTGTGGAAGAGAGATTGCCGACATTGAAAGGGAAGAAATTCAAGATTTTGTTTTAGGGTATGAATCTGAATGCTATCATAAAGAAATGGTTCTGTCGCCATGAATGGGAGCTGATGTATGAGAGAAAGGTTACGGCATGGGATGAGTTAGGATGTAATAAATATAGGTAACTATATAGAACTTTGCACTAAAAATTATATAAATAAATAGGAAATTTAAAATATTCTATTTATATTTGCGATATGTATTTAACGGAGCAACATATAATAACAGTTAATGACAAGAGGTACAAGGATTTAGACCGGATTTGTTTCTTATCTAAGAACTTGTATAACGCGGCTTTGTATATCATAAAGCAAGAATTTCTTGTTTCCGGGAAATGGATAAGGTCTGTGGAGCTTAACAAAAAGATGGTTGCAGAAAACAATGTTGATTTTAGGGCTATGAGCGGTTCTTCTTCCCAGCAAATACTTATGGCTTTGGATAGAAATCTGAAATCTTATTTTTCAGCCATTAAAGCATGGAAAAGGGATAACAAGAAATTTACTGGATGTCCTAAATTCCCGAAATACAAGCATAAAACAAAAGGAAGAAATATATTTTCTTATTCTTATGCACAATTTAAGCATAGAGGAGAATATATTTACTTTCCAAAGAAAGAAGGTTTGCAACCATTGAAAACCAGATGTAAGGAAGGAACGGTTAAGCAAGTCAGATTTGTTCCGAAAGCAGACTGTTATGTAATAGAATTGGTGTATGAATCGGAGGTAAAGGAACAGTTACCGGATAACAATAGATATATGTCTATTGATTTGGGGGTTAA